>Ga0247814_10001092_pt1 | contig 16962 bp, 13 predicted proteins | sample UWRJL179409R1_FD_179947 | JGI IMG/M metagenome (GOLD analysis project Ga0247814, IMG submission 179947) | Plant litter microbial communities from Arlington Agricultural Research Station in Wisconsin, United States - UWRJ-L179-409R-1 | ecosystem: Environmental > Terrestrial > Plant litter >...
AGCGGAACGGGATCGCCTGGTCATCGCCACCAAATACACCCTGGGGACCACGCCGGCCGCGGGTATTTCCCACACCGGCAACAACCGCAAGAACATGGTTCGCGCCGTCGAAGAAAGCCTGAAACGACTCGACACCGACCACATCGACCTGTTCTGGGCCCACATGAGCGATGGCGTGACCCCGATGGAAGAGATCCTGCGCGGTTTCGACGACCTGGTACGCGCCGGCAAGATTCATTACGCCGGGCTGTCGAACTTCCCGGCGTGGCGCATCGCTCGGGCAGATTTGCTGGCCGAGATTCGTGGTTTCTCGCCGATTGCGGCGATTCAGGTGGAATACAGCCTCGCCGAACGCACCGCCGAACGTGAACAACTGCCGATGGCCGAAGCCTTGGGCCTGGCCGCTACGTTATGGTCACCGTTGGGTGGCGGGTTCCTCACGGGCAAGTACCGCACCAACGATGGCGACAACCGCGCCGCCAAACTCGGCATGCTGATCCACGCCGAGAAAAGCGCCCGTGAAACTGCCCTGCTCGACACTTTGCTGGCCATCGCCGCAGAACTGGGCGCCAGCCCGACGCACGTGGCCATTGCCTGGCTGCGGGAAAAAGCCAAGCGCTCGACTACGGCGCTGATTCCGATTCTCGGCTCGCGTACCCGTGAACAATTGGATGCGACGCTGGGGGCGTTGAATGTGCAATTGAATGCAGAACAATTATCGCGGCTTGATGGGGTCAGCGTTGTGGCGATGGGCGTGCCCCATGAATCCATTGCCGGGTCGATGGAGCGATTTACCGGGGCTGAAACCCTGGACCTGCCAATCATCCCTGTGGCCTGACACAGTTCAAATGTGGGAGCGAGCAAGCTCCCACAGTTTTGACCGCGTATTACCGGTCGACTTTGTGTTTAGCCGCATAGAGGCACAGCATTTCCATCGCCAACGTCGCCGCCGCCAGTGAGGTAATGTCCGCGCTGTCGTAGGCCGGCGCCACTTCCACAACGTCCATCCCCACCAGGTTAATCCCGCGCAAGCCGCCGAGGATCTCCAGCGCCTGCACCGTGCTCAGGCCGCCGCACACCGGCGTTCCGGTGCCGGGAGCGAAGGCCGGATCGAGGCAATCAATGTCGAACGTCAGGTACACCGGTTGATCACCGACCCGCGCCCGAATGGCCTCGACAATCTCATCGACACCGCGTCGATGCACTTGCCGCGCATCCAGCACCTGAAAACCCTGGTGATCGTCATTGGTGGTACGCAAACCGATCTGCACCGAACGCGACGGATCCACCAACCCTTCCTTGGCCGCGTGCCAGAACATCGTGCCGTGATCGACGCGCTTGCCGTCTTCGTCCGGCCAGGTGTCGCTGTGAGCATCGAAGTGGATCAACGACAGCGGACCGTGTTTACGCGCATGGGCCTTGAGCAGCGGGTACGTGATGAAGTGATCCCCGCCGAACGTCAGCATCGCGCTACCGGCGTTGAGTATGTGTTCGGCGTGGGCTTCGATGCTTTCCGGCACCGACTGCGGTGTGCCGTAATCGAAGTCGCAATCGCCGTAGTCGATGACCGCCAGATGGTCGAACGGGTCGAACGTCCACGGCCAATGGCGCTCCCAGGCAATCCCGGTGGACGCGGCACGAATGCCCCGCGGTCCGAAACGCGCACCGGGGCGGTTGCTGGTGGCGGTGTCGAACGGGACACCGCTGACCGCTACGTCGACGCCGCGCAAGTCGCGACTGTAGCGACGGCGCATGAAACTGGTAATACCGGCGTAGGTACTTTCGGCGGCAGTGCCGTAGAGGCTGTCGCGGGTCATGGCCTGATCGTTTTGCATCGGGACGTCCATCAAGTGCTCCTTGTTATTGGCTTATTGGCGGCTACGGAAAGTGGTCCACAAGCGAGTGCGCTGGCGCAGGTCCTTGAGGCTCATGCTGCGGTCGGCGTACAGCAGACCGCGAACGTCGGCGGGTGGATAAATGTCCGGGTCGGTGCGCACCGCCTCATCCACCAGCGGCGTTGCGGCCTGGTTGGCCGTGGCAAAGAACAGTGTGTTGGTCAGCGCCGCGACGGAGTCCGGGCGCAACATGAACTCGATAAAGGCGCGGGCCGCTTCGGGGTGAGGCGCGTCCTTGGGGATCGCCAGGTTGTCCTGCCAGATCAACGTGCCCTCTTTCGGAATCCGGTACGCCACTTCGAACGGTTTGTTGGACCTACGCGCCTGGTCGGCGGCCATGCTGGCGTCACCGTTGTAGGTCAGCGCCAGGCAAACATCACCATTGGCCAGATCGCTGATCTGCCGACCGGTCGCGACGTACAGCACATTCGGCTGCAGCTGATGCAACAACGCCTCGGCGGCTGACAGATCAGCCTTGTCGGTGCTGTAGGGATCTTTACCCAGGTAATGCAACGCCAGGCCAAACACTTCCTGAGGCGAATCGAGAATGGCGATGCCGCAGTCTTTCAATTTGCTGGCGTATTCAGGCTTGAACAACAAATCGAGGCTATTGAGCGGCACATTCGGCAAGCGCTGTTTCACCGCTTCGACATTCATCCCCAAGCCCAGGGTGCCCCAGGTGTAGGGCACGCCGTAACGGTTGCCGGGGTCAACGGCGGCGAGTTTTTCCAGCAAATCCGGATCGAGGTTGGCGTAACCCTTGAGGCCTTCGTGGGGAATCTCTTTCAAGGCACCGGCGGCCAATCCGCGGGCCAGCACGCTGGAAGACGGCACGACCACGTCATAACCACTGCCCCCGGTGAGCAACTTGGTTTCGAGCACCTCCGAGGAATCGAAGGTGTCGTAACGCACGTGGATGCCGGTTTCTTGCTCGAAACGCTGCAAGGTTTCAGGTGCTACGTAATCGGACCAACTGTAGAGATTCAGGACTTTTTCCTCGGCCTGGGCCGATACAGCCATGGCGAGGAACAGCGCGGGTAAACACAGCTTGAACATGGGAGCCATGACGGAACACCTGACCAGATGAAGTGGATGCAGAATGCGTCGTCGGATACATTGGAAAAATACCAAGTTAGTTATCCTGACTTTATCCCGGAGTAATGTTTGATGCTCAGCCAACTCCATGATCTCGATCTGCAACTGCTGCGCCTGTTCGTCAATGTGGTGGAGTGCGGCGGCTTCAGCGCGGCTCAAGGTGAGTTGGGCTTGAGCCAGTCGAGCATCAGCCAGCAAATGGCCAAACTGGAAACCCGACTCGGCTATCGCCTGTGCAGTCGTGGCAAGGGTGGTTTCAAGATCACACCCAAGGGCGAGCAACTGCTCAGCGCAACTCGCAGCCTGTTCGAATCCATCGAAGCCTTCCGCCATCAATCCAATGGCATGGCCGGGCGCCTGATCGGCGAGGTTCGGCTGGGGCTGTCCGAAGCACTCGATCAATCCGTGTTGCAACGAGTGGCCGATGCGATCCGGCGCTTTCGTGAACGGGACGAATCGGTACGTATCGAGTTGATCAGCGCCATGCCCGGCGAAATGGAACGCTTGCTGCTGCAACAACGACTGGACCTGGCGATCGGCTATTTCTCACAAGTGCAAAGCGCTTTTGACTACCGCGAACTGTTTACCGAAACCCAGCACTTGTATTGCGCCGCCGGCCATCCGTTGTTCACCAATGATGCGCCTGACGATCAAGCGCTACAGGCGTGCGATCGGGTCGATCACCCTTACCGCTTCCTGCGCAGCGATGAGCCCTTCCAGGGGAAGATGTGTTCGGCGCGTTCGGAACAAGTCGAAGGGACCCTCGCCTTCATTCTCTCCGGCAAGCATGTCGGTTATTTACCCGAACACTTTGCCCACAGCTGGGAAGACAAAGGATTGCTGCGCGCCGTTCGCCGTGCCGATATGAGTTTCGACGTGGCGTTCCATCTGGCCCGCCATCGCGCCCAGGTACCGGGGGATGCACAGAAAGCCTTTGAAGAGGATTTGTTGGCGGCGTTTGCCTGAAGATCAAACGAGGCTGCGATCTTTTGATCTTTTGCCGGTTTCTGGCATCCTGCGCCTCCATTTTTTGACCTGCCCCCCTGGCGCATTCCTCGTGACCTCATCCGAACACGCAAAACCCCGGCCCCGTTCCGACCTGATCTACGGCCTCGACGACCGCCCGCATCTGACCGCCACCGTCTTCGCCGCCCTGCAACACGTACTCGCCAGTTTCGTCGGCATCATCACCCCGACCCTGATCATGGGCGGCGCTCTCGGCCTGCAAAGCGAGGTGCCGTACCTGATCAGCATGGCGCTGTTCGTTTCAGGGCTGGGCACGTTTGTTCAGGCGCGACGTTTCGGCCCGATCGGTTCCGGCCTGCTGTGCCTGCAAGGCACCAGCTTCTCATTCATCAGCGTGATTCTCAGTGCCGGTTTCATGGTCAAGGCCCGGGGTGGCGGCACCGATGAGATCCTGTCGACGATTTTTGGTGTGTGCTTTTTCGCGGCCTTCATCGAAGTGGTGTTGAGCCAGTTCATCGGCAAATTGCGGATGCTGATCACCCCGGTGGTGACCGGCACGATCATCACGCTGATGGGCCTGTCGCTGATCAAAGTCGCCATGACCGACATCGCCGGCGGCTTCGGTGCGGCGGACCTCGGCGCGGCCAGTCATCTGGCCCTGGCGGCATTGGTACTCGGAACGATTGTGGTGTTGAACCGGGTCGATGTGCCGTTCCTGCGCCTCGGTGCGATCGTCATCGGCCTGACCCTCGGCTATCTCGTGGCCTGGCTGATGGGTGACGTCAATTTCGCCAACCTGCCCGAAGTCCCCCTGATGAGCGTGCCGGTGCCGTTCAAGTACGGCTTTAACTTCGATTGGGTAGCGTTTGTGCCAGTGGCGGTGATTTTCCTGGTGTCGCCACTGGAAGCCGCCGGCGACTTGACCGCCAACTCGATGATTTCCCGGCAGCCCGTCAAAGGTCCGATCTACATCCGCCGGATCAAGTCCGGCCTGCTCGCCGACGGCCTCAACTCGGCCATGGCCGCCGTGTTCAACAGCATGCCAATGGTGACCTTCGCCCAGAACAACGGCGTGATTCAGCTCACCGGCGTAGCCAGCCGCTACGTGGCGTTCTTCATTGCCGGTTTGTTGGTGGTGCTGGGGTTGTTCCCGATGATCGGCGCAGTGCTGCAACTGATGCCCAAACCGGTACTCGGTGGCGCTGAACTGGTGATGTTCGGCACCGTCGCCGTCGCCGGGATAAAGATCCTCGCCGAAGCCGGCCTGCACCGGCGCAACATGCTGATCGTGTCGATTTCCCTCGGCATGGGCCTGGGTGTCGCGGCCGTACCGGAAGTGCTGCGCGAGTTGCCGAAGGCGCTGCACAACATCTTCGAATCGCCGATCACCGTCGGCGCGTTGTGCGCTATCGTGCTGAATATCTTCCTGCCCGAAGAGTTCATCGAGCTGGAAGAAGATGACTTCGATCCGGAAGCTTCGATCCTGCGGGTCATGGAAAACCCGGATGTCCCGGCCAAGGGTGAACCCGTCTCGCCCGCCGCTGTCGCACCCTTGAACCGCTAGAAAATGCTCGAGGCCGAGCCACTGGCGGTTCGGCCTTTTCTTTAAGAGAGCACGTTCATGCGCAGTGTCCACACCGTTATCCTTTGCCTGCTTTTGCTCTCCCTGAGCGCCTGTGCGCTGCTGCCCAATCGAGACCCGCTGAACATCAACGTGGTCGGCTTCGAGCCGTTGCAAAGCCAGGACATGGAAGTACGCTTTGCCGTGAAAATTCGCGTGCAAAACCCCAACGAGACCACCATCAATTACAACGGCGTCGCCCTGGACCTGGAAGTCAACGGCCAGCCACTCGCCTCTGGCGTCAGCGATCAATCGGGCTCGATTGCACGCTTTTCCGATACCGTGCTGACCGTGCCAGTGAGTGTTTCGGCGTTTTCCGTGCTGCGCCAGACCCTGGGCCTGAGCAAAACCCAAACCCTCGACAACCTGCCCTACGTCCTGCGCGGCAAACTCGCGGGCGGCGTGTTCGGCACAATGCGTTTCGTGGACACTGGCAAACTTAGCCTGCCAACGTCGACGACCGGCACCTGGTAAGTCACGACTCAAGGAGCGACAAAGAACATGGAAGCCACACCCACGCTCTACACCGAACGTTTAATCCTGCGTCCGCTGGAGTTACCCGACGCCGAAGCCATCCAGCAACAGTTTCCGCACTGGGAAGTGGTGCGTTATCTCAACGCCTTGGTACCTTGGCCGTACCCTGCAGACGGCGCACTGACCTATTTGCGTGACATCGCTTTGCCGGCGATTGCCGCCGGCAAAGAGTGGCACTGGTCGATTCGTCTAAAGTCGGCGCCGGAGCAACTGATTGGCAATATCAGCCTGATGGATGAGCAGGACAACAACCGCGGCTTCTGGCTCGGGCCAAAATGGCAAGGCCACGGCTTGATGACCGAAGCCAATGCGGCGGTCACCGAGTACTGGTTCGAAACCCTCGGCCGGTCAGTGCTGCGGGTACCGAAAGCAGCGCCCAACCTCGGCTCGCGCAAACTCTCGGAACGCACCGGCATGCGCTTGATCCACAGTGATGAGGGCGACTTTGTCAGCGGGCGATTCCCCAGAGATCTCTGGGAAATCACCCGTGAAGAGTGGCTACAGCAACACTGAAGATCCAATGGGTTATGCGGTGAAACGCACGCCGGGTTTGGCTCGTTCGTCGACGGTTAGCTCAAACACGTCCGGGCGCGCGTAGTGCCCGACCACGTCGTAGTCGTAACGGGCGCGGATCAGGTCATCGGTGTCGATTTCTGCGGTGAGCAGACCAACGCTGTCCCGCAGCGGTCCTGCCAGAATGTCGCCCATCGGCCCGACGATCACACTGCCACCGGCTATCAATGGGCGGTCCGCCGGCCAGTTGGCGATCTCCACGCCCAAGGCGTGCGGTGAATCCTGAACCTGACAGGCGCTGACCACAAAGCAGCGTCCTTCATGGGCGATATGGCGCATGCTGACCTGCCACATTTCCCGCTCATCCACCGTTGGCGCGCACCAGACCTCCACGCCTTTGGCATACATCGCGGTGCGCAGCAGCGGCATCATGTTTTCCCAGCAAATCACCGCACCGATCCGCCCGACCTGACTGTCGATCACCGGCAACGTCGAGCCATCGCCTTTGCCCCAGATCAATCGCTCGGTGCCGGTGGGCATCAGTTTGCGGTGCTTGGCGACCAGCCCGCCCTGCGGATCGAAATACAACGCAGTGCAGTACAAGGTGCTGCCGGCGCGTTCGATAACACCGATCACCAGATTGGCGCCGGTGCGCGCTGATAGCCCGGCCAACGCTTCGGTTTCCACGCCGGGCACATCGATCGCATTGGCAAAATACCGGGCAAAGGCTTCACGCCCTTCTGGCAGGCGATAACCCAGCTGAGTGCCGAAGCCCTCGCCCTTGGGGTAACCGCCGAGCAACGCTTCGGGCATGACCACCAGCGCGGCGCCGGATTCGATCATCGCGTTTTCCCAAGAAAGGATCTGTTCCAGGGTCTCGGCCTTGCCACCGGGCAAGGCGCCGATTTGCAGGGCAGCAACGATTGACTTGGGCATCGCAGTAACTCCGAAAGCAATGAGGTGTTGCCCATTCTCCGGCGCCACGGGATCATGAATAAAGCCCTGTTCGCTGCTGAATGATATGAGCCAAATGAATATCGCCACCGTCGATCTCAACCTGCTGAAAGTCTTCGAAGCGCTCCACGAGGAGTCCAGCGCCAGCCGGGCCGCGTTGCGTCTGGGCGTGACGCAATCGGCGGTCAGCGCGGCACTGCGAAGGCTGCGCGAGGTGTATGGCGATCAGTTGTTCGTGCGCACCGGCCGCGGGCTCGCGCCCACGCTCAAGGCCAACCAGTTGAAACCGGTGGTCAGCGATGCCCTGAACAAATGCCGGCAGAGCCTGGCGATGGTCGATCCGGCCGCCCACCATTACGACGGGCGCTCGGTGACCGTGGGGATGTCCGATGATTTCGAAATCGCTTATGGGCGCCGGCTGATCGAGGAAATCGCCCGCGTCGCGCCGAAGCTGCGGCTGATCTTCCGCCAGACTCACAGTCAGATCGTCGCCCAGGCATTGATGGAACGCAGCATCGATCTGGCGATTACCGCAGGCGGGTTTGCCGAGCGCTTGCTCAGCCGTCAGGTGCTGGGCGAAGGCGGTTATCTGTGCCTGGCGGACCCGCTCAGCCTGACCGAGGGACAACAGACCCTCAGCCTTGATGAGTTCGTCGCCCGCGAGCACATTCTGGTGTCGTCGGGCGGCTTTATCGGGATTACCGATGAGGGGCTGGCGGCGCTGGGGTTGAGTCGGCGGGTATGCGCTTCGACCACACACTTTGCCGCGTTGCCGCACTTGCTCAAGGGCAGTCAGGCCGTGGCGACCATTCCGGCCCACGCGGCCCGAAGCATTGCAGCGCTCAGCGGACTGGCACTGCTGCCCTGCCCTCTGGCGTTGCCGCGATACCCGATCGAACTGGGCTGGCGCACCAGTACGCAGCTCGATCCGGTGGTGCTGAAAGTACGGGAAGCAATTGTCGCGAGCTTCGCGAGCGCTACTTGGCAGCCATCAGGCGATTGACTTCGCTGCGCACCATGTTCGCGAATTCCGGGGGCGACATGCCGTCAAGTTCGGCACGGACCCACTCGGCCCATTTGCCTTTGCGCTTGGCGCGTTCACCGAACAACCGCGCGGCTTCGCCCTTGGACTTGCCCAGGTTGCTTTGCCATAGATCGAACAGACGGGATTTCTCATCTTCCAGCGCAGCGCGCTCGGCAAGGGGTTTGTCGGCCAGATTGAAGCTCATGGGAGTTACCTGCTGCGTAAAATAGGCGACATCTTACACTGTAGGAAGAAATGTCCGACTCTGGATTTTTCGTCAAGGTGGGGTCAACGCGAAAATCCACTGCAACTTTTTCGCTGACGAAAGACTCCACTGTTCACTGTCCATTTATCTGCAAGGAGTACTTCAATGGCCCGCAAAACCCGCGCACAAATCGCCGAAGATCAAATAAAGGATCAGGCCTTCAGCGAACTTCAGGCTCTGATCGAAGAGTCGGAGAAGCTGCTCAAAAGCAGTGCCTCACTCGTGGGTGAGGAAGCGGACACACTTCGTGGGCAGATCGCCCAGAAACTTCAACAGGCTCGGGACTCCGTCACCCGCGTTCGTGACCGGACCAAACCTGCGGTCGAAGCCACTGAAACCTACATCGGTGGTCATCCGTGGCAAACCGTGGCGATCTCTGCCGGTTTCGGCCTGGTAGTCGGGTTGTTGCTGGGTCGGCGTTAAGCGACCCCGTTTTAATCAGTACCCAGCAAAAAGGCGAGCACGCAGCTCGCCTTTTTCATGCCCGGCTTTTATGCAGACTGAGGGTATGCAGGACTCAGAGCCCGGCCAATTCCCGCAAATTCGCCAACGTCTGAGCATCAAGCGCGATGCCATCGGCGCTGGACTTGGCCCGTTGCTGGTGACGCCGATCACCCGGCAGACGCTTGAGTCCCACACCGTGCATCTGCCGGACCAGTACCTGACTGCGCTCGGCAAAATTCTGCCCGGCTGCCTTGCTCGGATCGATCACGATCAACAGTTGGCCAGTCCACGGTGTCTTGGCCCCCGGATGGTTCGACCAATCGAACTCGAAGGAAAAATTGCCGCCGGTCAACGCCGCCGCCAACAGCTCGACCATCATCGACAGCGCCGAACCTTTATGCCCGCCAAACGGCAGCAACGCGCCACCCTCAAGAATCGCTTTCGGGTCCTGGGTCGGCTGGCCGAGACCGTCCACCCCCATGCCTGGCGGCAAACGCTCGCCCTTGCGCGCGGCGATCTGCACATCGCCATGGGCAATGGCGCTAGTCGCCAGGTCGAAGACAATCGGATCGCCGTCAGCCCGAGGGGCAGCGAACGCAATCGGATTGGTCCCGAACAGCGGACGATCGGCACCGTGCGGCACCACGCAGGTCATGCTGTTGACGACGCTCAGGGCCACCAGGCCTTCATAGGCAAAGGGCTCGACATCCGGCCACAAGGCGGCGAAATGGTGGGAGTTACGAATCGCCAGCACCGCAATGCCGGCACTGCGGGCTTTTTCCACCAACAAACCGCGGGCGGCGGCAAGGGCCGGTTGGGCGAAACCATTACCGGCGTCTACCCGGACAAAGCCCGAAGCCACGTCCTCGACCACCGGCACAGCCTGCCCATTGACCCAGCCGCTCTGGAGCGTCGACACGTAACCGGGAATGCGGAACACGCCATGGCTATGGGCGCCATCACGTTCGGCGCCGGCGCAGTTGAGGGCCAGTGTCCTGGCGACATCGGCGGAGGTGCCATGGCGCTGAAAAATCTGCTCAAGCAAAAGAACGAGCGCGTCGAAATCGAGCGTTTGAGTGTTCGAACTGACGGCCACTTCGGGTGTTGCGGTCATCTGAAGCTCCAGTTTTATTATTGAGTACGGGCGACAGGGTGAAACGAGGTTGCAGGGCAACCCAAAACAGTTGTCGATTAAGCGCTGTTCTACCGGCGTCCTGTCAAGTCTCGACAGCCTGTTCGCATCAAGCAATATGTACCGCACCCGAGCCTTCCATTGATCGTAGTGTTTTTCCTCAATCCAACAGCTTGCGATTACCCACCGATCGCAGCACTTCGAGGAAAAACCATGTCTGCTCCCCCACTGCCGTATTTTTTCGACGAAGCAGTACTTGCCTCCCAAGCCAAACAGCCCGGTGAACGCGAAAAGGCCCTGTCCTTCACGCTTGATGACCTGAAGTGGTTGAATATTGTTTATCTGGCGACGCATGAAGCCCGTATCACCAATAGTGAACCCATGCACGTCGACCAGCTGCTTTTAAGCGTGCCTGATGCGCCAGGCATCCCCTTGGCCGGCGCTTTTGCAATGAGCCGGCCCAACGATGGAGAAGTCACGGTCTACACACCGTGCAAAGGCCTGATCAAATTCGCGGACATGAAGGGGCTCAAAAGCAAACTCAAGGAATGGTTGGCACAGCCCACTGAGAAGCGTGAGCTATTGCGCTTTCTCTCCATCGAACAACGCAGGGCTTTACTCGCCGCCACTGCGCCAGACATTGCCACGCAAATAATCGAAGGTGCGGTGTTCCAGGACCAGGCGCTCACCCTCGAGCGCAACCAGGCTCAGAACATCAAGACGATGATGGGCGAGCTGGTCAAGCTGCCAACGCTGCAATCAATGCTGGACGAGACCCTCAAGAGCGCGCTGCATAAACCGTTCCCCACACTGGACCAACGCCTTACCCGACTGAAGAGCTTCGTCATCGACAGTGGTGACCCACAATTGCTTTCCTCGCATTCACTGAGCGATGCCCTGCTGCATTACTACCTGACCAACCAGTGGCCGACTGGCGATTCCAGAGTCTTTTCCAATCCCCGACACAGTGTGAGCAGCGACGCCGATAACCAGGCCTGGGAAAGCGCGATCAAAGAGATCGCACAAAGTTTGACCCCTCGCTTGCAAAGCCTGCTCAAGACGTTCTGGAACACACCGATGAACAATGGGCAGTCACGCCAGGCGGTTATTGCCGAGGGTTTGCGCGATACCTTTCACGTGAAGCTTTGGCTACAGCACCAGAAACGTGTTCTAACGACGCCGGAATACCTGCAACTGATGACTCTCAGCCTCGAACCTGACACCGACGATCCGCTTCTCATCGAAAAAGTGCGTGTCACCCCCCCCTTCAAGCATTACGTGGAGCTCGCCTCGACCGTGATGATTGGCAGCAGCGACACGCTGAGCTTCCTGTACACCCCGTCCAGAGGCATCGAGGCAACGAGCGACCTGCCCGCCGTCAGCGAAATCGTCGCGCAGATGTTGAAAAGCGAAGGGCATGAAGACTCGCTGCTCAATTTCATGTCCTTGGACGAACGCGCTACGTTTCTTTCAATGGAGCCGAATGACCAAGTGATTGTCGGTGAACCGATCATCGGCCCGGTGTTTGAACAGTTGATAGCCGACATCCTTGGCAAGCAACGAGAGAATCTGTCCCATGCGCTTAACCGTTCCCGTGAAAGCGAAGACACACAGGATCCCCGGGCTTTTTTCGACAAGGCACTGGATGTCCGGGGACTGATCGACGTTCGACTGTTGGCGGCCGATGCCGCAGGACGCTGGAGTACACACGCAGACCGGCGCCTGAGCGCGCAACCAGCCACCGTTCGTGGCGAGTCGGCCAAAGAGCAACTGGCCCTTCTCTCCACCGCTAAGCTACCGCTCGACTTACTCCTCCAACACCACCCGGTCATTCCCGCAACAACCCGCACCATTAACGAAGTGCTGGATATCGTCAGTTCGTCACTCGGAAGTTTGCAATCGCGTTTCACCCAAACCCTGTCAACGGCATTGCGCGGTGAATTGAAGCTGCACACCGTCATGCGCACCCTGGGTGCGACAGAACAGGCGATCATCAAATCCGTACTCGATACTCCGGTACGCTTGCAGCGAGCTGCATTAAATGGCTTTTTTCCGGACGTGTTTTCCTTGGCGCTGAAGGCAGGTGACGCTGCTGACCCGTTGGCTGCCCCATTAAAACTGGCCAGTTGTTTTGTGCTGACCGAACGAGGTGGCCTGGACCCGAAGCATTCGGGCAAGGCAATCTTGTGGACGCCGGCGTCGGGATTTGAAGCCTTCAGGGCATTGACTCCGTTGCTGACCGAGCTGGATCGACGTCTCAAGGACGCCGATGATCGCACCACCCTTCTGGAGAACCTTGGACGCAGCGAGAGAGTGGCTGGGCGGACTTACACCCTTGCGCCTCTGCAGCGAACAGATGAGGATTTTCTCGATCACGTGCAAAAGCCCTATGTCCAGGTGGACCAGGCGTGCGTCATCCGTGCGCTGGCCACGAAGCTCCCCGCGACGGCCCTCGCTAGTCTTCTGAAGCTGGTGGCGTTGCGCCAACCGATGACCGGGCTAGACCGCGCGACGGACATCGCCCAATCCCTGATCACTCAGCAAAAACTGCCGGCATGGCTGGCCAAGGCGTCCATTCAAGACCAGATACTGCATGGGGAGTTGCTTCAGCAATACCTCCACAACGTTACCAACGACGGGGACTACCTCACCGGCATACGCTCCCTGGCGCGCACCGCGCACGATGCGCTTGAAAAACAACTCAAGGCAGATACGTTCGATATCGATCCGGACAAGGTCCAGATACAGATCGACAAACGCTCGAGGTCTGCGGCCAGCATCCAAACCCTGACCGACTTTGCACTGACCCATTTCAAGGATCTGGACACAACCCATTTCAAACTGGTGTCGCTTGATAGCACTGCGATTCCCCAGGACATGAACCAAAGCTACATCAGAGGCCTGATACGAAACTTGAAGCTGGGTGAACATCAACAAAAAACATTGAACGATGCCTTTGCAAACACCCAGGCGAATGCAACGGACCGCAGGAAGCGGTTTTACACGCAATTACCCTGGCAGCTGATGCATTACGCCCACACGGAAAAACTGCAGGAGCGCCTGAGCGAGACGGGGTTTGATCTGATACGCCAAATCATGGACATGCCTGACGCCATCGCACGCGCGGCAGTCGACGGTGCCCATGCGATCATCCGCCCACTTGAGTTCCTGGGCATCAAGAGCGAACAGACGATCAAAGTGCCAGGCGTCTATCTGATTGGCTCATCGGCCGATAGCACCGCGCCACAGGTCCTTATCGCGCCTCACAGTCCCAGGCACGGAGTGAAGGAATATAAGAATGAAACACAACTGCTGACAGAACTGAAGACTCGCGGCGGTCTGCTCGACTGGGTACTCATGAACCTCCCGCAGCCTGATCGGATACAGCTTGAACACAGGATGGAGACCTCCAATAGCCGCCTCGCCGAGGTGACGCTGGCGTCCAATCCGATCAAAGGGAATCTGTTCGGACACTTGTTCAACGACAATGCCGAGTTACTGGCGCGATTGCTCGGTTGTCAGTCCGATGACAAAAAGCAGGGCGAATGGGCAACCATCAAACATGTGCTGGGTGAAGACCTGCAAGAGACATTTACGTTTCTGATGGGCAAGCTTGCCTACCCGATTACGGTGTGGCACAGCTATCGCGACATCAAGCAATCCGCCGAAGACCTTCAGATGCACAAATGGGGGCCCGCGATAAAAGAGTTCATCAGCGGCATTGCACAACTCGCCACGTTGCGACTATCGCTGGAAGCGCAAGCCAAGCCGTCTTCTATGCCAAGCGCACCTGCGCCAGAATCGCCCGATACCCGGTTCAAATGGCAAAACGTTGCCATTACAGCCCCCCAACGTACGCAGTTGAAGCGTCATGAGAGCATCGACGTCGATCTGAATTCGCTCACATTAAACTCAACGCTTGGGCTCTATACCCATCCGACGTCAAAAAAAACCTACGCACCTGTTGAAGGCAAGGTATATCCGGTCAAAAAGCTCGGCACACACTGGCGCATCGCCGACACAAACATCCGCGGTCCCCGGCTGAGTCAGAACGTGTCGAAACAATGGGTACTGGGTAGGGAAACGCCAGCGCCCCGTTTCAGCATCGGCAGTCGGTTGCGCACCGCATTTACGGTTTGGGAGGAAATGAACGTCGATGCCCATGGAATGCCCGAAATCCGTCGACTGTTTCCGCAAAAGGCTCGTGAGATTGACGAAGCGCTGGACCTGGCAACCACCTATGCCTGGAACTGCTTTCAAAACCTGCAATTGCTGAAGTCTTCCGACAACACGGTGACCCCCGTGCATCAACTCATCATGGATTTTATTGATGTGCCGCACGTGCAGCCTGCGCATGTGGAGCAACTTGAAAAAGTCTTGGGCGACATTTTTGCGGCCTTGTTGGACCCCACACTCAGAAAGCCGAAGACCAGTCGTTTGATAATCGGCAGGATGGTCAGTGGCGCCCAAACATCATTCGGTTTCACCATTCCAACGGATGCAAAGCGGAAAATTTATCTGGCAGAAAAATTCTTCGACCCCGGTTTCGACATTTACCGCCCACATCTAACCGACCCTGCCTTCCCTATCAACACGCATGCCCGAGCAGTCACCCTTATTCATGAGCTTTCCCACCTCGTCTGCAAAACCGAAGACATTGCTTACTTCGATCCCGGCAGACCATTCTCCCATCTGATCGATACGACCAGCACAATTGGCCATGACCTCAAGGATGCGTTGACCACCCTTCAGGACACCGCACTCTCGATCAAGACTCCCCTGACTCAGCTGTTCATGACCGAGGATCCTGATACCGGTGAGTGGGAGGATCCGGGCAGCACTTCATATGAAAATACTGATCGGGTAAAAACGCATATATTGACCTTGACCGGCGGAGATAACCTGAGCAGTGCCCGAAAAATTTTCAAGAGAGACCCACTGGTCAGACTCAAGGTGCAACTCGGCAACGCCGACAGCGTTGCATGGCTCATCAGCCATATGGGACGCCAACTGCACACCAGCACCCCGTGAACCAGAAAAATAACGACTTATTTGATGGGTAATTGCCATGACGGTTGTTCTCGCTGACTTCCCCTCAAGGTTAGAATGCAGGAAATCAGGATGAGTCAATGACCGACAACCCTCTCTCACAAGCCCAATATGACGCAATCACCGATGCCGCTGCGCATTGGTGCATGCGTCTGCACGCCAACGATTGCACTGCTGAAGAGCGGCTGGCGTTCGAGCAATGGCATGACGCTCATCCGCTTCACGCCTTCGAGTACGAGGCCATGCTGGAGATCTGGGATGTCGCGGGGGACCTGCCACATCCAGAAACCGTGGTCCCGATGGTCCGCGCCAAACCTGCCACGCCTTGGCGCACCTTCGGTATCGCCGCCGCGGTTTGCGCCATGGCGTTGCCACTGGCGGCCTATAGCGGCTGGAACCTGGGCTGGCTACCCAATTCCTACCAACATTTCGAGGCGAGCGACAATGTCCGCCAGATAACCCTGAGCGATGGCAGTCAGGTAGAACTGAACCTGGGCAGTGAGCTGACGTTCAGCAACTACAAGGATCAACGTCGGATCACGCTGAAAAAAGGCGAAGCCTTCTTCAGTGTCAGCCACGACACTCGACACCCTTTCATTGTCAAAGCGGCCGAAGGCAGGATTCGGGTCACCGGAACCAAATTCAACGTCTGGATGTATGAAGATCAGGTACGGGTGAACCTGATTGAAGGTTCGGTGCTGGTGAGCAGTAATGACGCCGTTGCGGGTGATGGTTTGCGCCTCGAACCCGCGATGCAGGCGAGCTATAGACGCGGCGACTTCACTCCCCGGATCAGTCAGACCTACGACAATGACAACTCACTGGCGTGGCGCAGCGGAAAACTGGTGATCGATGATCTGGCGCTGACTGACGCATTGCCACTGATCAATCGTTACTTGAGCAAACCGGTGATGGTGGCCGACAAAAGCACTGGCTCGATTCGCATCGGCGGCATCTACAACATCAAAGAACTCAACAACCTGGTGGCGTCCCTGCCCAAGGTGTTACCGGTCTACCTGACCCGCAACAAAGATGGCAATCCGGTCCTCAATTCCATTCCGCAACAAGCCCCAAAAAGCTGAAGGCCGCGACCCTTTGCGGGGGTGCGGCCTTCATTTCCTGGTTCAAGCATCTCAGCGTTACTGTGCGGCCACCTTCCCGGCTTTTTCATCCTGCTCGTGGATCGTCTGAACCTGGTACTGCGGATCGGACGTGATCTGCTGTTCGGTAAACGGCAACACACTCAATTGCTTCCTGGAAAATGCCACGGTCTGATCTCTGGAGTGCCTGGAGGCCGGGTCACTGGACAGCGAGAATGCCAGCAGCCCCTGGGCCTGTGGCCCGTTGTCATCGAAGGTCACCACCTGCAAATAGCTGGTCCCGCTGACGACTTCGAGTTTACCGTCGGTTCTCGGCACGCTTTGAATGGCGTTATAAACCCCCAGAGTGCCAGGTCCACCGTGAATCGGC
>Ga0247814_10001093_pt1 | contig 16956 bp, 13 predicted proteins | sample UWRJL179409R1_FD_179947 | JGI IMG/M metagenome (GOLD analysis project Ga0247814, IMG submission 179947) | Plant litter microbial communities from Arlington Agricultural Research Station in Wisconsin, United States - UWRJ-L179-409R-1 | ecosystem: Environmental > Terrestrial > Plant litter >...
TTTGTTGATACCGAAAACCAATCGACCGAAAGCGTTTACGATGTCTTTATGAACGGCAACCAGAAATATTGGAAGGTTTATTTGAATAATGGGTCTGGGTTTGCCGCATCGGCCACCCAATGGAATATTCCAATCAGGAGCGACACATCAGAACACAGATTGGCCTATGATTACCATACCGTCATTGACATGAATGGTGATCGTAAACCAGATTTTCTCGATACAGAAAATGAAGCGACGGAAAGCATTTACGATGCTTTTTTCAACGGAAATCAAAAATATTGGAAAGTGTATCTTAACAATGCGCCAAATCTTGAAAAAAGCAGGTTTGAGCATAAGTCAAATCATATTATCGTCTATCCTAATCCGGTAAAAGATACTTTTAAAATTGAAAATGCAGGAACCCTATCAATGATGAAGATATATGACCTCAAAGGTGCGCTTGTAAAAAACATCGCCACGAATTTTGATGGCGGTATTGATATTTCGGATTTGCAGAAGGGTATTTATTTATTGAAAGTGGCTAATGTTGAAGGGCAGATTTTTACAAAGCATTTGGCCAAGGAATAAATTACAGCAACAAAATGGAAGGTAACCATAGAAAGGCACGAATGTATAATCGTGCCTTTTATTTTTGGTTTCATAATAATATTCATTTGCGTTTTCTCGATTCAAATTTTATTGAAAATGAGCATAACTAACATCCCGACTAAAAAAACCGCAACCAGAAAAATCAATTGGCTGCCAGCGAAAGACCAATTGCTTTCGAAGCCGGCATACGAATAAAAAACTGCCGGTCGGTAAAAACGCTTAATGCCATATCGGCAACATACAAGACCATCAACACTTTCTTTAGCTCTGCAGGTTCGCTAAAGACAATTAACAACGGAATTGCCGCAATATGAAAAAAGAGCCTTTGCGCCGCCTTGAAAGCATTAAGGATAAGCAGTTCTGCGAAATTATACCCTTGCTTCCGAAAACACAATTGTGTCCCGATGGCATAAAGCGGGATGGAACACTGTGCTATCCACGAAAAATGGGTCGAAAGCCAATTATTGTAAGATACATAGTCAACAAGTGTCTGATCGTTACCGTTGAAGATCTTGGTGTTATCGATCCCAAAGCTGTGGTATAGTAATCCATAAAACACGGCGAGCAGGATCATGGGCTGGAAGTGATCCACACGCTTGCCGTTGATAAATTCCCTTATGGAATGCCCCGGCCTGATGTATAGCTGTTTCAACGAATACAATATCCCTTTATCGAAATGGAAAAGCCCGTGCTGGATGTCATGCCAAAGAAAGTGAAAATCAATACGATGCACTGCAGACGGTTGCCCACATAAGTTACAGAAGTTGCCTTCGTACATTTCCCAGCAATTGGCCAATCCCCTTTCCTGAGCGCGATAAATCGCCTTATAGTCTTTTGATTAGGGAATGTCTTTGTAACCATTGCTGTCACTCCAGCGGGAAAAAGCCATGAGCAATTCTGAGTACTCTTTTTTATCAAACCCTGGTTTTAAGTTTTGAGCAATAGATGAAAAGAAAAACAATATTGTTAGGAATAATAAAAATCGTTTCATGAAGAAATTTTGATAAAAATTAAATCTTCTTTCAAAATTAATACGAAAATAATAAAAATTTGAGTCCGTTAGGCAATAGTTGGGCAAACACCAAATAAAAAATCCGCAACATATTGATAAACAATATAATTACGGATTTTTAAAGTACCCGGAGCCGGAGTCGAACCGGCACGGTTTCCCACAGGTGTTTGAGACCAGCGCGTCTACCAATTCCGCCATCCGGGCTTAGCAGACGAAAAAAATCGAAACGATTTTTAACGCAATAGACAAACTCTTAAAAGTGTTTGTCCTTTAACACGGTGCAAATGTAAAAAATAAAATTACATCTGCTACAGAAATAACTCAAAAATATCCTTTCATACTTGGATTTTATTTCTAAATTTGCACCGCGGTAACGCAGCACACAACTAACTAACTACACCCGAGGCGTTTATATTATTAAGCTTTAGACATCAGTACAAAGCAAAATCGTTTGGCCGCAGCGGAATAAAACAACCATTAAAATGCCACACCAAGAACCGGAAGCAAAGATATTTGCGTGTTCGCAAAGTGTATATTTAGCCGAGAAAATCGCCAAAGATTATGGCGTGCCACTTGGTAAAGTAACGTTCTCAAAATATAGTGATGGTGAATTTCAGCCTTCTTACGAAGAGTCTATAAGAGGTTTGCGTGTTTTTATTATCTGCTCGACATTTCCAAGCGCAGATAACCTGATGGAACTTTTGCTCATGATCGATGCGGCAAAAAGAGCTTCAGCCAGACACGTCACCGCTGTGATTCCGTACTTCGGCTGGGCGAGACAGGACAGGAAGGACAAACCAAGGGTGCCAATCGGAGCCAAGTTAGTCGCCAACCTGTTGGATGCCGCAGGTGCAACCCGTGTCATGACAATGGATTTGCATGCCGACCAGATTCAGGGATTTTTTGAAAAACCGGTTGACCACCTTTTTGCGTCGACCATATTTTTGCCCTACCTGAACAGCCTGAAGCTCGACAACCTGACTATCGCGTCACCCGACATGGGCGGTTCTAAAAGAGCTTATGCCTATTCGAAGTTTCTCGAGTCGGATGTGGTGATCTGTTACAAACAACGAAGAGTGGCCAATGTGATTGATACAATGGAACTCATCGGAGAAGTAAAAGGCAGAAATGTGGTTTTGGTAGACGACATGATCGACACTGGAGGCACATTGGCGAAAGCCGCTGATTTAATGATTGAAAAAGGAGCTTTGAGCGTACGTGCGATTTGTACACACGCGATTCTTTCGGGAGAAGCTTATGAAAAGATAGAAAATTCCAAATTACTGGAATTGATTGTTACCGATTCTATTCCGTTAAAGAAAGAATCCAAAAAAATAAGAGTGGTCAGCTGCGCGCCGCTTTTTGCAGAAGTGATGAATATGGTGCAGAAAAACAATTCGATCAGCGGAAAGTTTTTGATGTAGGAAAGTCGAACGTCAAATGTCGAATGTTGAACGATCGGAAACTTGCGGATAGCTTCTGTTTGAATCGATGGTCCGCGTTAGGGATTGCAGCGGAAATCCTTTTGCGAAGCGCAGCGGAGTGAAAGATTGCAGCGAAAAGCCCGGCCTCAGGCAACGCCCAGAAAGAATTCATTCGTCATTCAACGTTTGTCATTCGCCCAAATAAGTATTTTTTATTAACTATATATTTTTTACAATGAAATCGATTACGATTAAAGGATCAGAAAGAGAAAGCGTGGGCAAAGTTGCGACTAAAGCCTTACGTAATGCTGGAGCGGTTCCTTGCGTGTTATACGGAGGAGACAAACCAGTGCATTTTTCAGCAGATGAAAAAGCATTTAAAAACTTGGTTTATACTCCAAACGCTCACACGGTTGAGATCGAATTGGCCGGTAAAAACTACAACGCAATCCTACAGGACATTCAGGTTCACCCGGTGTCTGACAGAATTTTGCATATTGACTTCTTCGAATTGTTTGAGGACAAAGAAATTACTATGGAAGTTCCTGTAAAAGTAACAGGAGTTTCTCCAGGAGTACTTTTAGGAGGTGTTTTACGTTTGAACCAACGTAAATTAAAAGTAAAAGCGTTGCCAAAAAATCTTCCTGATTTCGTGGAAGCTGACATTTCTCCACTTGAAATGGGTAACAAATTGTATGTAACTAAATTGGTTTCAGACAACTACAAATTGTTACATCCTGACAATACTGTTGTAGCGCAGGTGAGAATCTCGCGTGCGGCTATGAAAGCAGCTCAGGAAGCAGCAAAAGCAGCAAAAGCGCCTGCAAAAGGAAAGAAAAAATAAGTCGTCGAAGGCCAAACGGTCGATACGAAAAAATATCCTTATCAAAAGCCTCGTCGAAAGACGGGGTTTTTTGGTTTTGGGAAGCCGGGAACCTGCTGTCTGCTTTATCTTTTGTTCCGTTGTACTCCACAAAAGGATACCGCTTCCATCAGGGCCAGGGATTTTCAATTCATTATGTTGCATGCAAAACTTTGTGCCTTCGCGTCTTCATGGCAAACATTTATTTTATATTTGTGGCATGAATTGGTTCACTAAATTATTTGCCGCTTCTGAAACTTCGAAGCCAAAAGACCTCCTGGAAAGTGAGGTTCAGCAACACGAACAAAACAATATGAAAAATGTGAGTAATAAATTTCTCATTGTCGGACTCGGCAATATCGGAGCCGAATATGTGAATACACGCCATAACATTGGCTTTAGGATATTGGATTTCCTCGCGCAAAAAGAATCGCTTTCGTTTGCTACTGTCAAGCTGGGCGCTTTGGCAGAATACAAGTTCAAAGGACGTACATTCCTGCTGCTCAAACCCAATACTTATATGAATCTCAGTGGGAAAGCGGTGCAATACTGGATGGATAAGGAGAATATTCCCGCAGAAAACTTATTTGTAATCACAGATGACCTTAACCTTCCGTTTGGCAGTATCCGCATTAAGCCTAAAGGAAGCGATGGCGGTCACAACGGATTAAAGAATATCAATCTTGTGCTCAATACACAAAATTATACGCGTTTTCGATTTGGCATCAGCGATGAATTTAAGAAAGGCCAGCAAATCAATTATGTTCTGGGAGATTGGGACGATGCTGAAAAAGCCAAATTGCCTGAGAGACTTGAAGTTGCCTGCGAAATCATACGCTCTTTTGGCACTGCGGGATTAGAAAATACAATGACCACGTTTAATGGCAAATGATGTGAAACTACTGCTTTGCTCCGTGTCCTGCCTGTTGCTTTTTTCGTGTGCCCTTAAGAGAGGCAGCATCAGCAACCCTGTTGTGACCTTAACCGCTGAATGTCCGAAAGCCGCCGAATGCAGTTTGTTGGTTACCAAAAACAAAAGCCTCAACGTTAAAAAAGATGAATGGGGAAATGTGTATTATGTACTTGAGGACAATTCCGGTAAAAATGTTATCAAATACACGTACTCTGCAATCGTTAAAGGCAATCTTCAGGACGCCGGTTATCGGGAAGAAATTGTATTTGAATATGATGCCAGCCTCAGGTCGCTGTCCGGAGTTGATTTGCAAAACATCAAAATGCTTTTCGGAAGATTCTGCTTCTGTAGGGGACAAACGGGTTATTATCCGGTAACTAAGGGAGAACTGCTTATAACATCGGGAACAAAAGAAAAAACTGCTACTCTAAATTTCATAATCGATGAAGTCCCGCAGATCATCAAAAACATTACTTTTTCTATTAAATAAAAAGAGCCCGGATTGACGGGCTCTTTTATTATTTATCTAATCTAATAGGATTATTGTATCACAATTCGTTTTACAATTTTCTTGCTTCCTTCACTGATGGACACCAGGTAAATACCTGATTGTGCCTTTTCTAATTGTAGGTTTTCAGAGAATAATCCGTTATTGCTGTAGTTCTTATCGAATATTTTTCTCCCTCTTATATCATGTACGGCAATATTGATTTTCTCTCCTGTTTTGGAGTCAAAGCGAACTGTAAAGTTTCCATTATTTGGATTAGGATACAGTGCAAAGTTTTCAAATTCAAAATCGTTCACCGCAAGTGACTGTGTACAGATTTCAAGTGTAATAGAGTTGATCGTTCCGACATCTCCTGCTACAACATCCTTAAATCCAAACTGCCAGCTTCCTTGTTGGGTAAAGCCATTGAAAGAATTAAGATTCAATCCTGTTGGCGGAGCATAAACACCTTGAGTAGGACTTCCACAAGTAAAAGTGCTTCCCTGAGCATCAAAGACAACATTCATGTTGTTGTTTCCTGCACATTGCTGGTTAAACAATGTTGCTAAACTGCCTCCTGGCCTGATCACTGCCATTACCAAATTCTGAAGATTCGGATGGGTCGCGTTAATTGTAATATTAGCATCCGTAATTACTCCTGCATTAGGTACATTGATGCTTTTCACAGTATATGAATTACTACCGTCATTCAATGCAAATGGCGTATTAAATGTATAAGTATTACATGTTGTTACGATTTGATACCCCACGTAGAATGGCGTACTGTTGACTGCATAGAATACGTTTCCTACCGCTTCAATCAAGATTCTGCATGTTAATGACTGTAAATTCGGTGCCGTTACATTTTCAGTACCATCATTTGGTGTATTGGCAGCCAAAACAATCGGGAAAGTAAGTCCGCCATCTGTAGACATTTTAATATTAACAAATTCCGTATTGATTCCATTAGCCGTAGTTCCTGCTACATCCCAGGTAACAGTTTGTGTGGAATTTTCCGGCCACGCGAGCGTACTGCTCTGCGAAGTTACTTTAAAAGGCCCTGTATTAGCAAAAACAACATTGGTAGTCGCTCTTTCAGTTTGTCCTCCAAGTGGTGTTTGATTGTCTCTTACTACAAGTGAAAAAGCAATCGTTCTTGCAACATTCGGGATTACTTCCCAGGTTGGCGTTAAATTATTTGCCAGCACGTCAGAAAACTTAGGGAAGTATCTTTTTGGTGACAATGACGGATTGAAAGATCTGAAATTTGGTCCGCTCGTACTGGTTGCAACAGGCGGCTGGATTGAAACCTGAAAATTGTACTGTTCCCAGCAATAAGTCAATGCGGAAGATTCCGCATCAGTTGCCGTTCCTGTTAATGCGAAAGCTGTACCGTAAGGTATTGTATAAGTTGGCCCTGCGCTTACTGTTGGTGCAGTATTGCCATTAGGAACCACAACACCACAATTACCACCGCCATTCACGAAAGAAATCATCTGTATAAGGCTCCTCGCATGAAAATAGGCATCCGAATGTGGCTGTACGTTGTGTGGTGAACAAATACCTGCATAACCCATAATGGTAGTTCCGCTTCCAGGCTCAAATGCTGATACAGTTACTCTATTGCCTTCGCAATTTTCTGCGTCACTATTAAAAGTATGCGAACAACCCCACTGATGTCCCATTTCGTGGGCCACAAAATCAATATCATATTCATCGCCAACCGGAGATGGCAAACCTGTAACACCTCTTGCTTTTCCGGCAGAACATGGAGATTGTGCCGAAGCAACACCACCACCACCTGTTGAGCAAACATGTCCGATGTCATAATTATCAACACCAATTGCAGCATCTGTAGCTACCTGGTTTTCATCCAGCAAAGGATAAAGTGGAGGTGAATTGAAATTATCAAGGTTGTCAGATACGATATTAATGATCGCCTCATTCTGAGGAATAATTACCATTGTCAACGCCATGTCTCTTTCGTAAATAGCATTAACCCTTGTCATGGTTACGTTCATTGCGGCCAATACTGCTGCTTTTTTCTGTGCCAATGTTCCTCCGTTTAAACCCGCAGCATTCACGTGAAAAGCAGCATATTCAATTGTACAGGCCAATGCAAGACGATAGGTCTTGAACAAGCTGTTGTTAGCACGGAACATTTCCGGACCAACTTCAATATTTTCAGCAAGGTTGTCATTATTGTCTTTAACACCACATCTAAAAGATTTGGTAGTAGTCAAATTGGCTTTGTTAAAAACCATGTACGATTTAAGATCTTTGGTATATGGATCAATATATGATACCCCGTCAATTCCTGAAAAAGTCATCGTATGCAATCCAAAAAGCGTGATACTGAAACGGATGGTTGCCGTTTTGTCATCAAGCCCTTTACCTACATAAGATTTAATATCAGGATGTCTTGCCGCAAGGTCTTCATGCATTACAGCTGCCTCATAAATCCTAAACCTTTGCAGTTCACCTGACGGATTAGGAAACGAAACAACCACACTGGATTCTACACCGGCGTTTCTTGAAGGCGCAGACTGTAATTTTTGTTTAAGCGCATTGATATTCAAAGAATATACCTGGAAAATAGTAGGATTAGAATCTCTTGGAAGTTTTTCTGAAGAGGCCTGTCCCTCATTTATCTTACGCCAAACCGCATCCTGCCCTGAAGCATTGGTAATGGCAAAAATGGTTAAAATTAAGAGTACAATTTTTTTCATAATATATTTAAATAATTAGTTAAGCGCCCCAAATATAATAAAAAAAGCGTCTCTTAAAGGCTGCAATTGAAAATTTAAGACTTCTGATTGACGCTGTTTTCGAATCATTTTGTACTATTTCATTCCTTCCTGCCAGCAATTAGTGGAAGAATAGTAAAATGGAATCTATTTGACACTTGCTTTTGAATCAGATATTTAACAGTTAGGATTTGTTAAAAAAAGTGACATCCGGTTGTCAGGTTTGAAAAAACCGGTATCACACTTGATAATCTATATCCTTAAATTATTAAATATCGAATTGAAATCCTAAATTTGTCGCTTCTAACAATCCTGCTTTGAATATTTTTCCATCGATAGCTGCATTTGAAACCGACAAAAAGACCATCGCCACGATTGGTACCTTTGACGGCGTACATCTCGGCCACCAAAAAATCATTGAAAAATTGCTGCAGCATGCCGATGAAGATTGCGAAAGCCTTATCCTGACTTTTTTCCCACACCCAAGAATGGTATTGCAGGACGCATCAGAAATAAAACTGCTCAATACTATTGATGAACGTACCGCGTTGCTGCAAAAAACCGGACTCCACAATTTGATTATCCATCCGTTTGACAAAGCTTTTTCAAGGTTGACCGCAGAGGAATTTGTTAAAGACATTCTGGTAGATAAACTCCGGATCAAAAAAATTGTCATCGGCCATGACCACCGATTCGGCAGGAACCGTACCGCCAATATCGATGACCTGATTGGTTTTGGTGAAAAATATGATTTTGAGGTAGAACAAATTTCTGTACAGGAAATCGATGCAGTTTCTATAAGCTCTACAAAAATAAGGATGGCATTGGGATCAGGCAATGTTAAACTTGCCAATGACTATCTGGGATATGATTATTTTCTTACCGGAACAGTGCAGCAAGGAAGGCAATTAGGCCGAACTATTGGTTTTCCAACCGCCAACCTTCAGGTCGAATCAACTTATAAACTGATTCCGAAAATAGGGGTTTATATGGTAAAATCAATTTTCGACGGAAAAACAGTTTTCGGCATGATGAATATTGGCACAAAACCGACTGTAGACGGAAAAAATTTATCCATCGAAGTATATTATCTTGACTTTGAGGCCGATCTGTATGGAAACACAATTGAAGTTTCCCTGATCGATTATATCCGTGATGAACAAAAATTTGATTCAGTCGCACTGCTTCAGGTGCAGCTAGAGAATGACAAAGCATATGCAAGAGCTTATATCCAAAGCCTTTCTAAATCATAGCAGCCGTGTTTATAGTTCTTCTACCCTATTAAAATATAAATTATTTTCGTTAAACAGATAGCATTATAATCTTTAATTGCTTAAATTTAAATTATTATTTGAGCCTAATTTAGGATTATAAAGTCTAACCCTATTACGCAGGATTATAATCCGTGTAATTTCAAAACTTAATTATTTATGAAATACTCCAGAGAACTTATAAACGGATTCATCATTTTTGTGGGAATTGGTCTTTACTTCTTACTTATCCAATTATTAGGATGGTCTGATGTGTTTATATTAAGGATCTTTAATATTGTTTTTGTGATTTTTGGTGTCAACAGAACCCTTCAGCAAAATCATGCCGATGGCATCCGCGGTTATAACACCAATCTGATCTCAGCAATTCTCACCTCTATGATTGGTGCGGCTTTAAGTGTATCTGCTCTGCTTGCTTTCATAGAATTCAAAGGTGGTGAAGAATATCTGAAAAACCTTTCTGACAGTTTCATTTTTGGTGGTGGTGAATTGACCATACAGCAATATTGTATTGGACTGTTATTTGAATCTGTTGCCGCCTCACTTATGGCTTCTTTCTGCCTGATGCAGTATTGGAAAAACAAAGTAGAAGTCATCAATAAGGTCGACTAAAATCGTCCTTAACCCTTATAAAAATTCCCGTCTGATCTTTTTTAGGCGGGAATTTTGTTTTATTATTTTTCTTCTTGCAAAAACACTATTATGATGCGTTAGTTATTTGTTTTAGAATACTTTACGATTTAGAGCAAACCTACTGTTTCAAACTTTAAATAAAAGGTTTTTTACTTCATTACGAATTCCCTATTTTTGAAGCATTCAAATTATACTGCTATGAGTATTACCAAACACAACTGGACAAAAGACGAAATTCTTGCGATATATAACAAGCCAATGATGGACCTGCTTTTTGAAGCAGCGTCTATACATAGGGAACACCATGACCCAAATGTTGTTCAGGTATCCACCTTACTATCTATCAAAACCGGCGGCTGCCCTGAAGATTGTGGCTATTGCCCTCAGGCTGCACGGTACCATACTGATATTACAGGAAACGATTTAATGTCGGTACAACAGGTAAAAGCACAGGCTTTACGTGCCAAATCAAGTGGTTCTTCACGCGTTTGCATGGGTGCCGCATGGCGTAATGTAAAAGATGGACCCGAATTTGACCAGGTGCTTGAAATGGTGCGTACGATCAATAAACTCGATATGGAAGTTTGCTGTACGCTGGGAATGATTACCGAAAATCAGGCGCACCGACTTGCAGAAGCCGGTTTGTATGCCTATAACCACAACCTTGATACTTCAGAAGAATACTATAAAGAAGTGATTTCCACGCGTGGTTTTGAAGACCGTTTGCAAACGATAGAGAACGTCCGGAAAACCAATGTAACGGTTTGCAGTGGCGGAATTATCGGAATGGGAGAATCAGCCGAAGACCGTGCCGGAATGCTCGTCGCGCTTTCAACCTTGAGTCCACAGCCGGAATCAGTACCCATCAACGCCCTTGTTGCTGTTGAAGGCACTCCGCTCGAAGAGGAAAAACCTGTAGAGATCTGGGAGATGATCCGGATGGTGGCGACGACCAGAATCGTAATGCCCGAAACCCAGGTACGCCTTTCTGCAGGAAGAATGAACATGAGTCGTGAAGGACAGGCGATGTGTTTCTTCGCTGGTGCGAATTCAATTTTTGCAGGCGATAAATTATTGACTACGCCTAATCCTGATGTTAATGATGACATGAAAATGTTCGACATGCTGGGATTGATTCCGCAAAAGCCTTTCGTTAAAGTAGCACAGCCTGAAACTGTAGAAGCAGCCGATTCTCAATATGCCGCATTGGGTGAAAAACCAAGATGGTCACGTCCCGGACATGCGATCGAAAGAAATCTTGAGGCTTCTGGGAAAATAAACAATAAATCGGAATTGTCAGGAATCTGATTGAAGCCAATCAAGTTGGCCGATTAGAATTTAAAAAAATGCTTTGTTCTGTACAAGGCCTTTTTTGTTACTTCTTAATGATTTTTTCAGATTGCCCTCCGATATCATTGTGCAGATTGAGATAATAGGTGCCCGCAGGATAAGGAAACGGAAAACTGTAATTTTTTTTACCCGCGGCTGAAATTGTTTCCCGTTGCAGATTTTTCAATAATTTCCCGCTACTGTCAAAAAATTGCAGTACCATGTGATCGGCACTTCTGTAATTGACTGAGAAAGAAAGCATATTTTCAACCGGATTCGGAGACACAATTACTTCCAGATTTTTAATCTTAGTATTCGCATTAGGCCCGGGATTTTTTAAAAGCGGATCTGAAAATTTATAGACATAGGCACCCGAACAATAGGCCAGTGTTTCGTTTAAGACTACAATCCTGTTGAGATGTCCTCCAAAGCCTGTATCAATCCAGGTAGTTCCGGAGTCAAAAGTTTCCAGAAAACCGGTATGGTGTCCTCCCATCCAGCCATGGTTTTCGGTAATAAAACCTACCGCCTGAATATCAACGTCCTGAACTTCTTTGGCTATCCAATTCGCTCCGCCATCTGTTGATTTGATAAGTTTCCCCGTGAGTGGTGCAATCGATTCGACCGCGCCAAAGAGGATTGCAGGATTGGAATACAGCGATTGCAATTTCCAGACATATTCTCCCGCGATGCCTGTGCTGTATATTTCGTTCCACGTTTGTCCGCCATTTGTTGTTTTTAAGACGATGCCTCCATGGTCACTTCCGCCAGACGCAAAGCCTGTATTTTCATCGAGAAACAGCACCTCAACAAGACTTTCCGCATACGCGCTCATATCAAATGTAGTCCAGGTTTGTCCGCTATCGACAGATTTAACGATGTAAGCCGGACCATAATAGGTACCACAGCCATAAATGGTATGAGTACCTACCGCATCCATTCCGCAAATTGTCCTTTCCGTAAAAAGCGGATTAAAGATTGGGAAATTATCCACACTGTTCCACGTTGTGCCTCCATCTGTCGTGCGGTAAAATGTATCGCCAAGCGTGCCGAGAAAGCCAATATTCTCATTTAAGAATTCAATGTTGCGAATGTAGGTATTGTCAAGATGAAGTTGCAAGATCCAACTGTTACCACCATCTGTCGTTTTAAAAACATATCCTCCGCTACCGGCTGCCCAACCTGTAGTTTCATTTAAAAAAAACACATCATCATAGCGTGGTCCGTGAGCAGATTCGAGTATTTCATTCCACGCAGGCTGTGCATGCGATAAATAAGCACATAATAACAAACTAATTATATGAATCCCTTTTGATCTCATGTCTATTTTAAAAATGTTAGACAAATATATATAATTCCCGAATGCCTGAATCGATTTACAATTCGGCCATTGTTCTTTTTTTAACTATTTTTACTACTCAAAAAAACAAGACAAATGCACCGTAGGAAAAAGGACAAATGGATCTTATCAAGTATTTTGATACTCTTCTTTCTAATGTTGCCGTCTGTGCATGCACAATCATTATCCGAATGTGATTCGCTCATTAAAAATGGTGTGGAAGCAATGCAGCGTAGTGAGCACGTCCGGTCACTCGAACTCCTGTCGAAGGCACGCACATTGGCTGAAAAAAACCATTGGCACAAACAGGAATTCCTTGCCATCAATAATATTGGCGCCAATTATTATTCAATCCTCGAATATGGTGAGGCACTCAATTACTATCTCGAAGCTTATACAATCGCGCTTAAAGAACTGGAACCTGTTCAGGAAATGATTGTGCTGAACAACATCGCTATCTTGTATTCCAAAGAGAAAAAATACGAAAAGGCCAATGAATATTTCATGAAGGCTTATAACATTGCTAAAGAAAATAAGGATGAGCTCAAGATCGGACTTTATGCGATGAATCTCGGTAATGTTGCCAATGAACAGCAACTCCCCAAAATTGCCAAAGCCTACTTTACCGAGGCATTGCCATTATTGGTAAGCCAGCCACAATTTGTTGTCTTGGCAAAGATCGGACTTGCGGAATGCGCGCTCCAGGAAGGAAATGTTACATTGGCGAAAAAAAGCGCAGAAGAATTGCTTCGAACTGTCAAAGACCTCCAATTTAATGATGTTGGTGTTTCGCTGCATATGATTTTGGCTAAATCTTACGCAAAAGAACAAGACACAGCTATGGCATTGGCACACACCAACAAAATCTTCGAGGTAAAACCGAATTTGGAAACAAAAATTTCGGTATTTGAACTACTTTCTGACCTTCATTTTAAAACAAAATCCTATGTACAGGCTATGGCGTTTAAAGATTCTATCATCTCTGCCGAAGCTGCACTTAACGAAATCAAAAACGGAAAGCTTTTTGAAAACAGCAAAGTAAAATTTGAAATCCAGAATTATCGCAACGAGATTGCACTCAATGAATCAAAAATAGCCAATGAGAGAAAGATCTTTTATTCCGTCCTTGCCATCTTTATCGTGGCTGTGGCATTTGTAATTGTCACCTTACGCAACCGCTCAATCAAACACAAACAGAACAAACTCATCGCAGAACGCAGTGAACAAATTATCACGCTTGAACTTGAAAAAGAGAAAAGCGACAACCTGCTGCTCGAAAAGCAATTCATAGCAAAAGAAACAAATGCGTTGTTGGAACAGGAACGGCTTAAGAATGAGCTTGAATCAAAGAACCGAAAACTTTCGGCCAAAGCGCTTTACCTTTCGGGAAGAAACCAGATGATTGAAGAAGTGCTTTCAGAATTGTCAGAATTGCCCCAGCTTTCTAAAGATGCATCGATAACCAGCCACATCAAAACACTCAAAAGCCATTTGAAGTCAGATGCTGAATGGGACAGTTTTATTACACATTTTGAAGAAGTAAATCATGGCTTCCTCAATACTTTAAAGACCAAACATCCATCACTCACGGCCAATGACATCCGGTTTCTCTCTTACATTTATATGAATCTCAGCACTAAGGAAATTGCCTCTATGCTGAATGTTACCGCCGAAGCCTGCCGAAAAAGAAAGGAACGTATCTCTTCTAAAATGGAACTGCCGGAGCATGTTAATCTTTACGACTACCTCGCTTCGTTGTAAAATCACGGTTTGTCACGCGACATGTCACACTTTGTCCGACTGTAATTTTTGTTTTGCGGTTTATTTTTTTGAAAATTTAGAAAACTAAAAAACCTTAAAACAATGAAGAAAATTACCTTACTGGCTTTCCTGCTTGCCATTCCGTTTTCGAACCAGGCGCAGATAAGCTTTGAGGCAGCACCCGATTTTGGAAAGCTGCAGGACATTACTTATGATGCCACGACTGCCAATAAATTGTATGCGGCAACACAGGGCAACCACATTGTTGTTTCTACAGATAATGGCGTGAACTGGAGTTTACTCTACTCTTATCCCGGTTCTGACTTTCTGGAAGACCTCAAACCGGCTTTTGGCAATACCGCATTGTCTTTCAGGACTCGCGATGCTATCAATATATTAAGCCTTGCCACGAATACAATTACCACAACTATACCTGTACCGCAAAGTGGCGTTGATGAAGCCGGACCAAGCTATATCAGTTCCTACACTCTTTTCGGCAACAACACTAATGTGATACTTGTAGATACCGGATTCCAAATTGGATTCAGCAATTTCGGGAAAACCTTTTACACCAATGATGGCGGTGTCAACTGGAATGAGATTTATTATACGGTTGACAATGATAATGTTTTTATTAATAATGTTGCTATTAATCCCGATAATGCCGAAACATTGTTCCTGGCCCGCGGAAATGGAGATACCGGTATTGATGGAGGCATCTGGGTTTCTAAAGATGCCGGTGAGCATTGGACAGAAGACCTGCCTGGCGTTACTGTTGATGCGATTGCTTTCAACCCTCAAAATTCTGATGATATTTTATTGGGTTCCAGTATTGGTTTTGGTATACATCCGGAGAATTTGTTCCGTTCAGCTGATGGCGGCAGCAACTGGAACATTGTGCCAATCACATGGACAGACGAGACGCTTAATAATATTACGAAAATTGTTTTTCATCCTACCAACTCCAATAAGATTATTCTTTTAGAAGAGAATGAGATTGTCAGAAGCAGCGATGGCGGTGCTACATGGACCAATACTGTTTATCCTGTAGGCATTGCAATGGATTATTATTACGGAATTAATGCTTCTTATAATCCTTTTAATGAAAATCAGGTTGTTATAACTACAGATCTTTTTCCGCAATTTTCCAATGACGGTGGCGCGACACTAACACAAATTAAAGTGCCTTTTTATAATATTATCAGCACTTCACTAGGGAATTACAACGGCACCGCACAACTTTATTACGGAAGTAATGGTGGCCGTCTGCATAAGAATATCACAACCGGAGTGACTTTGGCACACGAAACAGAATTGCCGAATTCATTCAACCCGAAACGGAATTATATTGTAGCTGATCCTGTTGTTGAAGGACGTGTTTTTACTTACGCCTCGATGGGTTTCTTTGGCGGATGGCTTACTATGAGTACCGATTATGGTGCGACTACTACGAATATCCTGCAGAGTTTTGCAGATGATATTCAGGAATTGGCAGTTGATCCGGCAAACAGCAATATTATCTATGCGGCGATGCGTTCGGGTGAAGGAGGTTTCTTGTATAAAGTAAATTTCACCGATTTGGATGCAATCGAAGTCATTGATATAATTACTCCTGAAATCAATGAGTTTGGAGAAGGCGTCGTTACGGGAATTGTAATTGACGCTACTAATTCTGCCATTTTGTATATTTCAAAAGGGACAAAGGTTTACAAATCGATTGACGGCGGACTGAATTGGGAAGAAAAATCAAATGGCCTTGAGAATATCGTTGCGGGCAATGACCTGATTTGGGATATGGGGAAAAATCCTTTGAATGCCAATCAATTAACGCTTACCAGCAATGTTGGTATTTTTACCTCAACGGATGCTGCCGAAAACTGGAGTGTACTGCTTCCTGACCTCGATGTGAAGAGAATCAAGCACTCTCCGCTTAACGATGGTGTAATCGTAGGAACTGTGTTTTCCACCCAATTTTTAGAAGCTGCCATCGTCTACAGTACTGATCAGGGCGAAAATTGGACAACTGTTTCCGCTGACGATCTTAAACATGTGCAGTCTTATGGTATGGACTATGATTTTGTTGGAAATTCTATCCATGCTTACGTTGCCACTACTGATCTTGGTGTCATCAGATATGATATCAATGACTTGCCTTTGGCAGTAAACCATTCAATAATCAATAATGTCGGTGGTATTTATCCGAATCCCGCCACAGAACAGATTACGGTTTATAGTAGCTCAAAAACTCCTGTAACAACAGTTAGTATATTTTCTCTTACCGGACAGAAAGTAATGGAAAATAATGCTGCTAACATACAGGTATCAGGTTTGTCCAACGGTGTTTATCTTGTTAAGGCACAACTTGCCAATGGAGAATCATTCAAACAAAAATTAGTTAAGGAATAATTTCATTGTATTAAAAAAAAACCGGCTTCTTCAAGCCGGTTTTTTTGTTTGATGCAGTTTATCAGAACACTATTTTCCTGGTTACGGTTTGTCCGTTTTCCATTTGTATCTTAATTACCAGTGCCTGTTGGTTTACATTTAAGCCCTTGATCGAATATTCTTTGCTATCCACCGTATTTTC
>Ga0247814_10001094_pt1 | contig 16942 bp, 12 predicted proteins | sample UWRJL179409R1_FD_179947 | JGI IMG/M metagenome (GOLD analysis project Ga0247814, IMG submission 179947) | Plant litter microbial communities from Arlington Agricultural Research Station in Wisconsin, United States - UWRJ-L179-409R-1 | ecosystem: Environmental > Terrestrial > Plant litter >...
AGCAGAAACTCGGATATTCCCCAGAACCATATCTCCTCTGAAGATATTGCAATCCGTATTCAGAACGGAGCAGCATTCCTGCATGATAAATTACAAACTTGGGACGTTGCTTCATGTGATCATGTCGGATTCGAAATCATTATCCCATCTATGCTTAATCACTTAAGCCAGCAAGGTCTTAAATTTAAATTCCCTGGTCAAACTCTTCTAGCCGAGTTAAATGAGAAGAAGTTGGCAAAAGTCCACCCAGCTGTTTGGTCCGGCAAAATTCAAACCACGATTACGCATTCACTTGAAGCATTTCAGGGCAAAGCGGATTTCAGTGGATTGAAAGATCAACGACTTTTTGGTGGCATGGGAAGTTCTCCAGCTTCAACTGCTGCGTATATGATGTCTTGCTCGGAATGGGATGATGAAGCTGAAGCGTATCTGAGAACAGTACTCGGATCCAGATGGATAGGAGAGATTGGTGGTGTACCAGGCATGTATCCGACAACAGGATTCGAAGTCCTGTGGGCAAGTCTACCATATCCATAGTTAATTTAACCATTACTTATATCTCTAACAGATTGCTTCGACTCTACTAGAGGACGGGTTTGATGCTCAGAGTCTGCCTGGTATTGAATCAGTCCTCAGTATAATTGGAGAATTTCATGAGTCGTTGGGCGGTCTGGCAAGCGGATTCTGTGAGTTGGCCCGGCGTCTGTCCAAACGTTCGCTAACCTGCTTTTCAGCCAGATCTAGCGTTGCAGACGCCGATGACACTTCGAAAAGCATCATACTGTGCAATCTTCTTGGAGTTCCTACATCAGTTGACAAGCTTGTTGGAACGTTCGAGGGTAAGACACACTTCTTGACTTACATGATGGAAAGACATCCAAGTGTGACGACAAACTGCAACACCCTCAGTGCTTTACTCGTCTCTCCCGATCCTGGAAATTTTATCCCTCAAATTGAGAAGATTGTCAAATATCTTTGTGGGTCGTGGATGCATGCAGATATACCCTTCCAAGACAAATGGGTAAGTCGATAATATAATTATATATATGGCTTTGCTAACAGCACAAGAATATATCTGAATTCTATCCTATCATGCTTCTATCACAGTATGTATTCTCTCTATTGTTGCTTTCCTCCCTTAGTAGCTCGCTGGGCTTTGGTATCCAGATGGATTTGAGAGAATCAGAGTCAAACACGATATTCACATTGCTGCCATAAAGCCTGAACTGTTAGGGTACTGACTCGGGAGTGCTTTAGGGCTCTTTGCAGACTCGTCAATGCTTGGGACAAAGGAATCGTCAACAATCTTCGCAAAGACCTACTCACGGATGATATCGCTCTTGTGCTCCTTGAAGTTTTGGTGCAAATATTGCGAAAACAAAACACCAATGGTTCTTGGGGTCACGTTTCATCAAAGGAGATCACAGCGTATGCCATAATTGCTCTCGGCAATCTCGCTTCAATGCCATTCGCTTCGCCGCTGTCTATTGTGATCCGAGAAGCCATCGAGAAAGGCCGCTCATTTATCAACTCAACAGGAGCTTCTCATGAAATCGAGTATGTGTGGATCGCAAAGTCAAATTACTCGCCAATCAAAATTTCCAGGGCATATATACTAGCGGCACTTGAGACAAAATATCCAAAGTATTTTCTCGGTCCGGCGTCCAACGATCTTTTCAAAGTTTCTACAAAAGGTATGCAAAAGTATACACTTATGCTGAGCAATCTTCCTGCACTGAAAAGCCACCCACCGTGGATAATAGAAGGATCAGTATCACAAGCATATCTGTTTTTCGATAGGCTTAAGAGTGTCAAACTCAATCTGATTGACCGCCAAAAATTGAAAGGGGAGGAATATCTAGAATTCATTGCCCTGACCCTCACTTGTGCCAACAATATACATGGGACATTTCTGAAAACCGATATTTTATTCGATATGATGGCATTCATTCTTCATGTTTACGAGATTGATGAGTATTTCGAACATATTATTGGTACCATGTACGAGGACGACCTCCCAGAGATCAAACAGCTTGTCGAAGGTTTTTTGGATACCCAATGGGCAAAAGAATCAACCGTCGACATTAAACTTAAGCCCACTAACAAGAAAAGAAAACGAGAACATGTTAGTTATGGCGAGGACATAGTTTCAGTGGCTGATGAACCAAATTCCCAGGCTCCATCTCCCTTGTCTACTGATAGTGGTTATCATACCACGCCTTTACGTGGACCAAAAAGAGTCGAGAAACTTTCGAAAGATTCTTTATCCACTATTTCAGAAAAGATTAAATCATTCATAGTCACTGTGATTGACAACGAGGCAGTGAAGAGAGCGGACCCCACAGATATTGAGCTCCTGAGAGTTGAGCTTCATAAGTGGCTCCTACCATGCATGGACACACTCAACTGGAGCTGCACACAGCTGTTCTCCACTTTCTCTCGCATTCTTCCGGTGTCTCCTTCCACAAGATATCGCAGGTCATCAAGTGAGTGCAGAAGAGCAATACATCATTCAGGACCTGTGGATGCATCTTGGAAATAAGGCACGCATGGAGAATGACCGTGCATCTGTGCGCCGGGATCGTATTGAGGGAAATTTAAACTCACTTGACTTCCCAGAGTTTTGGAGGTGGACTGATAGGGATGATATAAAGGCAGGTATTGGGCAGCTGACACGAATAATTGAATATGAAAAGAAATGCTGCAAGCTAGGGTTTGAAGCTTTGGGGGCGCTGAAGAAAGGAAATAGGAAAAATTTGCAGATTGAGGCGCTGCAGTTTTACTACTTTCTGGTCGACATCTATAATGACGTGTATACTCTAAAGGATATATCTTCAGAGAGGAAGTAAAACTAAAATAAATTATAACGATTACAGATGTTATAAAACTGTAGAGCCCTGTTTTGATTTTGTTTGCCTTCAGATAGTCAGTAGTGCCTGCCAATAGATACAACCCTCCACATATCTACTCACTTTCCTGTTCTTCCCAGATCACGTGAATCACGTTTATCATGCTAAAAATCAGCTATTGGTTCTTTCCTACACCAATTTAGTTACTGACCGTAATATAACATGCAGAAGTTCTGGTTTTAGTCAGTACATAATCAGCATTAAAAGGACCAAGTGGGCATATCAAAGGGCAGCCAACAAAGTATCGACTGTAGATAACAGTATTTCTAAAATTTCGTGTCTGTGAAGTTTTTCCCAGCTATGTCGTGGCACAACTCGTCTTTATCGTCAAGCTGTCAAGCAGACCACGGGATATAAGAGCCGTGGCTCTTTTAGAGCAAGACACATTTCTATGCTCGGGAGACAGAAATCTTTTGACAGACTCGGGGTTCTTCTTGAGACCACCAGAGGTTGATTCACGAGCGAAGTGCAGCGCGCTAAAAGAAGCATCAGATCACTTAATCTATTAGTACAATATCCAGACAAGATTAAAACAGCAACATCACAATAATTGTAGCTTAGTCTAAGCTATACTCGCTCCATAATCCTTCACGGCCTGCTCAAAGGAAGTATCTCCCTTGAAACCCAAATCATATGCTTGTTTATTATCAAATCTTGTCGGCCACGAATGCAATATAGGTAGCACAGAAGGATCTTCTCGCACTTTCAAAAAAGCCAACTTGTCTTTTCCCCCAACCTTCTCGAGTGCAGAGATCATTTCTTTGACTGTCACACAGAAACCAGGCACATTAACCTGTCTGATGTGCTTAGGAAGCTTCTCAGTCGACATCGTCAGGGAGTGAATCAAGTTCCAAACAAGCGTTTTAGGCGAAGAAATCCACGATTCGAAGTCCATATTCGCAATTGGTATCACGCATTCCTGTCCATTCATTGGTTCTCGTATAATTCCAGATAGAAATGAAGATGCTGCTGCAGTTGGAGTTCCTGGCCGTACGGTGATGGTTGGGAAACGAAGAGTGAGACCATCAATATAGCCTCGTCTTGTATAATCATTTATAATTGTCTCGCATATGATTTTCTCAGCCCCATATGATGATTCTGGAGTAGGAATCACAGTGTCATCTACAATCTTGGGTAACGGTTGACCATATACGGCTTGGCTAGATGCATAGATGACACGAATTCCCGGGCAGGTACGCTTGATCTCATCCAGAAGTATTCGGGTCGCGTCCACATTCACTCGCATTCCGAGCTCATGGTTCGCTTCTGCGCCTGAACTCATGATTCCATGGAAAACAAATGCCGCATCGATATCATTGGTGACGACTGCTCCAGCGTCCGTGCATAGGTCAGCTTTCACAGTCTTTGCATTCTCGGGAAATCTGACGCCTTTGGGGATTTTGGGTTCAACCACGTCCGCGAGGGTTACGATATGTGAGGGGTCGTTCAATATCTCAGCGGCGACTAGTTGACCAACAAAGCCAGCGCCACCAGTAATTAAAATGTGCATTTTGTATGGATTAGGAACAATAAAACGTTGTGCAATGGTTTAATTGACTTAGAACAAGGCTCAAAGTGACTGAATTAGACAAAGTCCAACACTAATCGTCAAATACGGAGAACGAGCTCTCCTCAGTTAACCTACCCTACTTTATGGTTGTTCAAAGATGGGGGCTAGGTGCCTAATTAACATATTGAAGTCAGAAAACGCCCACTATGCCCAATTCTACCCTTGGTAGGCACCCAGAGACAGGCTATGTAAACAACCTATCAAGCATACAAACAATTAAGTTTAAGATAAAGATTAAGCAAGATATGGAATGTGATTTGCGATCCTATGTCACGTGCCCAGGCAAGTAAACCAATGGCGATAATTTGATCTTCCCCGGTTTGGTATTATGCATATTGAAGGGGACGGATGAAGAGAACATGCGTGAAAATTTCCATGAGCATCCAACTATTTAGTGAGATGGTTACGCCTGACTAAAGATATTGGACCCTCCCCCACACTGGTGCCAGTCATCCTTCAAGTACATCTGAACTGTACCTTTTCAATCAGGTGATAGTCGAACAACGAGAACAGATCGATGGCCAAATACCCACAGAGTCACTTTTGATATATCTCCAGGGTACAAATGAGAGATCTAGGACTTTTGAACGTGATTTAATTACCAAAAACACTCTAAAGCACTGTCATCATACTTTCATACCCTCTATCGTCATATTCAATGGTTAATGGGAATTCTAAGGTATATTTTAGTTTATTGAACTGAAAGCTTAAAATTTGATTCTCATTTCCCAATCCAGGAATGGGAACTGAATAAGAGGAGAGCAATAACTGCTGAGCTCTGTTGATTGATTGATTTGATTCATTCATAGACCAAACCAAGCCTAGGGCTTATGCGGATGACTAAGCTGTTACAGTGGGTATCTATCCTCTATCTACTAGTATATTGTCACTATCTTGTCACTTTTCTATCCCCCTGTATCCCCTCTGTTTTGTCCCCCTATCCCCACTTTTCTGTCAGTGTTGTAATCACCTTTTCGCCCTCTTAGGTTTTGTGTTCTTATGTACTAGTAGACGTCCTCCTCACTCTACCAGGTGTTTTGTGTTCCTAGTTGTCTGGCTTTCTAAGTATATTGCTTCTACTGAGCTCTGTTAAGTTTTCGCTTAAGGATAGGGGCTATCACGTGTCTCAAAGATACAATATAGATTTTTGGCGCCAGGTAGCGGTGAGGGATAATCAATCGGTCTAGGATAACAAAGCTAGAATCTAACTACTGGATCAAGCCAATCAAATTTAAATTATTCCTCTCATCTCTTGGTCAGTCACGTCGAGGTTCTCCGGGGTAATTTGTAGTTGGCAGCTGCCTAATCCTCGTAGCGCACTTTTCCCGAAACATTCTGTGCATCCGGGAGGCCTCCCAGCTTCCATGAACGAGAATAAAAGAACCTATCCCTAATTTTCAACCACACTCATCACCACTACATTCAGGATTCAAAATGGCTTCTAATCCCAATGAATCTACCAATCTCAAAACTTACCATGGAAACTGTCACTGTGGACGCTTCAAATTTCATTTGAACATCCCCACTCTTACCACTGTTATGGAATGTAACTGTAGTTATTGTTTTAAGAAAGGCTCCAAATGGATAATTCTTGGCCCCAACGCCTCTTTTCACGTAGATCGCGGTGAAGGAACACTGAAAAATTACGATTTTGGGAAGTTAATTATGTCCTTTTGCCCGACTTGCGGGACGGGTGTTCTAGGGTCTCGACGTGGAGTTCCATATGTCATTAATGTGAGTTATGGCTAAGCTGACTATATGCCGGCGATTGACACGGCACAGGCAAAGTCATTGATGGACGTTGATATCTGGGCATTAAATGCAGAATTGTAAGTTTCTAAGCGAGCAGAGTTAAACCAACTTCTAAAAAGATTTTTAGATATGATGCGAAATCAGCTGATCCACAATACGAACCCCCTGGATTCAAGGGGCAAGTACCCGTTCCAAAAGTTGCGATAGAGGAGCAACAGCTGTATACAGGCTCTTGCCACTGCGGCGCAGTGACTGTGGCATTAATCCCCACTGGACCATTATCTGCAGGTAAAGATGGCATCCAGGAGTGCGATTGTAGCATTTGCGTTCGCAATGGTACAATCCTAATCTATCCTCCTCCCAGCCAGGTCAGCATCGCTGGTGAAGAGTCGCTATCATCTTATTCGTTTGGACGAAAATTCCAAACGCATGATTTCTGCAGCATCTGTGGAGTCGCCGTCAGGTTAGATAAGTTGGATATTGGAGAGAAGAGGTGGAAGGAGCAGCATCCGAAACACGAATATGCGATACACTTTGAATCACTGCCAGTCAACCTAAGATTATTTCATGATGTGGAGTGGAAAGATGTTGTGGTTAAAAAGGGGGACTGGAGCAAGTTTGGGCAAACGTATGTTTGTCCAGAGATCCCGGAGTAAGAATTGAATAAATTGGCTTTTCATGTCGTGATGAGTACAGTTTTCTTTTTGGTGGAAAAGTGTGCAACATCAAATTGAGTATCTTTGAATGTCAAAGAGTAAAACTACACGAACGGGAAGTATTTGAAAGCACCACTCAGCATGAAGGGTTAGCCGGATTATAATCTTCACGTTTGAACAGCGCATAATGAAACCTTATTATACAACCATATTTTCCAAGTTATTTTCAAACCATCCCACAACATGCATCTTACTGAACTGCATTCTATTTAAGATGCTGCTAGAAGATCACGGAGACAGAAGGTCAACCTCTAACTCATCTCACTTACCACCCACAATTTGCTAGCACCAAAAGATAAGTAAGTACTGCAAAGACCTGGCATTAGAAGATCAGATGATAGCATACTAGTATCGATGTAAGGATGCCACCTGACGATACTGTTAGCACAAGAAAAAGATATGCTAAACAACTTTGTGAAGAGAGTAGAATTGTATTCGCCGTACTTATTAATTGTTGGTTTCATCATAGATAAAAATTTTATCCAGCCAAACCCGAGAACTCTGCCGTAGTCCACTGCTGAGATTCAACCACCATGTCGAATAAAGCAAGGCAATACAGGAAAGATTGTCGGAGTCAAGACATTTCTAAAGCACTCTAATTGATGAAATAAACATGTAGTATTATGAAATATATTGATAAGAGTGAACGGGTATATAAAGACGATAATCATATGGAGATGATTCGAGATTTCTAACTTTCGCCAGATACCTTATCAACCAGTACTTGTCGTTTTCCTCGACATCCTTACTTTCTTCGTCGCCTCATCAACCTTTTTGAGTCTCCATTCGCAGTCATCGGCAAAATCACAGCTCCTACATTTGAATGCCTCTTCAACTACTACGCCCTCGGCTGGCCGCTCCCCTTTCCACCACTGCATCTCCCGCTGCACATATGCTTTTAGTCCAATCACATCCATGGGGAATGTCTTACTTCCCAAGACTTCACCCTTATCCCGAGATCTATATTCTGCTCTAAGAACGTCCCCCAGCGAGTTTGTGCCTTCCGGCATCGTGATTTCAAACTCCGAAATCATGAGAGCCCATAAAGCTGACAGAGAGTTGTGTGTCATGAGAGTTACCATAGAGTCATCGCTCCATTGGCCAGATTCTTGACTGGCTTCAGGCACACCATAAGCACTATTGTTCAGACTACCAACTTGAGCGATGAAAGAATCTGAAAAGGCCTTCTCAGCATCCAGTTTGTATCGATTTGTGATAATGCTAAAGTCAATCATACTCGTTGCCAAAGCCCCAAGCATACTATGGTATAGCATGAGCTGCATTTTCGTAGGTCGGAAAGCACTTTCCGCAGGTAAAGATTTGACACCGCGGGTCTTGACATCACAGACATATATTTTCTTTCCATGGTGTGGATATCTGGGGCTTATATCTGCTAAATTGGCTTCCTGGCTTTTAAAAAATTGAAATATGGCAGGCTGATCTGCTGGAGCTGCCTTTTTCGATTTCTTCTTCTCAAAGGATTTCTCCAGTTCCTCATTCGGGCATATGTAGGAAAGTTCGTCTATTACACCATTGACCACCAGCCCATCAATGATTCCCCATACTTCCAGCTCTCGTGTTTGTCCTGTTTCTCGTAGAGTTCTCAGCCCCTGTATGACATTCCATATCCGCAGACCCCACGCGTCCTCTTTTGATTCTATGTCCACCTTCACCGTTGTGTATACTTGTTCCTCCAGTTTTTGGTGAACAGCACTTCCTTGTCGCATTGCCGCCGTGCGCTTCTTTTTCCCATGGATGGTTAATGTATACCAATACTGTAGCTCACACCACGCAGGTGATACTAAATCCGTAACCGACAGAGCCTTTTTTGGCTCAGTCCGAAATCTTTCGAGTGGCGATTGGGTATCGGTCAGTATTGTTTCAACGGTGGTTTCTTTAGGAGCCGTTTTTCCTAACGCGGCGTTCCGTGATCCTACTGGCCGCTTCCACGTCAGTCAGACCATTTCAACACGATTAGAGGGAAGGCAGGTAGACTACACCTACAGTCCGGGTACTGAACAGCTTGGCTGAGCTGCGCGGCGACGCCGTCGGCAGCGCTTGCGGCTTCGTATAACAAAGACATTTGGCCTCTCCCGAAAACACGGGGGACGCGAAGAGTCTGCGGCGCATCATTTTGTTCGAATTGACTGGCAATAGGATTGTCCTCAATGTCGGTCTTCCCAGCTAGCAGTTGCTCAACAATCTGTTCGACTTCAGGAGAGAACTCGGAGCCATAGTCCGTGTCGTTATCGCTCTCATCTGCTAGATTGGCAAGATGTTCACTGCTGGTAGCCATGCTCGAAGTTCATGATTCAGAGCAGCGAATTTGTTAATGATGACGACTTGATCTAGGTCGTTGAGTGGTGAGACGTGGATTAGGATTAAGGACCTTACGCACCATCACGCTATCACGTGTAACTTTAAAGTTTGCTCGCTCAGTCTCTTCACGTCCCTGCTTACATAAGTTTAGCTCAGCCTCGTTCGGCCCACTTCTTTCTCCCGCTGGCTGGAAGCATCACAAGTTCACCAACGCCACAACATTGACGATAATACGAACCAAGTGTATAAATAGCTGTCCCAAAATCCAACGCCAAACCAACTGAGCTCAAATCCGCGGCTCAGATACAAGATCAGGTGCATTCCAAGGTCTCGGTACTAGTCAATGGCGTCGAACTGTTTCATGTTGGCCGGATTTTGGTTTACCTGAAGGCAAGGGTAATGTTAGAGGTTGTAGATGGCTTGGTGGTCAATTCGTAGGCAACACTTTATGATATCTTCATTCAATATCTCCACCTAGATCTCTCCTCTGCTTCACTGCTATAACCATCATACCCTTTCCTTCTTATACTTACCCTCTCCGCATTAGGGGTTGCTTTTCTCTAGCATTGAACCGCATTCACTTCTGTCTTTCCACCTTGGTTCATTATGGCTTCAACAACCCGAGGAACAGATAGCGCAGTCACTCTATGCCAGGGCATCGGACCGGCCAAAGCAAGTTTCTCAACTCTTCCTCCAGAACTTCTCCTGCTCATTGCTCAAAACCTTACCTACCCGGATGCGCTGTCTCTCAAACACACCTCCCGCACGTGTTACTCTCTCGTCTACACAGGCGTGAAATTGAAGATCGAGTGGCTCATTGAGCGTCGAAGTTTACACCTAAACTGTCCCCATGACAAAAGACGCTGTGAACTGGGCTCTGATATGCAATTCTGTCGCGGTTCTGTGTGGTACTTCCCCCTTCTTTGCCATATCGGGATCCTCATTTCGGGTTCTTGGGATGCCAGTTATCTGTAGCTAACATAAAGTAGTCTGCTGATGAAGCTAAGAAGAGAACATGGCGAGTGCGATACCGTATTAGGTGGGAGAGGCTGTCTTGTTTTCGGGCTCCCGATCTGTACTTTTCGGAAGAGGCCTAGCAAGCTCAAAACCCTTATTCGATGGGCTTGGGATGGGAATGCGTTGTTATGGTGGATCTTCGCAGGATTGGTCGGCCTTGCAATCGGGCTAGGGCTTGGTAGCATTTCAATCCCTGATTTCACATTATCCCAGTCGCAGATATTCCTTCATTGAGTTGTCAATTGGGATGGGGAGCCCCGTGTCATCGAAGCTGACACCCTCTTAATTTTAAACTCATAATGCTCTGAAATCCCAGGGTAGTTTTTATTTAGTCAAGCCCGTACTAAGGTTCTCAATAAGTAACACTTGTATGTTCGCATGGCCAATGCTTCCTTCACTTCACTTGCCTCAATGGTTTGAATTCGCCATCCACTTGATTGAAGACAGAAAGAAAAGAGCGCTTAACTTCTACAAACATGACAGTATCTGAGAGTTGCTATGTGCTAAGAAACAGAAATTCCTCCCAAGTTAGCAAATGAGATAAAGTTTAACATATCCATCACTCATTGAGGTTCAGTCATCCGGAGATGAGCTTATTGCTCCCACGTAGTGCATCCTATTCAGATATTATCCACGCCACCTGTTCCAAAGACAGCAGTAGAGGGTGATGCTTAGACGGTGACTTACGTCACAGCTAGTGTAAATGAGTTAAGCACCACCCTAATACCAGGGGTTGAGTTCGTCACCGAAACTGACTCAGACATTTGGAGGCATAGGATGAATCTGGCTACAATACGAGATATTAAACGAGGGGTGCATCAACCATAGAGCTTTTCTATTGTCTGAGGCTTTACCTAGTTACTATTGTCAATCTTGTTTAGTTAATGAACTTTGGGGTCCCTTCAAACTCCAAATTTGGTTCATCTTAACTAGTGGTTGCGAGTAAATATACCGTATACTCTTGTCTAATGCATTTGGATAGAATTCTTTGCTTTGAATCCATAGAAACTACCCCGCTGTCAATATAGATCGGTTAAGCTTTCTAATCGTGATTTCTTAATTACATACTCTCCCACCCTCTCTTCCATCTTTCTTGTAACCAGTTTCTCTTCAAATTCACCATCGCCACGCAGTTTAATATTGGCCATCTATTCTTTTCGCCAGCCTTTGTCCCATCTTCGTTGAAAAGCGCCAATAACTTGAGGTTTCAAGAGTAAGAACCAGTCACGATAAAGTTACATCATATCCGCAGGCGCCAATGCTTGATTTTCACCTGCCAAGTCAAAACACCCGACCGGAAGAAAACTCGGGTCGAATAAAGCGAGAAGAAGAGAATCCACGTTGTCTCGGCAATCTACAATGCCGTAGAAGGGACTCTTGTTATAACAAACGGGTTCCCACAGAGGAAATAGTGATCAAAATACAATCAGTACTACCATGAGCTCCATCTGTGCATCAGGGCGCGGCTCAAGCCGTGACTACAACCTCCCATTCCATGTCGGCGCCGTTTTCATCATCCTTTTCGTCTCGTTCAGCGCTTGCGCATTTCCTCTCCTCGCAGTGCGTTTCCCAAAACTACGTATCCCACCAGCTTTCCTCTTCCTGGCCCGTCATTTCGGAACTGGAGTTCTGCTCGCGACTGCATTCGTGCACTTACTTCCCACGGCGTTCATCAGCTTGACGAACCCATGTCTGGGCAAGTTCTGGACCGAATCGTATCCAAGCATGGCCGGCGCCATCAGCCTAGCAGCCATATTTTTCGTAACTGTGGTCGAGATGATATTTTCTCGTGGGCAGCATTGTTGTTCAGGTAAGGGTCTTAACGAGGGTAGTGAGGTAGACACCAAGTCACAACAGCAATGTTCAAGTGAAATACAGAAGAATGAACCTTCAAAAACTAATAAACCGGTCTTGGAGAGACCTTCATATAACACATACGGTATTGTTGGTCCTAGGCGTACAAGATCGAATAGTACCAGTCGTGAGATCCAGCGCCTCGCGAGTGAGAATGCAAAATTAAACCAGATAGAAGAATCAGTTCCGAATCCGAGCCCCGAACCTGCCCTGTCCATAGAGGCCTCCAAGGAAACAATTGACTTGGTTGCACGTAAAAAGGCTCTATTGCAATGTCTGTTATTAGAACTTGGAATTCTTTTTCACAGCGTCTTCATTGGAATTGCTCTCAGTGTGGCAATAGGGGGTGAATTTGTGGTACTCCTTGTGGCCATATCATTCCATCGTAAGTCTCTTTTTTGTTCCCCCTAAAGTCATTTCTTTGCATAAAAGAAAAGTTATACCAAAAGTCGGCATTGACACAACTATAGAAACTTTCGAGGGTTTAGCGTTAGGGTCTAGAATCGCAACTTTGGAATGGGGTCCTAAAAGTCCTCAACCGTGGCTCATGGCTTTAGCTTACGGTTGCACGTAAGCTTATTCTTTCTTCCCTATGATATCTCATCTTACTTACTTAAACATAGAACTCCCGTCGGCCAAGCAATCGGCCTGATTTTGCATACCTCCTACTCACCTGAATCGCGAGCCGGGCTCTTGATGACAGGCATCATGAATGCTATATCATCTGGACTGCTCATCTTTGCAAGTTTGGTGGAACTTATGGCTGAGGACTTCCTAAGTGATGAGAGTTGGAAGGTGAGTCGCCTTTTTTCTCTCGTTTTAACCACGATGCTAATTGATGTAGACACTTAGGGGGAAAAGGAGAGTTGGTGCTTGTTTTGTCGTCTTCCTAGGTGCTCTTGGTATGAGTACTGTTGGTGCTTGGGCTTAGGTATTACATATTCTTAGCGCCACGTAAAATATTAACAACCACCAAATTCCACAAACTCAAGCGAAATTTAGAAAAGAGAGTGAAGTCTCTATATACTTCAAGAGAAAAGCTCAATTGCCACGGAACATATAGTACTCAATGAACTGATATTGGTCTTTCACCCATAGAAACATACGGGGAGTTGGTTTCAACGTGGTAGTCATTATCTTATCGGCGAGCACATCGGATAGATGTATTCAATTGTATCTATAAGAAACACAACACAGCGCGCAATTTTGAGCCGCCACGTCTACTCCATTTTTACGAATTATCTTTCTACTTTTTCTCGGTATTGCTCTCAGTATTACCTCTCTTCCCCCGCTTACTATTTGCCTTCGAGTCATTATAATAGTGGATCTCCAAAATTGTTAGCATTCTTCAAGGGAATTTGTACCACACTTTAAAGCATTGGAAGGAATATTTGCAGGAGCTCACCGTTTGGTCAGAACAGCCAGCTGGCGTCATATACCCGTAATTCCCCAGGTTCACGAAAAGCTCTTGTTTCGCGCACACCAACCACGCACTCAGATTCGGCCTGGTGATACTTGATATACTCCACTGCAAAGCATCTCCACTCCAAGCAAACGTACCGTACGTATTCTGCGTGGCATTGAAAGTTACAGCTAGCTTGTCTGTGGCGGATGACGGGATGACATTTGCGTAAAGCTTTCCACCATCGATGAGCTCAACTAATTGTCCAGACTGAACCTGAAACTGGCCGGCTGTGGTGTAAGATTCAAGAAGAGCGGTCCCGGGCTTACTGTTACCCGATTAGTATAGTTTTGGCTTTACATCTATCGATATGCTGCTATAGACTAGATGATGTAAGGGATTTTATGGAGATGGAATAGCATACTATTGTGGATTTGTCTGCAAGTACTTGTGAAAGTTTGGTGCCGCTACCGCTCGGATCCAATAATATCCGCTTTGCAAAGTCGTTCCTGGAAATGTGGTGCTGGCTGGTATGCCAGCTGTGGTTGTTCCTGTTCCCACGGGTGGAGCTGTTCCTGGAATGCATTGCGAGTAATCTTTAATACGTTAACTCCGCTAAATAGCAATACAACCCACAATAAAGTCGAAAAGGGTAACAAACATTCACTAAGACATTAGCTAGACTTCGGGTAAGAGGTCATGAGGAAAATGGAGAATGAGATAGGATGATATACCTAGAAACTGTACAAACAAAGCCAGATACGCAGGCTGTAGCACCGCTCCAGCCCTTACCTCCACCTGGTCATTTTCGTCAGTCATGAGCTTCCAATCCTGGAGTTGCAGGCTTGGTGAAAAAGACATACACTGAGCATATCCTTGAGCTTGTCCGCGCGCCACTGCGGCTATACCTATCAAGATTGAGATTGAAAGAAGCATTGTATCAAAGTATATACATGGAAACAGAACTGGGACAGAAGAAAACAAGCTTTCGCGTTGAGGATGTCTTTTATTAAAGATCTGGCCATCTATTTTAGTTCGGATGTAGGTACATGTACAGCTACGAAACGGACCGAAAACACCGTGGCCGCAAATGCTACATTTTGCCGGATGCTCCGCTTGACCAACGACTGCGAAATAGTGAGCCCTAGTGCGTTGTGCTGCAAATAGAGGATCAGGCTGATTTGAACGGAGGTAACGCAATTCTGATCACGTGCAGTGGGATCACATCTAAAGTAATAATCATATCTATTATCTATTATACATATAGGTACAGCAAATTAAGAGTCTAAGCCTTTGTTTTGCGCTTTAGTAAACAATGCTCTCCCCACTTCCGCTGGAACTTGTCTGGAATGATGCTGTAATTTGGCAACCACAATGTTCGTCCAATTACATGGGTTTTTGACGCATCTAAGAATGGTACACAGGAGATCTTATCCCATGTTTCGCTATCTAATATGTAGTTTGGTTCCAAGGCCGATGGACTTGAACCTGGGTAATATGTATCGACCAAGAAGTCACAACTGCGTAGATCAACCTGCGATTCGGTTAGCTTCGTGGTTCAGTTGGAGACGTTTTGACTTACATATTTCCCATAATCTTCTATGTTTTCATCATTCATACCGGACGGAATGAGCCACGCACCTGACCAAAATCCAAAGCCTGTCCGAGCCTCCGAAAACTCACCGGGTAGGAGACCATCGAACTCGCTCTTGATGAATTTGGCGCGCATGTTTCTTGGTAGATGATACTGACTTGGAAATCGATACCATTCCTTGCCAAGACAGACCGAGTCACCCACAGACCCAATGCTCCCCTCTTGGAGAGGTTCGTAAATCTTAAGCGGTGCCGAATATGCTGAGTAGATGCCATAAATTCTGGCAAAACCTATGTCCACTGATGCCAACATCGCTACACTCACTACGGCGAGTTTCAACTGCGGAGGAATTCTCCCAATGAAGGTTTTTCGATCGCTGTTGCCAAATGTCGACAAAATAAGATGAAGTGACATCGCTGCGTTCAATGCCAAAGCTGGATACATGGGATACATGAACCGCTCTTCCTTATGAGGTTGGAAACTGAATATGCCGATCCATAGATAGAATGGGGAAATAAAAACGATACTACGAAGACCAGTTACAATGCCCCCTTGCTGTACAGACTGCGAAAATAACTTCTTCAGGGCGAAAAGCGGCAGCGCTAGTACAGCCAGCAAAAACCAGATATTGAAATTGAGTAGAAGATTTCGGATATAGAAGTGCCATGGCTCGGTCCCAAATATCTCCGGGCCTTTGCCGGCACCACTAAAAATGTTATATAGGACAATGTTGAGTGGTACTACGACCAACTTCTTATAGAAGAAGCCAGACACTAGGAATTCAAAGAGCTACGACTCGTCAGAACAGGATTCTCAAAGGCATATAGATAGCTTACAAGAACCAGAAGCCCCGACACAAACCCACGGAGGAAGCTCATGATAGCATCTATGAAGTCGTCTTTGGATGTCAAACTGGCAAACATGACAGCCTCCAGTAGGAAAGGTGCACACAGCGCCATAGAAAATGGCCAGCCAAGCACACCTCCCAATGCGAACCAAAATATGCCAATGGCTGTCTTTAAGCCTCCTCTCCAATTCATGAACGCCGACATCCCCATCATTGTGGTATACATGGCGAAACTCGAGGGAAGAAAAGCAACAGAAGCATTAAACATGCCTGGGCTGAAGATCATAGCCATCATAAAGAATAGGGCGATTCGAGGGTTCAATACGTTGTTCACAACACGAAACATTTGTGTTTGGCAGAGTGCACAAATGAATGCGAGGGTGTATCTGATGAAGTAAAATTCCCCTACCTGCTGAGGCATTAGTTCTTCTCTTAGTTCATAATACGCTTCAGTGGTGCCGCATTAATAGAAATGATAATATTGCGTTGCAACTATACAATGGTCTTTTGCCATGTGCGTTTGTCACCGACATGTTGCTCGAGTGAGTTTTCGGGCTATGAAACAGCAAATGGTTGGCAGATAACGTACCTTGGATGGGAATGGGAGCAAACGCCTGAAAGACCCGATCAAGGCGTGGAAAGCTATGTATGTCCAGCTTCGAATGGCATATTCAGGCGAGTACTCCCATGTCTGAAGTCCATATCCATGACTGACGTAATGTGTTGGCTCCCAGTAATTGAAGGTTTCATCGCAGTCCTGTATGGGAGCAAATAGTGCTGCCAGAACGTTTGCACCCAGAAATACATAAAAGGCGCCAATGGGTTGTACGGCAAAGGGGGTCGCAGGTCTGTGGTACTTGTTAGCGAATAGCACCAACAGGCGCTGAGAAGACTGACTTTCTTTTGGGCGTCTTGTGCGGTGCTGCTGCTCCTCGAGGCGGAGCCGCTGTTGGAAATTTTGG
>Ga0247814_10001095_pt1 | contig 16933 bp, 12 predicted proteins | sample UWRJL179409R1_FD_179947 | JGI IMG/M metagenome (GOLD analysis project Ga0247814, IMG submission 179947) | Plant litter microbial communities from Arlington Agricultural Research Station in Wisconsin, United States - UWRJ-L179-409R-1 | ecosystem: Environmental > Terrestrial > Plant litter >...
AAATCTCTCGACACTGTTGAGAGTTTTTGTTGAAAGACATTAATAAATAAAACTGCCAAACCGAAACATATCTTATCTACAACAGATATTAATTAGGATATTCCGGATGTATCTTTAATTTGCTTACAAATCTCTTACTGTTTATTGAAATGTTATTTTTCTTAAGAGTTCTTAAAACAATATCAGAAGTTTCAATATATTCATAAAGAGTAATGTTTTAATTATTTTTCATAAGACACTTCTATCCAATCTTCTCCTATAAAAACCAAAGCATCAAATAGGTTTAATAAATCTCTTTCGCTTACATCTGTTTTCTTGGAATATATGTTATACAAATTAAAAATAGATGAATCATCATAACCTTTATTTCTAAATTTTGGTAAAACACTCCTTGAGTCAAGAAAATAGTTCTTATGAATAGATGGCAAATAATATAAAATGTTATTATTGTTTTTTGAGCCTCTTATTATTGTCTTTTCTTTTACATATCGATTATATCTTTTAACGGAACCAAACGCAATATGATAGGAGGTATTTGGATTTAATGCTCTAAATTGATATCCCATTGTCAATCCTTTCATATAGTCGTAATTGCATTTTGACATGTGAGCATTGGCAGTCCAGACAATAAACTTTTTATCAGGATTTTGTTTTACAATAAAATCAAGATTTTTAGCCATTTCTGTATCTCTTGTGGGATTTAGCCGTGGGACAGACTGATCTCTCTCTGTGTATTTTAGTTTAATATTCGCTTTGTAACTTTCTAATATTCGTGTCCATTGTTTATCAGTTTTAACTTTTTCGTTTTTTAGCAATGCTGTTATGTAATTATTAAGAAAATTAATATCCGATTTGGATAAGACTTTGCGGGGTTTTGAAGTGTTCAATAAAAATGTATCTGTAAGGTTTAAAAACTTTTCTTCTAACTCTATTTTATTTGTAATTAAAAATTCCTTAATCTTTTTTGGGAAAACGAAATGGGCATCTCCACCCATTTGAATATCAAATCCCCAGATGGTAACATTATTATCTTTCAAAAAGGTCATCAATTCTTTACATTGCTCAGACTCTTTCCAAATATTAGGCAAATTTCTTTTATTATGAATAAACAATAAGCTGATAAAATCCGCCTCAAACGCAATATCTTTATAGCCGTGTTCTGTTACCAGGTACTTTACAAACTCTGTTTTGGCAAGAAAATCTGAACCACTCGAATGTACTGATTCTCCGAGAAAAACGGTTTGCTTTCCTTCTATATTCTGGTTAATGATTTTCTTTACATCTTCCGTCAAAAAATTATTATCTAATGAATTTAGTTCATAAATATTGTTCTCCATTTGAGAATAGAGAGCTTGACAAATAAAGAGTACAGATAGTAACAAAAAATATTTTTTCATTTTTTATTGAAAAGATTTTAACAATGCAAATTAAATATTTTATCGAAAAGAAGGTAGTTTTTTTCTGATATTATTTCCTAACATCCGTTTAAATATTTCTGCACATAACTATTCCTGAATTTTCGTAAATCATTAAAGATGCTTACTTTTTCGATTGTCACCCCCTTTGATCTCATACCAAAAAGTGGACACGAAATGATGGTACTTTGATGACATCATCGCTGCGCTAAATAAATTGCCACGAATTTGCCACAACTTTAATTCATAAATCTAAATTCCTAACAGGACATCCAAACCGCTAAATAGAAAACTTATCTTACAGAAAGTAGGCTAATTTCTTTAAATCATGTATAAAATGGTTTGAAATTTGTCCGGACGGGGTCACAAATGAAAATCCCTAAATCAATACGATTTAGGGATTTTTTGTTTTATTAATCTTACAAGTCGATAAACAACTGTATGTTGCATGTAGAAGTCCATTCCACTACGGTTTCAATTGGTCATTTATTTCTTTACGAAACGCCGTGCTCAATACAGAAGCATAAATGCTTCCGATTTACCAATACGTTTTCGTAAATCGGGAAAAATTTTTTGATTTAATTTTTCATACGTAACGGTTTAAGAGATTATTTTAAGAAACCTGATAACCTGCCTGTATAAAAACAAGCTATCAGGTGGCTAATAATAAAGAACTTGAAAAGTTTTGCTTTAAAATTTTACTTCTGTTTTTTTACCGTTGTAGGTAACCGTTTTCTTTGTACCCGATGGCAATACAATAGTAAACTTTCTGCTTTGCAGCATGCCTTTGTAGGAGCCTTTCCTGTTGGCAATGGTTAGTTTTTGAGTTGGTTCGTTCCACGAAAATTCTATTTCAGAATAAGCACCTTTTTCATAATTGTAGTTGTCAAATTCATCTTCATATAAAATAAAAGTGCCGTTTGCACCGGGATATACCCTTATTTCCAGGTTATCCCACTTTTTCTCGGTAGCATACTGCACCTGTGGCCCCATAGGTATTATAGCTCCTGCTTTAACATACAGCGGGATCATATCTATGGTGGTTTTACGGGTAATTTCCTGATTGCCATTATGCTTTTCGTTCGTCCAGAAGTCATACCATACGATACCCGCGGGCAGGTATACTTTTGCAGATTTTTCGGCAGTAAAATCTACAGCAGCTTTTGTGTCTTTTTCTTTACCATCCTGTTTGTCCCATCCCGTTGCTTCATTAACTTTCACAATAGTTTCGGGAGTATATTGGGCATAAACCACAGGAGCCACAAGAATAGATTTACCAAACATATATTCATTATTAATATCCCAGCCTTTTTTATCGTTTGCAAAATCCATGAACAGGGCACGCATAAAGCTGGATTGTTTATTCGTAACCTCCCAGGAAGTAGAGTAAATATAGGGTAACAAAGCATAACGCAGGTTTATAAACTTGTCTATAGCATCATACACAGGTTCGCCTTTTTTCCCAAAGTGGTATATCTCCCTCGGAAAATCGGTACCGTGCGAACGCATCATAGGATTAAACGTTCCAAACTGTATCCAGCGCACAAATAGCTCCTGGTACAAAGGGTTTTTAGTACCCGAATCGTTACCTTCTTTATTATATGCCGAAGCAAAAAAGCCACCAATATCCGAATTCCAATGCGGTATACCCGTAAGCGAAAAGTTTAACCCTGCCGGAATTTGTTTACGCAGGTTTTCCCAGCTTGACCCTGTATCGCCGGACCATGTGTTAGCACCATAACGCTGCTGCCCGGCAAAAGCCGACCTGGTTAATATAAACACGCGTTTATCTGACGTGGTTTTACGCTGGTGGTCATATACGCCCCCCACCGCCATTAGCGGGAAGGCATTGCGCACCTTGCGAAATGAGCCCAAAAATGTTTTATTATCATAATCAGATGGCTTGCCCTGCAAATGATCGGGTTCTGTGGAGTCCATCCACCAACCGTCTATACCCGTAGAGAACAGGCCTGCATTGGCATATTTCCAGTAAATATCACGCGCTTCAGGATGGTAGGCATCATACACCCTTACACCCGAAGGATAATCAGCATTAGGCGGCCATTTTTCTGATCCCGATTCCGGCCATGTTGTTATATCAAACAACATTCCTTTTTTATCCATCTCTTTGTATTGCTTTGTTTGCGGGCCAAAAGAAGACCATATAGAAATAATCATGTGCGCATTTTGGGCATGAACGTTCTCTACCATTTTTTTAGGATCGTAAAACTCCGGGTTAAGGAATTCCATAGCATTCCATAAATAGTTGTTGCCCCAGTACTGCCAGTCCTGTATAATACCATCTAACGGCACGCCGAGTTCGCGGTATTTTTTAACCACATCTGTTAGCTCGTCCTGGCTTTTATAACGCTCCCTGCTTTGCCAAAAACCGTACGTCCATAACGGGAAAAGCGGTGCATTGCCCGTAAGCTGCCTCATATTGGCAATTACCCCATCAGCATTGCCGCCATACATAAAGTAATAATCTACCCCATCCCCTACTTCTGATTTAAAAGAAGTTTCGTTTGCATCATCTGTAAACTCTGTAGGAGAATAGTTATCCCAAAACAAACCATATCCTTTTACCGACTGGAAAAATGTAACGGCGTCTTCTACATTACCCTGCTCTAAATGGTACTTTTGGTTGCGCTGGCTCAGGTCGCCTTTTTGGTGCTGCCCCAAACCGTAGATAGGTTCCTCTTTATCTAACGTAAATGACTGGTATACGTTATAGCTGCTAACACCGGTATCATTAAACGGAGTGAATTTTGTACCGCCCTGCTTTTCTTTAAGCAATGCCTGCCCCGAAGCCGATGTATAGGAAACAGCACCTGTGTTGAGGTCTACTATTACATTTAATTGGTCCGACTTTATTGTGAGCGTGGTAGCATTTTCTTTTACTGTAAAAGCGGTTTTGCCGGGCTGTAATATTACCGACAGGCTCTCTTTTACAAAAGTTTTACCCGCAGGTGTTTTAATGATACGAACCAGAGATGGTGTGTAGAATTGCACTTCTACCTCGTTTCCGTTAGCAACGGTTTTAACTCCCAGTTTTGTTTTTTGAAAAGACTGTGCAAATGTGCTTACAGATGAAATAAGCACAAGCATTAAATAAATACGTTTCATTCAGAATAATTTTATTGGCTTTCTATATGCAGAAAACTACATCGTTGTAATTAATACGGCGTAGTTATTTTTACAGGGATAAAAGTAGATTATTCGAATAGTCAGGGTTTTTACATTTGTTGAAACAATTGTAACAATTGTTGAAATGTGAAACAGAGGTAACATAAAAACATCATTTATAATAAGTTATAAATATTATTTCGCTCCATTTTTTTCTTCCCGGTATTGGCTTGGGGTTTTAGCGAATGACTCATGGAAACATTTAGAAAAATAAGACAGGCTATTAAATCCTGCGGCTTCTGCAACATCTGCAATGGACATGCGTCCGGCCGAAAGTAATTCTGCTGCTTTTTTTAGGCGGATGGTACGTATAAAGTTTATTGGCGAATAACCGGTTAATGCCAGTAATTTCCTGTACAATCCGGTACGGTCCATACCCATATCGGCACTGAATTTTTCTACAGAGTAATCAGGGTTGGCTATGTTTTTTGCTACATATTTAAGTGCCCTGTCCAGCAAATCCCTGTCGAGCGGATTTGTAGTGATTTCTTCTGCCTTTACCACTTTTTCTTCAAGGAAAGATTTTTTCCTTGATTCATTAACCTGCAATAACTTTTCTATCCTTATGCGCAAAACGTTTATATCGAAAGGTTTTACCAGATAAGCATCTGCCCCTGCCTCATACCCTTCGTACCGAGCTTCGTCAGATGTTCTTCCTGTAAGCATTATTACCGGAATATGGCTCACTGATATATCGTTTCTCAGGGCACGGCAAAATTCAGGCCCGGTCATTTCAGGCATCATCATGTCGCTTATAATTATATCCGGAACATTTTTAACGGCTTCTTCAAGAGCCACTTTCCCATTAGCACAGGTTATAATATTGTAAGATGTCTTGAGTTCTGCTGCGAGATAATCCCTGAAGGCTGTATTATCTTCTGCAATAAGCACTGTTTTTTCAGCTTTATTAATGGCTTCGCCATGATCTTCCTGCCTTACATTATCTTTTACAGATAGTGTAACCTTAAAAGTGGTACCGCTTCCCTGTGTACTACTGGCAGTGACGCTTCCCTCGTGTAATTGTGCATATTGCTTTACCATAAACAGGCCAATGCCGCTGCCGCTAATGCTACCGTTTTGGTTTCCTGCCTGGTAAAAACGGTCGAAAATACTTTTAAGCTCCTCCTCTCCTATACCCACTCCCGTATCTTCAACTACAATTTTTAAAGTACCCAGGGCTTCGTTGGGTGTTACCTTTATATTGACTGTACCGCCGGGAGGGGTAAACTTAATAGCGTTAGAAAGCAGGTTGATAATAATTCTGGTAATTTTTTGCCTGTCTATAAAAATGTTTACCTCTCCGGCAAATATATCCGAAACTAACTTTACCTGCTTTTCAGCGGCATGTTGCGAATATGTAGTGCACAACTCTTCTATAAACAAAAGGTTATCATAAAAGTGCCGGTGTAAAATTTCGTTACCGCTGTCCATTTTTTTAAATTCTAAAAGCTGGGTTACCGTATCGAGCATTAACTGGGCATTGTTATTAATAAGCTCCAGGTCTTTTTTAGTTTTACCGTCTGTAACTTTAGTGAGTAGTGCCCTTAATGGCGTAATAACCATGGTAAGGGGGGTGCGAAGTTCGTGACTGATATTCGTTATAAAATCTGTTTTAGCCTTCTCAATCGCGAGTTCCTGTTGTTTTTGGCGGCGAATGCGGTTGCTTAATGTAATACGCCGTATAGTTAAAAATGTAATTGCTAAAGTAAATATTATATAAGCAGCATAAGCATAGCCGGTTTTCCACCAGGGCGGGGTTATACTTACATAAATAGTTTTAACAGGGCCGGACCAGTTTACCCCATCGGGGCTTGCCTTAACTTTAAAAATATAGTCGCCGGGAGCAATGTTAGTATAGTTTGCATTTCCTATTCCTGAATATGTTTTTTGTTCGCGCCAGCCTTCATCTATTCCCTGCAATGTATAACGATAATGGGTTTGAGATGGGTTACTATAGTTAAGCCCTGAAAAAGTAATTCCAAAAAAGTTTTGGTTGTAGTTAAGTGTAGCATAGCAGCTGTAGGCCACCTGTTTCTCAAAGCCTTTATTGCCAAATATCTTTAAGCTTAATATTGCAGGATCCAGCTGCAGGGTAGTTGCTTTTTTATTGGGCTGTAAAACATTCATTCCGTCTATGCCGCCCATGTACAAAGTAGAATTTGACGACAGAAATATAGACCGCTCTGCAAAAGCATGCTGTAAAACGCCTGTATAATTGTTATAACTCTTTATAACAAAGCTGCATGTGCCCGAAGTATATTTTTTAGTAATATGGCTAACTCCCCTGGACGTTGTTACCCAATACGAATGATCTGTATCTTCAGCAATGGCTTTAATACTGTTATTAGCCAGCCCATCTTCTACATGTAGCTCATATAGTTTTTGGTCCTTAGTGCTCCACATAGTAAGACCATCATAGGTACCCGTCCACAGGTCATTTTCCGAATCTGCTAACAGGCAAGTATACTTATGGCTGAAGTAACCAAAGAACGGCGGTCTTTTTTGCCTGTTTTCGAGGGGTAAGTTGAGTATATTGTTTTTAATTATAAAAGGCCCCTTACCGGATATGCCTACAATACAATTATTCCATTCTGTAGCCTGTGTTATGTTGGGTAAATTACTTACTGTCTGGAGAGTAATAAAGCTTCCTGATACTGTGTTATATTTTAAAAGTCCATTTGTAGGCGAACAGGCATATAGGTCTCCATTTTTATTTTCGAAGATGTAGTTAACAGGGTAAGGAACTAATTTTATAATCACGCCTTTTTTATCTAATATAAATAGTCCTGATCTTGTACTTATCCACACCTTGCCGGTTTTATCTTTGTAGAGATGGTTGCAGTACACATTAGGTAACAGTACAGAAAAACCTATATGCAAATTACCGGTATAAACACCATTGTTAGTACCTATAATCAGTTTGCCATTTATTGTTTCTTCAAAGCAGTTAACCTGCAGTTCGGCAGTTTGTGCAAGGTTAAAATCTTTCTTTTCAAAGGTTTGAAACCTAAAACGGTCAGGATGGTAATAATATAACCCTTTATTAAATGTGCCCACCCAAAACCCGCCCTGATTGTCATAATACACCGTACTTACTTCAGTTTTTATTTTATCCCCATTAGTCAGGTCAATCGTTTCGTGAAACGTTTTTTTATTAGCAGAAGTATCAAAATGCCACAACCCGTTACGGGAACTCATAAAAAAGTCGCCGTTTTTATTTGCTGCAAAACAATTTAGCCAGTAATCATCTGCCTGCAAAAGTACCTGCGATTTGTGCGAAGCAGTGTCATAGCGCACCAGTTGGCCTTTATAGTAGCCACCCCTTACCACATACAGGTATTGATTTACAATTGTTACATGCAGCCAGTCCTTAAAATTATCTGCTTTACTACCAGCAATAGTTGTACGGTATAATTCTTTGCTGCTAAAACGGTTAAAGCACCTAACCGTTCCCGATCTGTAAAAAAGATAAACCTTATTATCATGCCTTATAACATCATACAACCTGTCTGTAGGTAATGATGGCAGGGTTATATCTTTTAAAAAAGCTGTTACTTTACCTGTCTTATTTTCACGGCATAGTAACGCGTTTTTATCGGTTAACACCCAAATATCACTTTCGTTATCTACAAAAAGGTCAGCCGGAACGTTTTTAAATCCCAATACGCCCAGTATTTTCTCCGGATTTGCGGCAGCCCTTTCATTATCGAGATTGATGATTGCCAGTTTTCCCGAATTTTTAAACCACAAACGATTGTTCTCGACATAACCGTGATGAAATCCTGTATAATTAGCAACCGGAATTGTATTCTCATCATTAATATGTATCGTCTTAAATCCCGATCCGTTATAAAGATTGAGCATACCTTCTGTAAATACACCAAGCCTACCGTCTTTTAACTGAATTATATGACGAATTTGTTCTTCATTTAATTGCTCACTGCCACCAATTGGCGAAAAAAGCATGTTTTGTGCTTCGCTGTGATGTGAATAAATAAAAAAGAATACTACACTTATTATTAATTTTAAATAAACTTTATGTGGCACTAAAATTTCTGTAGCACTTTTACCTTCATACATTCTATTGTTCTATTTACAACTGCATCGTCAATATGGTTAAAAAGACTACAAGTATAACAGAGTTTTATTAACCATACAAATTTAAGTTCGAAAAACTTATATTATCCATTTCTATCAAAGCTAAATTCCGATATTATTTAAATAATTTATAGAAGGGATTTGAATGTATTATTGCTTTAATCTCGCAAGATTTCAAAAAAAATCTCCCCCTACCAGGGAGATTTTGCAGGCTTGAATGCATACCTATACTAATTACTGATTTTTTTATATTCTAAGGTGCCTACCTGATTATGTGAAATAATCCGTTTTTCACTATCGAAATGATCCACACTAAATTTTACGGGTATCAAATCGACAGTAATAGTCAATTCCTTGTCATCTTTTGAGAGTTTCCATTTTCCTTTTGTGCTTTTATCTCCTACGATACCCTGAAATTTACCGTCCTCGGAAAAGATTTGAAAAACCTGATGGTCTTGAATTGTTCTTTCAGGTCCTTATCGACCCCACCTTTGGTTTGTTTCACCAATTGCCATTTGCCCACTAATTCTTTTGAAGTTTGAGCGTTTACACCAACTACCGTAAAAAAGAATAAAAACAAGTAAATAATTTTTTTCATAATAACTGAATTTTGGTTTACATAAATGTAACAAAATTATTTATCGGTATGACACGTAGTCCATTATTTTACAATGCCATAGCTGAGGCGATATGATGCAGGGTACAATTAATCATTTATCCTGAAAAATTCCACTGCTCCTGTCTTCATGTTATACACTGCCCCAACGATCAGGATCTCGCCTTCCATTTCCATCTCTTTCAATATAGGGCTGCCTTTTTTTATTTGTTCAACAGCAACCTCTACGTTTGCATCACACACAGCTTCTACAAACTCCGGATTTGAAGATACCTTTTCTCCGTGAAATTGTGACCCGGCCATTTTTACTGCCGGCTGGATCTTATTAAGCAATGTTGTAATATTGCCCAGCTTAACATTGCTAATGGCTGATTTTATAGCACCACAATACTCATGGCCTAACACTAACACTACTTTTGCACCAGATACTTTACAAGCATACTCCAGGCTCCCTAAAATATCGTCATTCACAATATTACCTGCAACCCTGGCCACAAATAAATTACCAATACCGCTATGAAATATATCTTCTACCGGTACGCGGGAGTCCAGGCAGGACAGCACCACCGCTTTAGGATACTGCCCTAATGATGCTTTTCTTACCCTTTCGGTACTATTGCGTATGGTAAGATTATCTTCAACAAAATCTCTATTGCCTTTTTTTAAACGTTCCAGCACTTTCTCAGGAGTCAGCCTTGCCTGCTGTTCGGCCGTAAGGACATCAGACGTAAGGATATCGCTTTTGTCTATAGAAACTGTTTCGATAACATCCTTACCTTCAACTTCACGTGATTTCTTGTTCTGACAACTCATCGCCAGCAACAACACTATGACAATACTAATTTTTTTCATAATCCAATAAATCCATTTTATTGATTAAAATTAAATTAAAAACAAATATCATTTAAAAGTTATTTTCAACTTTAGTAATATACCCGCTCATTATTTTACTACAAAAAATTCGCAATACCAAAATAGTATTATTACAAAAGCACTATACAGCCCACCATTGAATAGCAGCCTATGCCTTTAATTATTGTTATTCTTACAAAATTTTTATTAAATTCCTGCACGGCTATTTTTTCTACATTACTTTCCTCAAACCATTCAACTGCTTATATCGTTATTTAATCGTTCAAATCCTGCACTTCGTCGATATTTATACAAAAAATGAAACCGCCGCATTTAATTTCGCGTAATTATTTTATGTGTTTCTATACCAATAGTAGCGCATAAATATCTACACCAATTATCATTACTACATAATGCCTACAATAGTTTTATCAAGAATAATGTGCCCTGTAAGAGCCGGTGTTACTATTTTAATTTGTAGTTTTACGATATTAACCGGTTGGTTTTTAAATATCTCATTTCATACATCTACATATGGTTCTGTAGCATTTAGTACCGCCTTTGGCTTCGTACTATTAAGCATCTGCCTCATTAATGCGTCAAAATACAAAAAGTTGCCTCACTTATCGTTAAGTATTAAGGTTATCGTTGCCTTATATTGTGTCGTTTCACTATTACAGGATTACTTTTATTGGAAACAGGGAATAGATCAGTTTTTTTACAGTGGCCAATCGGGGATATTGCAAAATAAACACAGTTTAGGAGGGATTCCGCCTATAACTGCACTACTTTTTATTATGGTCAGCATCGGGATGATTGGCGTTACATATATTAAAAAATATGTTTCCATTTTTCAGTACTTTTTTCACACAGTAACCTTTGTTTGCTTTATAATAATTGTAGGTTATTTATTTAAAATACCCGACCTGTATACCTTTTACTTTAAAACAGTTACATCGTTTTACACTTCCATTTTATTCTTTTTTTTATCAATTGGTGCATCATTGCTCAGTCCTTCTACAGGCCTGACAGCAGTTTTCACTATTCATAATACAGGAAATATTATAGCCAGGCGTTTATTTTTACAAATGGTGTTCGCCATAGTTATAATTACATACCTCAGGTTTCAGGTACAGCAATATAATTTTATAAGTTCCGATTTAAGCGTGGGGCTAATGGTAATAGCGTTTGTAATTACCAGTATGTTCTTTACATTAAAGGCATCAAAAAGGCTTAATGATGCCGAACTGAGGAGAAATATTGCCGAAGAACGCTTTAAACTTGTAGTTGAATCTGCTCCTAATGCCCTTATTATGAGTGATAGCTCCGGGCGCATAACATTAGTAAATCTTAGGGGAGAAAATTTGTTTGGATACACAAGGGAAGAATTAATTGGCCAAAAAATAGAAGTACTCATCCCAAAAAAATTTAGAGAGCACCATCCTAAAAACAGAGATTCGTACCACGGGGCACCCGTTTCACGCTATTTTGGTGCCGGTGCAGAATTGCACGCTGTAAATAAAGACGGCGTAGAGTTCCCTGTAGAAATTGGCCTTAATCCTATTAAAAATGGCGCTGAAACAGGCGTACTTGCGTCTATAATTGATATAACGGAAAGAAGGAAACAGGAAATCCAGATTAAGCAGCAGCTTATTGAGCTTAAGGTTAAAAATCAGGAGATGGAACAGTTTAGCTATATTGCATCACACGATTTACAGGAGCCATTGCGCACGGTTTCAAATTACATCACGTTACTTAGAGAAGATTATCCCGAACAGCTTGATGATGAAGTAAGGGCACACCTGGCAATGATGGACTCGGCGGTAAGCCGTATGAGCATGCTTGTGCGGTCGTTACTTGATTTTGGTCGTTTGGGGCGTGACAAAACACTGAGTATGACCGATTGTAATGCGTGTCTATCCAATGTAATAGCCGATTTAAATAATTTGATAGTTCAAAATGGCGCAACGGTAGTGATCGAAAATTCTCTGCCCCTGCTAAATGTTTATGAGATAGAATTTAGGCAGTTACTTCAAAACCTTATTAATAACGCTATTAAATTCAGGAAAGAAACAGTACCACCGGTAATAAAAATAGGATGCACTCCTAAAGATGGCACCTATGAATTTTACATTGCCGATAACGGCATAGGCATAGATAAAAAATACTCGAAGCGAATTTTCCAGATTTTCCAGCGCCTTCACAGAAGTGATGAGTTTGAAGGACACGGAATAGGACTGGCCAACTGCAAAAAAATAGTTGAAATGCACGGAGGGAGTATATGGGTAGAGTCTAAACCGGGTGAGGGAAGCACTTTTAAATTCACAATTTCTAAATTATAATATTTTGGACAAGCTTAAAAAGATATTACTTATTGACGATAATAAGATAGACAACTTTTTTCATGAACGTGTAATCAGGAAATTTAATAAAAACATTGCAGTCACTTCATTACTGTCCGGTGAAGAAGCGCTTGAATATTTAGCCGGTTTACAACCAGGGGAACTTCCTGATCTGATATTTTTAGATATTAATATGCCGCGTATGAATGGATGGGAGTTTTTGCAGGAATACAGCAAATTTGAAGCAGGACGTAAAAGCTGTTTGATCGTGGTTATGCTAAGCACATCTGAAGACCCGGAAGATAAGGAAAGAGCTTTTGAACAAGGCATAGCAGCAGATTACAGATCGAAGCCTCTTACAGAACAAATGCTCACAGATATCTGCGACAAGTATATTTGTATGTCACAAGAGAAGTAAATTTGTAAACAACTTAGTCGCATACGCTTGAAAACGAGAACGTTAATTACGGAATTTGTAATTAGTAAAATTACTAATCTAACGACTAAGTTTATAATTATATAGACATAAATTAAAAGATATGAAAAAGCTGAAAATGTCTGATGAATCTTTAGAACAGTTTATAAAACAATTCCTTCCGGAAGGTAAGCTGGTCCATAATGAAGAGGTGGAATTAACGTCGATCTCAAAGCTGATAGCCGGAATTTTTGATACTGTTGACGAGCCTGCAATTGTAGAAATTGTATTTAATACCTTTTATAAATTGCGATATCCAATGTCGGTAGTTGAGCCTATCCGTTCAGGCGAGCAATTAATGCCTTACATAAATACGAACTCTAACTCCATCTATATCGCACTGGATGTTGAGAAATTAGAAGATATAAAGAGGGTGTCAGAAATTTTAAATGATAATGACCCCATAATACCGCAGGGTTTAAAAGATGCTTACATTTCTTTTCTGCAGTTTTTAAAAGATACTAACGCTGTACGATAAGGCAATAAATAATGTAGCAGTCACAGGTGGTTATGTGCTCTATAGATGCCATTAATGCCTTATGGTTTGGCTTTGGGCTTATAAATCACCTCATTACAGTCTGACTCTGCATCCTGCCGTTAGAGCAGTGATAATACATAATATTTGTTTAAAACTCTATGCTTTAGACAAGTTTAATAATTTACAATTCATTCAATAATTCCGTTAGATCTAAACGTTGATTGTACATTTCTACTGTACCATTTTCTTTTATTGGCCATTCCTCCCTGGGCTTGTCCCAATATAGTTCCACGCCATTTCCATCAGGGTCATCAAGGTAAATAGCATAAGAAACACCGTGGTCTGCAAATCCTGTTAATGGGTATTGGGCAATTTTTAACCTGTTGTATAGTACAGCCAGATCCTTTTTGGCCGGATATAGTATTGCGGTATGGTACAGGCCTACGTTATTTTTGTTGGCTTCAGGGCTGCCTTTACTGTACCACGTATTTAAACCAATGTGGTGGTGGTATCCCCCTGCCGATATAAAAACAGCCTCTTCGCCATACCGCCCTGTTATCTCAAATCCTAACAGACCACAGTAAAAATCTATAGAGCGTTTAAGATCGGACACTTTTAAGTGAACATGCCCTATCCTCGTATTGGCGGGTATTGTATACTCTTTATCCATTTTAACCTTTAAAATTTAATTTAAGATCCCTTATAAGATAATGCCCCTGACGGACATGCATCTATCTGGCGCTTTAGGTCGTCTATAGAGGCATTATCACAATTAACCCAGGGTGTAGCCTTGGGCTTATACACCTGTGGCAGGGTCTTTACGCAAACACCCGCATGGGTACACAGTTGTGGTTTCCAGATTACCGTGAAATCATCTTTTTTATACTCTTTTGTATTTTCCATAATTGCTTAGTTATGTTTTTAATACGTCTTTAATGTCATCCAGCTTTTTAAACATTGCCGCGGCAAAGGGACACAGCGGAATAATTTTTATATTTTTCTCCCTGGCCATATCCACAATTTTGTACAGCATTTGGCTGCCTACGTTTTTGCCGTTATATTCGGGCTGTACTTCAGTGTGGTCTATGATTATTAATTCTTTACCTGCAACAGAATACGTCATTGCCCCTGCCCTTTTCTCATTTTCCGTTGCCATTGCATAGCCGGAGGTTTCGTGTTCCTTTATAAATATTTCCATAATTATTAGTTTATTTACTTAAACTTTACCCTTTTGTTTTTTGATGAAGCCGTATTTCCCGGCATAGAAATCGCGGTATGCCTCTGCTATTTCAAATTGGGTGTTCATCACAAACGGGCCTTCGGCCGCAACAGTTTCGTTATACGGCTCACCGCCGAATAAAATTATATCTGTAGCCTCATGCCCATTATTTTCAATGGTTACCTCACCGGCAATCCTGTCAAATTCTACAAATTCCCCTGCCTGGAATTCCAGGTCATTAAGAACTGCATTCCTGTTAGGCAAAAAAGCAGCAACTTCAATTGCATCGCCAAAAGTAAGAGTGAAATTTTTACCCGCCTCAAGATGGATGTGATATAGAAATTGCACTAAATAATTGGGTATTTTAGAATCAAGATCCAGGTAATTCCCAACAATTACTTTTAGCCAGCCTGCATCATCCGGAAAATTTGTTCGTGGCACTTCATTGCTCTGAATCGCTAAATATTCCGGCTCTTCAGCTTTGATCTTAGAGGGCAGGTTAATCCAGAATTGAAAAGCATGAATAAGATTATTCCCTACCCCGGAATCCGCATTTAGTGTTTCATCATGAATAATCCCATTCCCCGCTTTCATCCACTGAATTCCTCCTGAATGAACTTTTTGATGGTTGCCCCTGCTGTCAAAATGCTCAACTTCTCCATCAAGCACATAAGTAAGGGTAGCAATCCCTCTGTGCGGGTGCGCACCGGTGCCGGTATTTTTGGGCCCGGTCTGGGTTTTGGGCGCTACATGATCAAGAAACACAAAAGACCCCACTTTATCGGCATATCTATTGGCAAGCATCCTGTAAATTGTAATATTCCCAATATCTGCCCTTTGTCCTTTAGTAGAAAAGCTTGTCTTTTTTTTCATAGATTTATTTTTAGAATGATACTTAGTCCGGGTTTTAATTTTAATAAAAAGCACATCCTGACTAAAATCAGGATGTGCTTTTAATAGTATTATTGGTTTGCATGTGCTGCACCGGCCATCAGCTGCATTTCCCAGGCAAAGGCTACACCGCTTGCCCCGCCGTTTTCTAACAAAACAGTACCAAAGGCTTCTCCTGTCTCTGTACGGGCGTGGTCACGCTGCCATTCAGATGCTACTGCAATCCAGGTAATCGGTACAATACCGGCCTGAACCATGCGGCGTACTGCCATATCATGTGCCTCTACAGAGATTCCTCCGCAGGCATCTGTAACCACAAATACGTCATATCCTTCACCTGCAGCCTGTATGGCCGGCATGGCTACACATATTTCGGTATATAAGCCTGCAATAATAAGCTGCCTGCGACCGCTTTCCTTAACTATATCTGTAACATTAGTATCCTCCCAGGTATTTATAAACGTACGGTTAATGGGCTTCTGCTCAGGGAATACATCCTGTAAACCTTTCAGGATAAAGCCGCCGCGTTCTTCTATTATGGTTGTAAGGATTGTGGGTACATTAAAAGCTTTAGCTGCTTTTGCAAGCCCTATAGCATTGTTAATAACCATTGTAGGCTCATGGCTGTTAAGATTTGTAAACTGGAATGGCTGGTGGTCAATCAGTACCAGGATACTGTCCTCCGGACGTAGTAGGGCCTGAAGCCCCGTTTTACTGTTTGTTTGCATGTGATTAAATGTTAATGATTATAAATTCAAATTAAATTAATCCTGCCAATTCATGAGCCGGCACCTAAACTCAATCATAAATCTTTCTGTGGCATTTGGATGTACTACAAATTTGATGTTTACGAAAAGGATTTAAGATGATATATGTCGAAAAAAAAAGTAGACCTAAGTCTACTCTTTTTTAAGAATGCATGTATGTTTATTCTTTAAGGAGGAGCTGGCGCTTTACCCGGCTTAAGGTATCTTTAGTAATACCAAGATAGGAGGCTATAATATGCTGAGGGAACCGCTCTACAAGGTTGGGATAGCACTCAATAAAACTAGTGTAGCGCTTTTCTGCGCTGGCACTTATAGATGATGTTATCCTCCTCTGGTTAGCAATATTATTCCTGTCATCCATTACTTTTACTGTCTCTACAAAAGCAGGACACCGTTGATGCAGCTCTATGACATCCTGTCGCGAAATCAGGAGCAGTTCTGTATCTTCCCAGGCATCTATATTATAAATAGATGGTGTAGCCATTATATAACTTTCCCTGTCGCCGGCCCACCAATTTTCAACAGCTAATTGCACAATATGCTCGGTACCTTTGTCATCAATAGTATATTGGCGCATCGCACCTTTCAATAAAT
>Ga0247814_10001096_pt1 | contig 16932 bp, 10 predicted proteins | sample UWRJL179409R1_FD_179947 | JGI IMG/M metagenome (GOLD analysis project Ga0247814, IMG submission 179947) | Plant litter microbial communities from Arlington Agricultural Research Station in Wisconsin, United States - UWRJ-L179-409R-1 | ecosystem: Environmental > Terrestrial > Plant litter >...
ATGTATCGCAAATACCACTTTCACCGTGACCGACCCGCCGGCCGGGATGGAACTCGACGTGGACGTATTGCCCACCGACATCGTACACAACTGTCTCGTGGCCGGAACGGACGGGACAGCATCGGCAACCGCCACCGGCGGATATACGCCGTACAGATATTCAATAGATGGTGGAGTTACGCAACAACAGTCACCGTCATTCACTGGGCTTCCTTCAGGTACCTATACCTTGACGGTAACCGACACCAACGGATGTATCGCAAATACCACTTTCACCGTGACCGACCCGCCGGCCGGGATGGAACTCGACGTGGACGTATTTCCCACCGACATCGTACACAACTGCTTCGTGGCCGGAACGGACGGGACCGCATCGGCAACCACCACCGGCGGGTATACGCCGTACAGATATTCAATAGATGGCGGAGTTACGCAACAACAGTCGCCCTCATTCACTGGGCTTCCTTCAGGGACCTATACCTTGACGGTAACCGACACCAACGGATGTACCGCAAATACCACTTTCACCATCACCGACCCTCCTGCAAATACGGAACTTTTCGCCAGCGTGCTCCCCACCGACATCGTACACAACTGCTTCGTGGCCGGAACGGATGGGACCGCATCGGCAACCGCCACCGGCGGATATGCACCATATCGTTATTCCATCGACGGCGGTACGACGCAACAATCTTCGCCGTCGTTCACAAACCTGTTGTCCGGGACATATACCTTGACCGTGACCGACACCAACAACTGCACCGCCACGACCATATTCACCGTGACCGACCCGATAGGTGGTATTGAACTTGCGGCCACCTTGGCCATAGATGACATTTCTTGCCATGGTATTTCTGACGGTTCCATTAATACCTTGCCTACCGGTGGCTATCCCACCTATACTTACTCATGGGATAACGGACAAACGGGCGCACAAATATCAAATTTGGCATTAGGTACTTATTTAGTGACCGTGACAGATGCCAACGGATGCCAGACAACTATTGCAGGCAACATTACACAACCCGCAGCACCATTGTTGGTTACAGGTATCCATACTGATATAAATTGCTTTGGCGATGCCTCAGGAACGGTAAACAGTACCGTTTCTGGCGGTACACCGGGATATCAATATTTGTGGTCAAATGGCGATACAACATCCAATATTACCAACATCGTATCTGGGAATTATAGCTTAACAGTAACGGATGCTAATGGATGTATAGAGAATACATTCTCCGTGAACATACAGCAACCACAGGCCCCATTGGCGCTAAGTAGTGTATTGGTACAGGTAAAATGCTTCCAAGGAAACGACGGAGCGATTGACCTGTCCATAACGGGAGGAACAGCCCCGTACCAACAGCAATGGAACAATGGACAAAATACGGAAGACCTGCAATCCTTGATAGCAGGTAACTATTTCGTATTGGTGACGGATGCAAACGGATGTACGGCAGGGCATTCGGCTACCATTACGCAATCCATATCCGCACTTTCAACTACGGCTACGACCATTAACCCGGCTTGCAATGGTTCTTCGGATGGCGGTATACAATTTAATTTGACCGGTGGCGAACCTAATTATACGTATGTATGGAGCAACAGTGCTTCTACCCAACATATCGGTGCCTTGCCCGAAGGAACATATACCGTTACCTATACTGACAATAGAGGTTGTACAGGCACCCGAACCTTTACGCTCACCGCACCGAATCCCATCAACGTCAATGGTTTGATTCAAGATAATTTATGTTCTGACAACACCAACGGAACCATTAGCGTAACTGCTAGCGGCGGTACACCTGGTTACTCTTATTTATGGAGTAGTGGCCTTACGCAACCCAACCTAATCAATCTGGGACCTGGGGCATATTACGTTACCGTAACAGATGCACATGGCTGTTCTGCCAATGCCACGTTTAGCGTATTTTCTCCGATGCCTTTGGAAATATCTGTCAGCAATATGGAAAACATTTTTATAGGTGAAGATGTCTTCCTCTCCGCAAATGTATCGGGCGGAACAACACCATACCAATATGCCTGGAGTCCTGAACAAACCATTGATTGCCCTACTTGCGAATCTACCACCGCCAAACCGTTAACGCACACAAATTATTTTGTGCATGTGACAGACGCCAACGGTTGTCGTATCAACGCCAATGTAGAGGTTACGGTAAACCAAGACATCTTCATTCCCAACGCATTTACGCCAAGCGGATCCAACGGGGTAAACGATATGTTCAAGCCAGTCGTACGTATGGCCAGGGAATGTTCCTTCTCGATATATAATCGCTGGGGAGAAAAAATCTACTCCACAAAAGACGTGGAAGTGGGTTGGGACGGAACCCTTAAAGGTAATCCAGTAAAGCCGGATGTGTACGTTTATAAAGTTGACGTTATCTTTTACAATGGCGAAGAAAGAACGTTGGAAGGGCACGTGACCGTCATCAGATGATATTAGTGTACCTATTGCATGCGAATATAAAAATCGCTTGTGGGCAATACGGTGCGTTGGTTTGCTGGGGCCTTGATGCCTGTTCTGGTCCATTGGTCGGACACAGACATATAATACGGGGAATTCTTGACGATAAAACCTACGGGCATGTGAAACCCTTTCGGAACCCCGGAGAAACGCAATTCCAAGCCGGTATTTTCCCAACGGGTTTGTAGCAGGGGAATAGCTGTACTACGCAGATAGAGGTCAAAAAACGATTTCAGGTCGGTATCGGGTACATATGATTGCATGAGTGCCTCCACTTTTTTGGTTGTGGTGGTAGCATGTGCATACCGGCGGTTCAGTTCATGCAAAAACCCACGGAATGTATTGTCGTTATTCAATATCCGGCGGTACATATGAATAATTTGTACGCCTTTGAAATACATATCTCCCGATCCTTCGCGGTTGATGTTATATTCACCGATGACGGGTCTATCGTTTTGTATATTCCTTCTTAAGCCTTGGGCATATTCATCCGCCGCTTTTTTTCCGTAACGGCTTTCTACAAACAATACTTCCGAATAGGTAGTAAATCCCTCGTGTACCCACATATCGGCTACATCTTCCGCACTGATGTTATTGCCGAACCACTCATGCCCGCTCTCGTGCACTAGGATATAATCCCAATTTTTTCCCCAACCGGAACCCGATAAATCAGACCCTAAATATCCTTTCTTAAATTTATTTCCATACGCAATACCACTTTGGTGTTCCATTCCCAAAAATGGCGTTTCGATCAATTTATAGCCATCCTCGTAAAAAGGGTAGGCGCCAAACCAATATTCAAATGTTTTCAGCATTTCTTTGGTTTCATCCAACAAATGTGTTTTGGCTTGCGCCGCATGCTGTTCCAAAAACCAAAACTCCAGTTTCAGTGGTCCGTTCAATCCGTTGTATACATCTTCAAATTTGTTATATTTTCCGATGTTCAAGGTGATGTTATAGCTATTGATCGGAGATTTTACATCCCATTGGTAAGTGTTATACTTATCTCCGGGAAGGATCTTCTTTAAATTCCCGTTGGATACGCCAACCATATTGGCCGACGCAATGATGGAAATAGTGGTGCCCGCATCGGGTTCATCCAAACCATGGTCTTTACATGGCCACCAAACGCTGGCTCCCAAACCTTGGCAAGCCACCGAAATCCAAGGATTCCCCAAATCATCCTTTGTCCATATCAAACCACCATCCCAAGGCGGCATCACGGCTTCCCGTGGCTTACCATGAAAATAGGTTTGGATGGTAACCTCTTCATCCACATTAAATTTCTCGGTAAACGAAATAATATACGCCTGTTCATCCCGTTCAAATGATAATTTTTTTCCTTTATAAATTACGCTATCCAACGTCATGGGAAGCTGTAAATCCAGTTGTAATTTACCGCTTCCTTTTCCTACAACCCGAAATTTAATCTCATTCGTTCCGGTAATTGTTTTTGTTTCATAATCGGGGCGGAAATCTAAACCATAATGTATCACATCCCACCAACTACGGTTTTCGTTGTACGTACCGCGGATAGTATCGGCTCGGGTAGCGGCATTTTTTTTTGTCATCAATTGCGCCGAAGCCATTTGGAAGCAAAAAAGAAGTAAAAAGGTGGACAGATATTTCACGGAAACCGATTTTAAGAATCAAATATAACGAATTGATACGGGTGCAATTGTATGTTGCAGATTACTCCGTGATCCGAATGGAGAATTAACCGGGACAACAAAATCCACGCCCTTCGGGACGCCGGATTTTTGTTTATATAAAATTGGCTCAAGCAGGGCGGAGTACTCCGTGATCCGGGGCGGAGAATTAACCGGGGCAACAAAATCCGCGCCCTTCGGGACGCCGGATTTTTGTTTTATATAATTTCGCTCAAGCGGGGCGGGTTACTCCGTGATCCGGAACGGAGAATTAACCGGGGCAACAAAATCCGCTCCCTTCGGGACGCCGGATTTTTGTTTTATATAATTTCGCTCAAGCGGGGCTTGGCAAAATTATATAAAACAAAAATCCAATCGCTCACTGCGATTGGATTTTGTTGAGGTGCCGTGCGGATTCGAACCGCAGTAGCAGGTTTTGCAGACCTGAGCCTAGCCACTCGGCCACGGCACCTTTTGTGGAGTGCAAAAATATAAAAAATTAGGACTTCCCAACGTTTGGATTAATTTTTACTCGCCTGAAACGTATTTAGACAGTTTTCGCACAGACAATCAATGTAATTAGTACGTAATTTTTTTAATGCCTGTTGGTCCAGAGCCACTTTTTCGCACCAGCAACCTTCCTGTACGGTACAATGAAAACCGGCTTGGCAACGTGGGCAAACCTTATTCATATCATGGCCCAGCTGCGGTCGTATTAATTTCATAACTATCCTTTTACCGTAATGGAAATTCCCCGCACCTGCTGTGTTACCGGTGGATCTAACTTGGTAATGGTTACCGATAAATCTTCGATTTGCGGAAAATTTTCCTTGATGGTAGTAACAGTAAGATGGGCTATTTGTTCCACCATACCACATTTTGTCTGAAAAACAGACTCGATTAACCGGCAAATTTCCCCGTAATTCACGGCATGTTCCAATTGGTCGGAAAAGGCAGCTTTTTCGTATGGTGCCCAATAGGTTACATTCACTAGAAAATTGTTTCCGTTGCGCTTTTCTTCGTCGTACAGCCCTACGAATGCATGTATGGCCAAATCCTGTATATCGTAACGGGCAAGCTGCATCAGTTTTTCTTTACGAATTCAGTCTTGATGACAATGACCGAACCATCCACTTTTCCTTCCACATAAGCACTGTCATCCGTCAGTCGAATGTTTTTTACGGTAGTTCCCTGCTTAATATCTTTTCCGCCTTTTACCTTCAGTCCTTTGATGATGGTCACCGTATCACCGGCTTGCAACACGCTACCGTTGGAATCCTTGAAAATCAATTGGTCGTCGGATGATTCGTTCTCTTTCGGCTTTTCACCATCAGAAAATTCTCCGGTGTTCCACCACTCTTCGTTATTCTCCTCAAAAAATTTCTCTTTTGCCATAATTTGGGTATCAGGTATCAGTAGCAAGTATCAAGAAATATACCTGCTCCTTGATACTATTTATGATTTTCTAATCCTTTTTCGATTCTTGCTTTTACTTCCTCTTTGCCCAGCAAGGCACAAATCTCAAAGATACTCGGTCCGGCACCTACGCCCGTCAATAAAATACGGAACAATGGCATTATGGCGCCGAATCCTACCTTATTGGCTTCCAACCAAGCCTTTCCTTTTACTTCCAACGGGTCGTGGGTAAAATCTTCTACCGATAATAAATCTGCCGTGAGGCTTTTGATTTGTTCCGCAGATTCCGGCTTCCATTTTTTCGACAAGGTGGCTTCATCGTAAGATTGTGGCGCGTTGAACAGATATCTGCCCTCATCCAACAAATCTTTGATGAATGTGGCGCGTTCTTTCATCAAACCGCAAACAAGTGCCAAATATTCGTCGGAAACATGCACGCCTTCCGCATCTACATACGGACGAACGGCTTGCGCCAACTCCTCGTTGCTGTGGCTACGCAGATATTCTTTGTTAAACCATTTGGCTTTTTCGAAATCGAATTTGGCCCCCGCTTTGGAAACTTTTTCCAATGAAAACGCCTGCACCAATTCATCCAACGAAAACTTTTCCTGGTTGTCCGACGGATGCCAGCCCAACAAGGCCAATATATTCAGTACAGCTTCTTTATAGTAGCCAGATTCTCGGTAGCCCGATGAAACCTCGCCAGTCTTCGGGTCGGTCCATTGCAACGGGAATACCGGAAACCCTAAACGGTCACCGTCACGCTTGCTCAGTTTCCCGTTTCCGTCCGGCTTTAAAATCAACGGTAGGTGTGCGAAACGTGGCATCACGTCTTCCCAACCCAAAAAGCGATATAGCAATACGTGCGTAGGTGCGGATGGCAACCATTCCTCCCCACGGATCACGTGTGTAATTTTCATCAAATAATCGTCTACGATATTGGCTAGGTGGTACGTGGGCATACCATCGCTTTTGTATAATACTTTATCATCCAACGTATTGGTATTTACCACGACTACGCCACGGATCAGGTCATCCAGTTTCACTTCTTCGTTGCGCGGCATTTTGATACGGATTACATATTCGTCTCCGTTCTCAATGCGGCGTTGTACTTCATCCGCCGGTAGCGTGATGGAGTTTTTCATGCTGTTACGCGAAATAAAATTGTACGACGGTGACGATGAACCGGCTTTCTGCAAGTTTTCGCGCATCAATTCCAATTCTTCCGACGTATCGAACGCATAATAGGCATGCCCGGCTTCCACCAACTGTTCGGCATATTGGCGGTACATGGGCTTACGCTCGCTTTGGCGGTAAGGCGCAAATTCGCCTTCCTTGCCCGGGCCTTCATCATACATGATGCCCAGCCACTTCAACGATTCAATGATATATTCTTCGGCTCCTGGTACAAAGCGCGTCTGGTCGGTATCCTCAATCCGCAATAAAAAATCGCCACCCATCTTACGGGCAAACAAATAATTATATAAAGCGGTCCTAACCCCACCCAAATGCAACGGTCCCGTAGGGCTCGGCGCAAAACGTACACGTACTTTTCTTTCGCTCATGGTATATCAAATGACGCGCAAAAGTAAGGAATATTCTAAAGTAAGGAGCGACAGTAGGCCGAAGAGAGGCAATAACATGAATGAAGGCCGGTACTTGGAAAGTATTTTTAGTTAACCACATCCATACCATGTTGCAATCGAATAGAAAATTTGGCAAACTATTATTTACATTTGCATTAGAAAACTAACCAATTTCATATGATGTCTTTATTAAAAACCGCCATAAAGCTAACCAGCATAGCTATTGCCATCGGCTTAACTTCGATAACCATATATTCACAAGATCTTGAATGGGTAAAACAAATCGGAGGCCCCAATGTGGATCGGGGCCAAATAATCTCTGTATCTCCATCCGGAAACATATATGCAACGGGGCTATTTACAGGTACAGTAGACTTTGACCCAGGCCCTGGTGTTACTTTACTGACTTCCAACAATCCTACGGACGGGTATATTACCAAATACGACACCGAAGGCAACCTCATTTGGGCCAAGCAACTGGGGAGAGGGGGACTTGAAGAAACAAAGAACTTAAAACTTGATGTGGATGAAAACATGTATGTAATCGGAACATTATCCACCTCCATTGATTTTGACCTTGGGCCAGGAACCCACATATTAACGAGCGGCGGCGGCGGCGGCGGCATGTACGTTGCCAAATACGATGCAAATGCCAACTTGACATGGGTAAAAATAATTAAAAAATTGGGCTCCTCATCCAAAGCAAGCGGCAGATCATTGGATATTGACAGAGACGGAAATATATATTTAACAGGATCTTTCGTAGGGTCCGTTGATTTTGACCCAAGCATAGAAGTCCATTCATTCCAATCATCAGGATTTGAAGATGCATTTATACTAAAGCTAAGTCCCCAAGGAGATTTTAGATGGGTTAGATACTTAGCCGGAATTGACCCTCAGGAAGGGAAAGCCATTATAGTGGATACAAACTATAATCTCCATGTAGCGGGTTCGATTACAGGAATTACATACATTGTTCCAGGGGATCCCAACCTACCCACCTATGTCAACGCAAACCAATACCACCAGACTTTTATTGCTAAGTTAGATTCTGCCGGCAACTATATGTGGCTAAAGCAACAGGGAGGCGATGGAAGTATTTATACTTACGCCATGTCTATGGACGGAGAGGGAAATTTAATTACATCGGGAGTATTTGATGGAAGCATGACCGATTTTGACCCAGGACCAGACTCACATAACCTTTTATCGACTGGATCGATGTTTGTTTCAAAATTGGATACAGACGGAAATTTTCAATGGGCAAAAAAAGTTGGAGGCACAAGCGGTGTCTATCTATCCAATTCAAATGCAACGGATACTATGGGAAACATCTACCTAACAGGATCCTTTGAAGGCACGGTAGATATAGACCCTGATGCCGGTATAGTCAATATAGTATCCTCCGGAAGCAAAGATGCGTTTATTCTCAAGCTCAATTCGGATGGCAATTATGTTTGGTGCCAAAAATTTGGAGCTGCAGGTGGTGATGAAGCCACAGGAATACTTGTAAATAAGCATGATTCCGTATTTGTAACCGGCTCGTTTAGCAACACGGTTGATTTCAATTGGGGAGTTAATGAATCAAACCTTACTGCTGCAGAATTTGACGTATTTATATTGGCGATAGGACAAAATCCATGCTCACACATGGCACTGGTAGTTGATAGCGTGGCCGATATTTTATGCCTCGATAATGGCTTTGCCTATTTGCATGCCGAAGGGGGCCAAACCCCATATTCATATATCTGGAACGCAACACCCCCACTAAATGATTCCACCATGATTTTTACCCAAAAAGGTATATATGAACTGACCGTTACCGATAACATTGGATGTAGCAGAAACAGCATATTACTTATCAACGGACCATCAAGCACACCCCAATTCGATTTATATCCCTATGTGGTTGCCGAAACATTTAGGGCGGGAAATGAATCCAAGATATGGCTTAGTTTACATAATTTATCATGCGTCGATACATCAGGCCAACTCAAATTGGTTGTAGACAGCCTGCTTGAATATATAAGTGCAACCATTGAACCTGATTTTGTAGTTGATGATACATTAATATGGAATTTTTCTGATATAAATAACGAGAGTGATTTTATTACACAAATTACATTTCTCACATCTCCCAATGCAGACTTTGGTGATATTATCCAAATGCCTGTAATGGCAACTCCAAACATGGGAGATGCGGATAGTAGCAACAACCACAAAGAATATAAATTCGTCGTTGCCGATTCTTACGACCCCAATGACAAACAAGTATACCCTCCGGGAGACTGCATTCCAAAATATATCACTAACGACCAAAAACTTACATACACCATACGATTTCAAAATACGGGAAATGCCGAAGCCATTAACATACATATCCTAGATTCACTCTCTATGTTTTTGGATTTATCTACCGTAAAAATTATGGGAAAAAGCCATGATATGTATACGGAGATATTACCAAATAATACATTAAACTTTGTATTCAATAATATACGCTTGCCCGATAGCTTAAGCAATGAACCGGCCAGCCACGGCTATATTGTTTTTGAGGTAAAGCCTATGGCTAACCTAGTTTTCGGTTCAGAAATCAAAAACCGAGTAGGGATTTATTTTGATTATAATCCGCCCGTATATACAAATACTGTCCTTAATACCATTTCCTACGGAAACCACCTTTCCGCCAATGTTGACGAGGTGATAACACACTGTGAAAATTATTCATGGCATGGCAGTACCTACTATCAATCAGGAACCTATCATCATACGGCACCCAATATATTTGGATGTGATAGTGTAACCGAACTGCATCTTACCCTCATTCAGCCCTCATCTTCTGAGGTTACCCATACTGCATGTAACAATTATGAATTTAATGGACAAAACTATACATCTAGCGGAACATACATTCAACATTTCACCAATGAAGTTGGCTGTGATAGTATTGTCACCATTGCTCTCACCATTTTAGAAAACAACGCAACAATCTTACAAACAACCAATTGTGAAAATTACACAATCAATGGGCATACATATAACCAAAGCGGTATTTATACGCAAAACTTCACCAACATAAATGGCTGCGATAGTACCTTAACTTTAAACCTCACCATTAATCACGCTTCTAGTTCCATACTTAACGAAACGAGTTGTGACAGCTACACGTTTAACAGCCAAACCTATAATTCAAGCGGAACATACACCGCCAGTTTTACCAATACCGAAGGCTGTGACAGTACTGTGACACTGAATCTTACCATACAAGAAGCCGAAACCTCCGTATCCCAAAACGGTAATATGCTCACCGCTCAGGCCGGAGCAATATCATATCAATGGATAAACTGTGATGACTATACGGCCATTAATGATGCTACATCACCTACATTTTGGGCTACTTCAAACGGAAACTATGCCGTGGTCATTACAGAAAACAATTGCTCGGACACTTCTGCCTGTTATACCATATCCACTGTGGGTATTAGTGAAAATGAGTCATTGGGCTCAATCCGCATTTTTCCAAATCCAAGCAACGGCACGGTCACGATATCCTCATCTAGCGGCTTGACCGATGCCACCGTTCGCATATATGATTTAGCCGGCAAGGTCCAGCTTGAGAAATCAAAAATATCCGGTCAGAATATCCGTGTAGATATTTCATCATTACCTTCCGCCGCTTATTTCATAGAAATTCTCAATAATGAAAAGGTTGGACGTATTAAGCTTATAAAAAATTAGATTTGAAACATAGGGACTAAACTATATTATTTTCGCCGCCATCAGTTAACCGTCCACTTTCCATTATGAAACATATAACGCTGGTTTTATTATTTAACTTGAGCTTGACGCTGATAAAAGCCCAAAACTTTGGATGGGCGACCCATTTCCAAGGCACACCTTCATCAACGGGATATAACAGTATATATAAAATAACGACCGATGCCCAGGGTAATGTTTATTCTACAGGAATTAATGTTGGAGGAACCGATTTCAACCCAAATAACCCAAGTCTTGATACCGCCATATCTTCAGTATTGGTTTCCGATATTTTTGTGACCAAGCACGACGTAAACGGAAATTTTGTTTGGTCCAGGAACATGGGTTCATATGCCAATACCGATAATGGCAACGACATTGCAGTAGATTATGATGGGAATGTATATACAACAGGTTCTTTCGGTGGCCCATTGACCGATTTTGACCCAGGTCCAGATACCGCATATCTGCCTTGGGCCAGTAGTATAGATATGTATGTGTCAAAATTGGATTCTGATGGGAATTATGTATGGGCCAAATCCTTCGCAGTGGAAGATATTGATTTGGGAACTGCCATCACCATTGACCCTTTCCAAAATATATATGCCGCTGGGGTAAGAAACGGGTTATTTATTTCCAAACTAAGCAGCGATGGGGATTCCATTTGGAGTAAAACCATTGACGCACAGGGCGAAATACTTTCCATCGTTACCGACCATTCAGGAAGTATATATGCCACAGGCCGTTATGAAGACACAGTAGACTTTAATCCAGATTCTGGAGTCAACAATCATACCGCCGTAGGAATATATGATGCTTTTATAGTAAAGTTTGATTCATCTGGATTATTCCAATGGTCTAAAAGCATTGGAGGCCCCGGCATAAATAAGGGATTGAGTATTGCCTTAGACCCTTTAGGAAATATAACACTTAGCGGAACATTCACCTCCAACGCAGATTTTGATCCGGGTGTGAATACGGCTATTCTTGAATCCAATGGAACAAACGACATGTTCGTAGCAAAATATGATCATAATGGACACTATTTATGGGCTAAAAGTTTCGCGGGTGGAACCCACAGCGGAAATTTAACATCCGACTCGATAGGCAATATGTACATAACGGGAGGATTTCACGATATAGCTTTTGAAGGCGGAGATTGTTTGATAACCAAAATGTCACCATCAGGAGAATTTATTTGGACAAGGTCACTCGTCGGTAACATGGGAGCCCTATCCATCCAAATAGATCCTTTCAATAATGTCTATGTGGCCGGAGGCTTCAACGATACGATAGACTTCAACCCAAATACGGGCGAATATTTTTTGACGCCCTTCCCTGCCGATATGGGCAATGCGTTTATCTTACAATTGACACAAGACATTTGCTCCAACCTCACCTTGGTTTTTGATAGCATGGCCAATGTATCATGTTCCAATAACCAAGGTTATGCGTTCGTGCATGCAAAAAACGGCGCACCTCCGTACACGTATGCATGGAATTCTACGCCACCAATACTTGATTCCGCTATCCACTTTTCTTCGGGTGGAATTTATGAACTTACCGTAACGGATGCTGAAGGATGTATTGCCACCAGATCCGTGCTGGTCGGCGAACGTCCGCCCGTAGGTATATTGGATGTACAAGTAAATGTAATGCCTGGCGGGTTCAGACCTGGCGTTACCGGTAATATTTTTATTGATGCCATGAATGACGGCTGTATACCATCTTCTGGCGAATTAAAACTAATACTTGACAGCCTATTGGTTTTCAACTCGTCTACCCCACCCCACACAGCATTAAACGGCGACACAATCATTTGGGTTTATGATGATATTACATATGACACGCCAAATTTTACCGCTTTGGTGGAATATACCACTTCGCTATCGGCAAACATCGGCGACTCTGTGTCTATTGTCGCTATGATTACACCCATGCAAGATGATATCGACTCATCAGATAATATAAGAAACTATATTTTCCCTGTGATCAATTCATACGATCCCAACGATAAAAGCGTATATCCGAAAGGCGAATGTGAACAGGGATTTATCAGAAATAACCAATTGCTTAGTTATACCATCCGCTTTCAAAACACGGGGAATGCGGAAGCCATCAACATACATGTGATGGATTCGCTAAGCGATTATTTGGATATGAATAGCGTACGCGTGGTTGGAAACAGTCATCGCATGTTTACCGAAATATTACCCAATAACACATTGAATTTTGTTTTTGATAATATCTTCTTGCCCGACAGCAATTCGAACGAACCGGCAAGCCATGGTTATATCATTTTTGAGGTAATGCCGGCGACCAATTTACCAGAAGGCGTAGAGATAGAAAACGGCGTGGGTATTTATTTCGATTTTAATCCACCGGTAATAACCAATACCGTATTGAATACGATTTCGGGCAATGAGGCAATATGTAATGATGGGGCTGGAGTATATGACAAGCCATCCCATTTAAATATGCTCGCCTATCCAAATCCTACGCATGGGCCCTTAAATATCAGAATAGATAAATCGCCGAATTTAAATTCCATAAAATGTTTTGACATTTCGGGAAAAAAGATTTTCGAGATGAAAAATATACATGCTGAAATCTATACGATGGATGTATCAACATTATCTCCCGGCATTTATTTTATTGAAGTAAGCCAAGGCACCATGAGCTATAAAACCAAGTTTGTAAAACAATAATTAATACACTACAAATAAGACTACCTTCCCGCTGCCATCTTCCTAAATTTTCGCAAAGGAAAATAATCTGCTTCTGACATATCCATGACTTCTACGTCGAGGGTTTTGCCATGTACCCGCATGAAACCCATGGGTATTGAAACGCCGAAACGATTAAAATAATTTCGTCGTGCTTCTATATAATAATATGGATCTCCTGGGGTGGGTTTCGCGACTAGCCAAGTGGCCAGCATGTACATTCCAACGTCCCCATTTCGCGTTTCTGACCTAAATTCATCCAACGCCCAAATAATTTTGTGGATTTGTAGATCCTCCTTAGGCAACGAATTAATTATTAGACTATAAAAGGATTCCCTATCACCCGGCATTAATAATTTCGTAGCTAAAAATAGCTGTCGTATTTCCATGTCCTGTATTACGGTATCGGTATATTCATGATCTACGTAAATAAAGGCATGATCGTTAGACTCCAATCGGATATGTGTAGCCACATAATACTTTCCTTCATCAAAAGCTTTTTGCATGGAATCGGATTCCCACAGTTCCATTTTCTGCTTATCGTCCAACTCCCCCTGTGCACTGAGCAAAACATAGGTAAGCATGGCAATGAATGTTAAACTGCAGGTAAGTATATGATTTTTCATAGTTATTTCGAGCTGGTTATTATTTCGATAATATGGAGTGTGACCAGAAATTAAATTACCTCGGTTAAATTATAAAAAAATGGGTTCCGGTTATGCCCACTTTTAATTAACCCATATTTATTCTGGCAGATTTGAATTATTAAAACTTGGAACGTATTTTGTTCCCCGTTTAGATCAAGATTTATCTACGAATGAAAAAAATACTGCTTTTCGTTGCCATCACCTGCATAGCTTGGGTTTCGCAGGCACAGGATATCTACAGTACATACAAACTTTCTGAATATCCAGTAGAGTTTCGCCATCCGAACGACTTTAGCGTACAGCATCCCGCCAAGATGAGCTATATCATTTCAAACGGGGTAACGGAATTTTACCTGAAAGGATACAAACTCTCCAACCGTTTTAATGCCGACAGCCTACGGAAGATGTTTGAGACACAGATTTACAACGATCCCAACATATTGAACCTACAGATGCGCGAGATAGGTCGTGGGGCATTGGGCGTACACCCGGCGGATAGATTGGTACTGGAATTCGTGGACAAGGAAAAGCTGTACAAAGTATTGGCTTTCATGGTCTACTTCCACATTAACCAGGATTATAATGCCATGTTGGTGTTTTTCGATATGCCGGTTACCAAAAGCACTTCATTCGAGGTAAATTATGATGACTATGTGATTAACCTGGGCCAAACATTGAAATGGTCGGAAAACATTCCGTATAAAAACTATACCGACGAAAGTACGGGATTGAGCACCGAAATGCCCGTGTTTTGGCAAACAAAAGATGTATCGGCAGATTCAACCAAAGGCTTTTTGATCGATGACGAACGTGGCCGCTTCTGGGTAGACATGAAATATACCGCAGACTCCAGCACCGCAGACAAATCGGCCTTGCGTGAGCGTGATGCACTGAAATTGAAACCGGGCAAATATGAAGGCCAAAAATTTAAGGCATCCGCCGAAAAAAGCGCCGAAAAGGAACTGATCGGGCAATTGACAGGCTTATATCAGGACGACGTAAACGGGCTGAAACGCCCTACCTTGTTCAAACGCATGTATTACAAACGCGTGGTGGATGGCAAACTCGTAGAATACCGCATCACCTTGGAAACACCGGAGGGTGCAGCCGAATATTACGCCCCCATCCACATGAAAATGCTGGAGAAGATAAAATTGCCGGGTACACCATACGAAGTACCTAAACCGCAAAAAAAATAATTACGGATGATTTTTTATGAAGGTTCTGCAATCCTGCAGAACCTTTTCTTTTAGTATCGGTTCCATACAAGGTGCACCACCCAATTCGGCATCGGCCCAAGTGGTGATGGTAATCATGTATTCGCCATCTTTTATATATACAAAATCACGGATGTATTCCGGTGGATGAAGGGCTGTCTGTTCATCCAATACCAACCTGTAATGTTCTAACCGGCTGGAGTACATGGCCCATGAGGCAAATACCGGCCAATACCCGATAAAATATAACACCGGAAAAATAATGGACAAAGCCGGGACGACCTGCCACATTTGTATGCCACGCGTAGGATATTTGAATGCGGGCAACATAAAATGAAATAAAACCAAGGCGATATTCCAAGCCACCATGGTGGAATTCCACCCGCCTACAATTAAAAAATAAACAATTCCGCCGTGTAATATTGCAGCCAATATTTTCCTTATTTTTATAAACCGGGTAAAGCAGAGAATGGCCAAACCAAGTTCTATTACGGGAACCAACGCGGCCATCAATCGAGAAGTAATGTCAGGAAAAGATGAAGGAATGATCCGTCGATCAAATACATTGGCCATTACCAACACAAAGTCGATGTGCATCTTCTGGATGGATGTCCACAAGTACATTCCGCCTAAAATCAATAAAAAACTGGCGTAGACCTGTTCTTTATTTTTGCCAATGGAAACAGCCAATAAACAAAGCCACAAAAAATACAAGTCTGGCCTTAGCATGTGAACATTAAAGCAAAATATAACAGGAACGACCAATACCAACCAAGCTATCGACAGCCATTTTCGGTTAAAATATAACAACCAACCGGCAACGATTAAACCCAAAACAGGAAAACGAAAAGGCAACTGGATCCCGTACATCGCCGAAACCGGAAACATGGGATGTGATGAAATGATCCACGCCAAACCCACTACCGAAAAAACGATGCAAAGAAACAAATGGATTTTTTTCGATTCCAGCAACCGCATCATTTCAAATGGCCGTCCAAAGCTGTTTTTAAATCGTTGACCAACCGACGCACCTCCGATTCGGGCGTGTTAAACGAACACATGAAACGTGCCACCCGGTTCTTTTCGTCAAAAATATAAAAGAAGTGTTTTTTGCGGAGTTCATCGATTACTTCCAAAGGCAACTGCACAAAAATACCGTTGGCCACCACCGGATGAAAAAGTGTTGCGCCGGAAATTGCGGCGATTTCGGCCCCCAATTTTTGGGCCATACTATTGGCATGCAAAGCATTTTTCTTCCACAAATCGTTTTCGAAATAGGCCGAAAACTGGGCCGATATATACCGCATCTTACTGGCCAGTTGCATACTTTGTTTTCTATGGAACCGCGCCCGTTTGGCCAATTCCGCATTAAAGAAAAGTACGGCTTCGCCATACATCAATCCATTTTTTGTGCCGCCGAATGAAACCACGTCCACGCCGGCATCCTTGG
>Ga0247814_10001097_pt1 | contig 16922 bp, 9 predicted proteins | sample UWRJL179409R1_FD_179947 | JGI IMG/M metagenome (GOLD analysis project Ga0247814, IMG submission 179947) | Plant litter microbial communities from Arlington Agricultural Research Station in Wisconsin, United States - UWRJ-L179-409R-1 | ecosystem: Environmental > Terrestrial > Plant litter >...
TCATACTTTTGATGCAATGAAGCTACACAAATTACTTCTGTTACTTTTGTTTGTTACGTTTGCATCTTCGGCTATAGCCCAAAGCAGCTCTCAGCTTAAAAGAAAAAAGGAAGCTATCCAGAGAGAGATCGAACTGCTGCAGAAAAATCTGAATAAAGCGGCACAGAGTAAAAAACTTACGCTGGGTGAAATTCGTGCACTGAATACCAAGATCAGCTTAATGCAAAGCAAGATCACCGTCATCAATTCTGAGATAAAAAACCTGGATAATGAAATCCATGAAAATACAAATACCGTACATTCATTGCAGGGGCAACTGGCACAGCTGAAAAAGGAATATGCCGGTATGATAAGATTTGCACAGCGGAATAAAAATTCATATGATAAAATGATGTTTATTTTTGCTGCGAAGGATTTTAACCAGGCTTATAAAAGAATTAAATATTTACAGCAGTTTGGTCAGTACCGTAAAAAACAAGCTGATTATATCCAGGGGACTGAAAAAAATCTGAACTATAAGATTGTTGTGCTGGATAAGAGTTTAAAAGCAAAAAGCAGTCTCTTACGTGAGCAGGAAACTGAACAAAGTAAACTGGCTAAAAATAAAAATGAACAGTCTTCTGTATTGAGCAAATTCAGTAAGCAGGAGCGCCAGTTCAGTCAGGATATTGCCAGACGTAAAAAACAACAATCGGCAATTGACAGACAAATTAGAAATGCCATTCAGCGTGAAATTGCATTAGCCAGGAAAAGAGCAGAGGAAGAGGCACGGATCGCTGCGGCAAAAGCTAAAGCAGATAATAAACCGGCACCTGTTGAAAGAGCTAAGACTACCAGTAATTATCTTACTGCTACGCCGGAAGCAGCAAAGTTGTCTGCAGGGTTTGAAAATAATCGTGGCCGTTTGCCGTGGCCGGTTGGACAAGGGTCCATTACGGAAGGATTTGGCAGGCATAAAGAAGGAGAGGCAGGGTATACCAATGATGGTGTTAATATCCTGACCAGTGAAGGTGCATCGGTAAGAGCAGTATTTGGTGGGGATGTATTATTTGTGACAATGATACAGGGAATTTATGTAGTGGCATTGAGGCATGGTGATTATTTTACAATTTACCAGAATATTAAATCACCGACTGTTGCTAAAGGAGATAAAGTAGATACGAGACAGACGCTGGGAACTGTGGCAACGACTTCAGATGGCGCTTTACTTCACTTTGAAATAATGAGAGGTCAGTCTAAGTTGAATCCGGAGGCCTGGATTGCCAAATAAATTATTGGATCTAAAATGTTTATATTTGTTATATTATAAAATCAAGTTGAGATGTATACAGGAATATTAGTTGAATTCTTAAATATGGGTGGTGGGGAGATCATGTTGATCCTTGCAGTTGTGCTGTTGCTTTTTGGTGGTAAGAAATTACCTGAGCTGGCACGAGGCTTAGGCAAGGGGATCAGAGATTTTAAGGATGCTTCTGAAGGCGTTAAAAGAGAAATCCACAGGAATATTAATGCTATGGATATTGATGATGAACTAAAAGCAGATGGTACCTATGCAACCACTACTGAGACCAAAAGCCCTACTGAAACTCTTGAAGAGCAGATGTATCCAAAGAATGAAGTAAAGGAACCGATTAATTTGAATAAAGATACTGCTCCGGCAGAACATACTGATATTGCAGCGCCTGCGGAGAAATTAGAAATAGAAAAAAATAAAATTAACTAAAGATTATGTTAAATACAACCATATTAGCAGCCTTGGGTACACCAGAGATTATCATTATTTTAGTCGTTGTGTTATTACTTTTTGGTGGTAAAAAAATTCCGGAACTCATGCGCGGACTGGGTAAAGGTGTGAAAGAATTCAAAGACGGAAAAGATGGAGCAGATGATAATGAATCTGTAAATGCTAACCGTACCAATACACATAAACCTTTGTAGGTTTTTGTGTTATTTATTGAATTTTGTTAACCTTTAATTCTTTCTTATAGTTTGAAGAAGTACAGCTCTTTAGCAGAGATACAGTCTCTCATCAGTAAAAAACAACTTCATCTTTCAGCGTTGCTTGATTATTATTTTAAGCAAATTGAAGCGAATAAACACCTCAATGCATTCAATGAGGTGTTTTTTTATTCTGCAAATGATCAGGCTGCTTTAATACAGAAAAAGATAGATAATGGTACTGCAGGTAAGCTTGCAGGTATGGTCATCGGTATTAAGGATAATATTCTTTATAAAGATCATGCGACCACTGCGTCTTCTAAGATGCTGGAGGGTTTTATCTCCCCTTATTCTTCTACTGTAGTAGAGCGTCTGCTACAGGAAGATGCAATTATTATCGGCAGGTTAAACTGTGATGAATTTGCGATGGGCGGATCTAATGAGACTTCTTATTATGGTCCCGTGCGCAATGCTGCAGATACGGAACGTGTTTCCGGAGGGTCTTCAGGTGGATCGGCTGTTGCTGTTCAGGCCGACTTATGCCTTGCCGCTCTGGGTACAGATACAGGCGGGTCTGTTAGACAGCCTGCTGCTTTCTGTGGCTGTATCGGACTAAAACCTACTTATGGGCGTATCTCCAGGTATGGTGTAATTTCTTATGCTTCCTCTTTCGACCAGGTAGGTACATTGACCTCATCTATCAGTGATGCAGCGTTATTGCTTGAAGTTCTGGCAGGTGCTGACGAACATGACAGTACGGTTTCGACTTTAGCTGTTCCTGCATATACCGATCAAATCAATGCTGATGAGCCTAAACGGATTGCTGTATTGAAAGAGACACTGGAAAGTGAAGCACTTGATCCGGAAATAAAAACATCTCTTCTGAATGCAATTGAAGAATTTAAGGCGCAGGGGCATACTATTGAATATGTTTCTTTTGACCTTTTGGATTATCTCGTACCAGCATATTATGTTTTAACTGCTGCAGAGGCTTCATCTAACCTTTCCAGGTATGATGGGGTGCATTATGGTTATAGAAATACAAGCGCACTTAGCTTAAACGATTTATATAAAAAATCGAGAGCCGAAGGCTTTGGTGAGGAAGTAAAAAAACGTATTTTACTGGGAACCTTTGTACTCAGTGCAGGTTATTATGATGCGTATTATCAGAAAGCACAACAGGTGAGGAGACTGATCAGGGATAAGATCGAAAAGCTGTTTTTGGATTTTGATGTAATTCTGCTTCCTGTGGCTCCTACTCCTCCATTTAAAATAGGGGAGAACATGAATGATCCGCTGGTTATGTATATGGCTGATATTTTTACAGTTTTAGCGTCATTAACTGGCATACCGGCAATATCAATTCCTTTGGGCAATAATAGTGAAGGTTTGCCGTTAAGTGTACAGTTAATGGCAAAACACTTTGATGAAAACACGTTGCTTTCTATGTCAAATAGTTTCTTAAATTTAACGACTGCTCAAGTTTATCTTTAATCAAAAATATTCCATTGCTTAATTGCAGGAGAAGCCTATGAAAAGAAATATACTCACCCTATGCTTTTGTATGCTTGTATTGTCGGCCGCTACTGGTTTGGCTCAGCAAAAGATTAACAGATTAGATTCCGTAAGAAATATAACAGCGACAGGATTTTTGTCGCCCACCTTATCAAGTGATACTGCTGCTGTGCCGGTGGTAATGGAAAACCCCTTGTTTTACAACTATAACTTTACCTATAAGAAGCGTCTTGATTCCATTCAGCGGGAGATTCCTTTGAGTTATAATGAATCCGTACAAAAGTATATTGAAGTCTATAGCGGACGGAAAGAGATGATGGGAAAAATGCTGGGCCTGTCTGAATATTATTTTCCCATTTTTGAAAATGCCTTACGCGAATATAATGTTCCAATGGAACTTAAATATTTACCCATTATTGAGTCATCCATGAATTCTCATGCGATCTCAAGAGTTGGTGCTACAGGTTTATGGCAATTTATGTTTTCTACTGCGAAAGGTTATGGATTGAATATGGATAACTTCGTAGACGAACGAAAAGATCCTATTCAGGCAAGTTATGCTGCCGCTGCTTATTTTAGAGATGCATATGCCGAGCTTGGTGACTGGCTGTTGGCTATAGCGGCGTATAATTGCGGAACGGGCAATGTGAACCGGGCAATTATCAAGGCGCATTCCAGAGATTTCTGGCAGATCAGACCTTATCTGCCATTAGAAACAAGAAATTATGTACCTGCATTTATCGCAGCTATTTACGTGATGAACTGTCCTGAAAAACATCAGATTAAAGCGCAAAAATCTTTTTTTGCAATGAAGACTGATACCATCCAGGTAAACAGATTCATTTCCCTGACCGACGTTGCACAGGCACTATCAATAGAGGAAGATGAGCTGTTTGACCTGAATCCATCTTATAAGAAAAAAATCGTGAACGGATCTGCTGAATCCCCTAAGCGGATTATTATGCCGAAGGTGAGTTTAACTAATTTTGCGATGATCTATGAGGTCCTGAACAATAGCAGCCTGGATACGGATACAAAGATTATTCTTGCCTCTAATGATGACCGGAGATTACATAAAAAAGTAAAAGTCACTCCTGCTCCGGAACGAAAGTATAATCCGGTTTACCACCACGTTAAATCCGGACAGAATCTGGGTGAAATAGCCGACCAGTACCATATTGAGATACAGGATCTGAAAGTATGGAATAAGCTGAAAGGCAACAATATTGTGCCCGGCCAAAAGCTGATCGTAGCGAAAAGCGGCGCAATTATCAAAACTGCTGAACCTAAAACTGCTAAAAAGTATATTTCTTATAAAGCTAAAAGTAGTCAGAAAATGGACAAAATCTAATCTTGTTCTTTTTGTTCATCCTTCATTCCCGCATTTATTTGCTGAATTATTTCCTGATATTTGTTTGTTATCTATTACCTGTTTATCGATAATAACAATTGTGATTTCCTTTTACTGTGTAGCTTATGAGTAAAATTCAGGTCAGCATGCTTTATCCTGTCCATATAATAAGATGGGCGTTAAATTTATTTCTTCTTTTCGAGGCTTTCCTTAACATTTTATTGCATATAGATATATTTCCTTTTAGTAGCTTAGCGCAGGCTTAAAAAAATAAAATTATGTTTGATTATATAGATGGCAGACTGACCTTTAAATGCCCTGCATATATTGTGGTTGAGGCAGGAGGAATTGGCTATCATATTAATATTTCGTTGAATACTTACAGTGGGCTGGGCGACAAAGAAAGGTGTAAAGTATATGTTTGGCTGCATGTTAAGGAAGATGCGCATACTTTATATGGATTCATTGACGAAGGTGAACGCAGGTTATTTCTGCATTTAATATCGGTTTCAGGAATAGGCCCGAATACAGGGAGAATGATGCTTTCCTCTATTACACCTGTTGAAATTCAAACCGCAATAGTAAATGCTGATTTGCCGCTTATACAGCGTATCAAGGGTATTGGTGTGAAATCTGCTCAGCGTTTAGTGCTGGAATTGCAGGATAAGTTAAAAAAAGAAGGTAGTGGGTCATTAATTTCGGCTCCATTAAATAATACTGTACGTGAAGAAGCTTTGTCTGCATTGATGATGTTGGGCTTTGCTAAGATTCCTGCCGAAAAAGTTATTGACAATGCTGTTAAGAGTAATGGTAACGACTTGTCGGTGGAACAAATGATTAAGATAGCTTTAAAGAACTTATAACATAATTGCCTTTGAGAAAGACTTTTACTTTAGTTGTTTTATTCACATTTTTCTTTTGCTGGCAATATGCTTTTTCACAGGTTCGGCGTACATCTAACGCGGATAGTACGAAAAATAACTTCGGCCTGAAAGAAAAGCAAAGATTGGGGATTCGCCAATCCGGCGATTCATTTTCCCCTCTCCCGGATAACTTTACCAGGGAGGTGGAATATGATGCAAAAAATAAACGTTACATCATCAGAAATAAAGTTGGTGGCAGATTTTTTAATCCGCCACAATATCTGACAATTGATGAATATCAGCGCTTGATCAACAGTGAAATTAAAAGAGATAACTGGCGGGTAATTTCTAATGCAGAAGTGGATAATGTAAGAGAAACCGGCATCATTCCCAGCCTGACAGTTAATAGTAAGGCTTTCGAGAAAATCTTTGGTAGTAATGTCATTAATATTCAGCCACGGGGGGAGGCTGAACTTACATTTTTAGGACGTATAAATAAAAATGAAAACCCCCTCTTTAATGAACGTCAGCGGGTGCAGAGTAATTTTGATTTTAACCAGCGTATCCAGATGGATGTGGTGGGTAATATCGGTACGAATGTTAAACTAAACCTGAATTATAATACAGAAGCACAGTTTGATTTTGAGAATCAGATCAAACTAGACTGGACCGGGGGGGAAGATGATATCATTAAAAAAATTGAGGCCGGTAACGTAAATTTACCTTTGAGTACTTCTTTGATCACAGGTACTCAGGCATTATTCGGGATTAAAACCCAATTGCAATTTGGCAAATTAAACGTAACAACTGTATTTACACAGCAGAAATCGCAGTCCAGAGAACTGCAAATTAATAATGGCGCCCAGCAAAATGAATTCAGGATTAGCGGTGACAATTATGAGGCGAATAAGCATTACTTTTTAGCACAATACTTCCGGGATAATTACAATAAAACTTTATCTACACCACCAACAATTACATCAGGTGTAAACATTACGAAAATAGAGGTGTGGATCACCAATAAAACGGGTAATACACGAGATTCCAGGGATGTACTGGGTTTTATAGATTTAGGAGAAAATAACCCATATAATACGATACAAGTGAATGGAGGAGCGGCATATTCTATGTTGCCTTCCGGCTATACATTACCGCAGGGACCAAGACAATCAAATGATTTGTTATCACGTTTGCCTGCTGATGCCAGGCTGACGAACTCTAATGCGATCATTTCTTATTTTCAACCCAATGGGGGAACTGATAACTTTGGAAAGCTGACTTATGCGAGGAAGTTATCTGATAAGGAATATACCTTCCACCCACAATTGGGTTATGTATCACTAAACAATGCTTTGAATGCCGATGAGGTGTTGGCAGTTGCATTCCGTTACACCTTTAGTGGGGTAGAATATCAGGTAGGAGAATTCTCTACCGATGTTAATTTTGATCAGGCGACACCGAAAGTCTTATTTGCAAAGTTGCTGAAAAATGAAACGACTAAAACCAATTTACCTACCTGGGATCTGATGATGAAAAACATCTATTCTATAGGAGGGTATCAGATTAGTCCGCAAAACTTTAAACTTGATATTTTCAGGATAGATAATAAAACAGGAATTGAGCGTCCGCTGATTGATGAAGGTGAGAAATTTGATGAATTCCGGCGACCGCTGAAAAACAAGTTATGGCTGCAGGTAGTAGGATTGGACCGGTTAAACCAGCAAAACGAACGTAAACCAGATGGTGTATTTGATTTTGAAGCCGAAGACCGGCCATTTACAAGTACCAACAGTGGCAGTACGGCTACTTCGATGGGAAACTTAAATGCTTCATTGACCAGTTCCAGCCTGGCTACATTTTCTTCAAATACAAGTACGGGATATATCACCATTGATCCGCTCAACGGTCGTATTATCTTTCCATTAATAGAACCTTTTGGTAAAGATCTGGCCGCACAGTTTAATCCTGGTGAACAGAACCTGATTGATAAGTATACTTATCAGGCATTGTATGATTCTACCAAAGTGGTAGCACAGCAATTGTTTACCAGTCAGAACCGGTACATTATAAAAGGATATTATCAGTCTGAGGTCGCATCAGAATTCAGCTTGAATTCAATTAATGTTCCTGAAGGGTCAGTAAAAGTATTTTCAGGAACTATCCCTTTACAGGAGGGTGCTGATTTTACTGTCGATTACCAGGGCGGAAGAGTGAAAATAATCAATACAGGACTGCTGATCTCTGGTCAGCCAATTCGAATTACAACAGAGAATAACGAACTTTTTGGCTTACAGCAGCGATCTCTGTTTGGAACCAGGCTTGACTACAAGGTGAATAATAAGCTGAATATTGGCGGTACTTATATGAATCTTTCTGAGAAGCCGCTTACACCTAAAGTTAACATCGGCGAAGAGCCTATCTCCAATACCATCTGGGGTTTCGACCTCAATTATAGCACGAGCTCCAGGTTTTTAACAAAACTGGTTGATAAATTGCCATTTATTTCTACCAAGGCACCTTCTAAATTTGCTTTTTCAGGAGAGTTTGCGCAACTGGTTCCCGGCCATCCTGCAGCATTAAATGGTGAAGGGAAAAAAGGTGGGGTGAGTTATCTGGATGATTTTGAAGCATCACGTTCGGTGATTGATCTCAAAAGTGCCATTTCATGGCAACTGTCTGGTACGCCACAGCTTTTCCAGGAAGCACAGTTAATAGATAACCTTGCTTATGGTTATAACAGGGCACGAATTGCATTTTATAACATTGATCCATCTTTTTATAACAGGGGAGGAACAACTATCCCTGAGAATCTGCGAAATAACAGAAACGAATTATCAAACCACTATGTGAGAGAGATTATTGAACAGGAAGTTTTTCCATTCAAAGAAACTCCAACAGGACAATCTGTTTCACTGCCTACGCTGGATGTAGCTTTTTACCCTACGCAACGTGGTCCTTATAATTATACCACCAGTGGCTTTAACGCGAATGGGGATTTTATCAATCCACGATCCCGCTGGGGTGGTTTGTTCCGGAAGATTGAGACGAATGACTTTCAGGCATTAAACATTGAATACATCGAGTTATGGGTAATGGACCCCAATATTTATAAACTAGATTCCAGAGGCGGAGATTTATATTTTAATATTGGAAATATCTCAGAAGATATCTTAAAAGACGGTAGAAAATCACTGGAGAACGGATTGCCAGCCAATGGGGATGCGACAAAATATGATGAAACTAATTGGGGTCGCGTGCCCAAATTGCAGCCTATTGTGCAGGCCTTTGATAATGATCCTGCTGCCAGAAAGGCACAAGATGTTGGTTTGGATGGTTTAAGTAGCGTTGATGAGAAAACAAAATTTGCAACTCCTTTGGCACAAATCAAAACCCAGCTGAATGCTACAGCTGCTGCTGCAATTGATAATGATCCAAGTTCTGATGATTATACTTATTACAGGGGGACGACACTGGACCAGGCTAATGCCGGTATTTTAAAACGATATGAAAAGTACAATGGACCAGAGGGGAATTCTAAAACTTCTCAGCAATCACAGGAAGAGTTAGGCATAGAAAATTCTGCATCTACTTCATTGCCGGACGGAGAAGATGTGAACAGGGATAACAACATGACGCAATCGGACGAATATTTTCAATATAAAGTTTCGATGCGGAAAGGTGATCTTGAAGTAGGAAAAAATTATGTGACAGATGCAGTGACCTCCCAGGTTAAACTTGCTAATGGGCAGACACAACCGGTAACCTGGTACCAGATTAGAATTCCTTTGTCAGATTACCAGCAGAAAGTTGGTAATATACAAGATTTTAAGTCTATCCGTTTTTTCAGGATGTTCCTTACAGATTTTGCTGATACTACTATTTTAAGATTTGCAAAGATTCAGTTGGTTAGAGGGGAGTGGAGAAAATATAATGGTAATAATGAAAGTAATCAGATTATTACTGATCCTGCGCTAACAACAGTGACCCCGGATAATTCAACTATTGAGATCAGCACGGTAAATATAGAAGAAAATGGAAAACGTTCGCCGATTCCGTATGTAGTGCCACCAGGGATTCAAAGAGAGCTGGATTTTAACAATTACAGAACAAATACCAGACAGAATGAGCAATCACTGGCTTTTACGATCACCAATTTACGCGATGGATATGGGCGTGCTGCTTTCAAAACTGCACTGAATGACTTCAGGTCTTACAAAAGACTGGAGATGTTTGTCCACCTTGAATCCCTTGGGAATTCAATTGTCAGTACGAATGATCTGAGTGCTTTTATCAGGATTGGAACAGACAATCAGGATAACTATTATGAGTATCTGCAGCCATTAACGGTAACGCAGCCAAACACGAGTGATCCTTATGCCATCTGGCCCGATGCCAATAAGATAGATATACCGCTGGAGCTGTTCCAGAATGCAAAAATCGCCAGAAATAAAGCAACAAATGCCAATGGCGATGCATGGAATATCAGCGATCCATATACCTATGTTATAGATGGGAATAAAACGATCACCATTAAAGGACAGCCAGACATGAGCCAGGTTAAGGTATATATGCTGGGTGTGAAAAATCCGTTGAAAAACCCTTCCTCTCCAGGAAATGATGACGGACTAGAGAAAAGTGCACAGGTATGGTTTAATGAGCTGCGTTTAACTGAGTTTGATGAGCGTGGCGGTTGGGCAGCAACAGCGAGGATGAATGCACAGCTGGCTGATTTTGCGGAGGTGAATGTTTCAGGTAGCAGGGCTACAATAGGCTTCGGATCTTTAGATAAAAGAGTAAGTGAAAGGAACAGAGCTGATAATACATTTTTCGACGTTTCATCCAGCATGGAACTGGGTAAGTTTTTTCCGCAAAAGACAGGGATAAAGGTACCTATGTTTGTCAGCTATTCGAGTCAGGTAAGTACGCCGCAATATGATCCGAGAACACCTGATATTGAATTGAAAACGGCATTGAGAACAGCCAGTAAAGAAGAGAAAAAACAGATTCTGGATTATGCTCAGGACGTCACAACGAGGAACAGCATCAACTTCACGAATGTACACAAGGAACGTACAAATACAGAGAAAAAGCCACAATTGTGGGATGTGGAAAATCTGAGTGTCAGCTATTCTTACACCAAATTCCTGCACCATGATTTTATCAATGAAAATACCATACAGAAAACCTATCGTGGATCGCTGGCCTATAACTATTCGGCAACACCAAAAAACTACAGACCGTTTGATAAAATAATCAAGTCTAATACACTAGCTCTTTTAAGAGATGTTAACTTCAGTTTACTGCCAAGTTCAATTAACTTTAGGGTTGACCTGGATCGTTTCTACTCAGAAAACAGCTTGAGGAATAATGATCCCCAAAATGCGATCCCTATAAATACAACTTATAATAAAAATTTCCTGGTGACGAGGGTTTATGCGATTTCGTGGAACCTGACTCGATCACTGACTTTGGACTTTGATGCAACAAATTACTCTATCATTGATGAACCTGATGGTAAAATAGAAGGATTGAAACGTGATACGGTATGGCAGAATCTAAAAAGTCTGGGGCGGACAACTGATTACAGTCATAACATGAATATTACTTATGCGCTGCCTATCAACAAGCTTCCCGGTATGGACTGGATTAATGTAGCTACCCGTTACGGAACGAACTTTAACTGGCAGACAGAACCTTTGTCTACCTTAAGGGATCCTTCAATTAATCTTGGAAACACTATCCAGAACTCTAGGACAATCCAGGTTAATCCAACCTTGAATTTTGTGGGCTTATACAATAAGATTGGCTTTTTAAGAAGAGCAAAAAATAGCGGTGATGATAAAAGTGGTCCTGGTTTATTTGTTAGTCTGCTGACTACCATCAAAAATGTAAATGCTGCCTATACACAAACCAAGGGAATATTTTTACCGGGCTATTTACCTACTACAGACTATTTCGGAATAGATAATATTACTGGTGCGCCCGGATTAGGATTCGTATTTGGTAGCCAGCGCGATATCAGGCAAATGGCTATTAACAGCGGATGGATTACAACAGACACCCTGCAGTCGCAACTTTACATCAATACCTTAAGAGAAGATTTAAGCTTTACCAGTGTGCTGGAACCCTTCAGAGATTTTCGCATTACGTTAACTGCTAACAAAAACAGAACGATGAATTATTCTACCAATTTCAGGTATGATAACAATATGGGCAGCTTCCGTAATCTCAGTCCCACTACTACCGGAGATTACAGTCTTTCATTTATTACACTAGGTACGGCCTTTTCCGAAAAGTCGGGCAGTACAATATCAAAACTGTTCAACCAGTTTATGGCTAACAGGCAGGTAATTTCTCAGCGTCTGGGAATAAGGAATGTAAATTCTGCAGGTAACGTTGGTGGTTATGCTGATGGTTATAATCAAAATTCACAAGATGTGATTATCTCTGCTTTCATTGCCGCCTATACTGGTAAGAGCGCATCTTCAGTCAAATTGAATTCTTTCCCTAAGATTCCCCTGCCCAACTGGAGAATAAATTATGGTGGTTTATCAAGAATAGGCTTCCTGGAAGAAAATTTTAAATCAATTGATGTGCGACATGCCTACCGCTCTATCTATAGCGTAAATGGCTTTAATTCATTGATCCGCTATCAGGAAAGTGACGGCTATGTAAGCAGCAGAGATGAGAACCAGAATTTCCTTCCTTTTTACCAATATGCACAAGTAACGATAGCAGAGCAATTTTCTCCTTTGATTGGAGTTGATACCCGTTTGAAAAATAACCTGACGGCGAACTTTGAAATGGGGAGGACCAGGTTACTCGGCTTAAGTCTTGCAAACAGTCAGCTGGCCCAGTTATCCGAAAATAATATGGTGTTTGGAATTGGTTACCGTACTACGAAGTTCCGTTTCCCTTTTGGCTGGTTTAAGCAGCTTAAGATGGATAATAACATGGATTTTAAACTTGATGTAGCGGTAAGAGACAACAAAACTGTGATCTACAGAGCAGATGTTTTAGAGGCAGAGGTATCATCTGGAGCTAAGAATATCACCTTCAGACCTACAGTAGATTACATCTTAAACCAGCGTTTTAACGTTAAGTTGTTTTACGATTCCAATATTACCAAGCCATATACATCACAGACCTTTAATACTTCTTTCAGCAATTTCGGGTTTAGTTTACGCATAACCCTCAATTAGCATTGGTATAAAGGGGGAGATTAATTACCTTTGAAAAATAAATCTAATAATAATGAATTTTCCATCAGAACTAAAGTACACTAAAGACCACGAATGGGTTAGAGTAGAAGGCAACGAAGCCTTTGTTGGTATAACTGATTTCGCACAACGCGAATTAGGTGATATCGTTTATATTGACATCAATAGTGTTGGTGAAGAGGTAAGTAAAGATGATGTTTTTGGAACTGTAGAGGCGGTTAAAACAGTTTCTGATCTGTTCATGCCCGTTACTGCTACTGTGCTGGAAATAAATGCAGCACTGAATGACAATCCTGAGCTGGTTAATTCTGATCCTTACGGTGAAGGCTGGATGGTAAAAGTAACTTTATCAGACCTTGCTGAAGTAGAAGGATTATTGACTGCAGAAGCTTACCAGGCTTTAGTTGGAGCCTAATTAAATGAAGAATATCGCTAAAGCATTAAAGTATCAGCACTGGACATTATTATGGTCGGTATTTATCTTAATTCTTTGTAATATGAAAATGCCCGATACACAAGGTTCGGGCATTTTCTTTGAAGGCTTTGATAAGCTTGTTCACCTGGGATTTTTCTTTGTATTGACTATCCTGCTTTTTTACGGGAAAATTCAGACTCAGCGAAGCTATGAATTCAGGATCCTCACAATTTTGAAAGTTGTTACTATTACTTTCATGCTTGGTGGAACAATAGAGTTGATCCAATGGAAGATCTTTACTTACAGGTCTGCAGAGTGGTGGGATCTGGGCTGTGATATGCTCGGGGTGATGATGGGTGTTTTTAGTTATGTTATCTTACATTTAATGAATTTTGATGAAAAAAAGAGTTAGTATTATCGCTTTTGCCGCGATTTGTCTGTTAAATAGCTGCAGTATTTTCAAGCCTGGATGTAAATGTCCTAAAGTAGTATACACTACACCAATTTCAACTAAGGTTCTTAAAACCTCCTGATCAACCTTCCCAATAGTACCTTTTCGCAGCGACGATGTGTTCCTGCTTCTCTTGTATTAAAAATGTTACTCTGTTTTAATATTCGTTAACAAACTATTCTTTCCATATGTAGTCTGATAGAATAGATTTACAACATATCCCTTATTCTAAATGATGACTTTTACCAAAAATCTCTTGCTGATAGCCTTTCTATTTATCAGTTATTCCTCTATTGCACAAACAAAAAATGGCTCGGTAACGGGAAAAGTGGTCAATGCCAAAGATCTGCTTGCTGTGGACTTTGCATCTGTAGCTGTTAAAAATTTGAAAGACTCCAGTGTTGCAGGTGTTACAAATACACTTGCCGATGGAACATTCGAGATCAGGGGACTTTCGCCAGGATCATATCGGTTATCTGTAGCATACCTGGGGCTAAAAACCAGTAATAAAGATTTTTCAATTACAGCGTCGGCTATTGCTGTTAAGCTAGGTGACATCCCAATGGAAGATACCGGGCTGAACCTGAACACGGTGGTGATCAAAGGAGTGGTTGTTCCGGTAGTGGTTAAAACGGATACGGTAGAATACAATGCGTCTGCTTTCAAAGTCAGAGAAAATGCAGTAGTAGAAGATGTGCTTAAAAAGTTACCCGGGGTGGAGGTTTCTAAAGATGGTTCCATAAAAGCACAGGGAGAAACGATTACCAGGGTACGTGTAGACGGAAAAGATTTTTTTGGAAGTGATCCGTTACTGGCAACGAAGAACCTTCCGGCTGATATGGTAGACAAGATACAGGTAATAGATATGTTATCTGACCAGGCTCAGTTTACAGGGGTAGACGATGGGAACAGAGAGAAGATTATCAATATCACTACTAAAAAAGGAATGAAAAATGGCTATTTCGGAAATTCAAGTGCAGGATATGGCACCGATGATCGTTATGACGTGAACCTAAATGTGAATAAGTTTAAAGATGAACAGCAATTTTCAGTTATAGGTCAGTTTAATAATGTGAATAAACAGAACTTTGGCGGCGGTAATGGTGGCGGCGGAGGCGGCCGGGGGCGTTTCAATGGAGCATCTGCTAACGGCGGACAGCAGCAGGGGATAACTACAACCAATGCATTTGGTTTAAACTTTGCAGATATCTATACCGATCAAACAAAAATTTCCGGGAGTTACTTTTTCAATAAAACCTCGCTGGATAATCAGCAGACCAGCTTAAGACAAAATATATTGGGTGACCAGACCACTACATTTGATCAGCGTCTGAACAGCCTAACAGATAATATTAATCACCGATTCAATTTTCTTGTAGATACCAGAATTGATTCTTCTACTACCATCCGCGTTGAGCCTAATATCAGTTATACAGAATCAGATTTGAATAGTGACAGTAAGTATATCAATACTTTTACGGACAATAGGACTGTAGGTACACAAAACTATAAAACTACTTCTTCTTCACCTACGATAACCAATAATATCTTGATCCGGAAAAAGTTCCTGAGGAGGGGACGTACGTTATCGCTTAATATCAATACGAATATCAATGATAGTGATAGCAAGAACTACAATGATATCCTGGAAAATATAACCAGTACAACTGATGGAGATACGCAAAACATCACCAATCAGCTGAACGATCAGAATTCAAATTCGATCAGTAATACTTCACGTTTAGTATATACTGAACCCTTATCAAAAACATTGAATCTGGAGATGAACTATCAGAATTTATATAGTTTTTCAAATAGTGACAGGTATACTTACGATTTTAATCCGGTAACTTCTCTATATGATATTGTAAACCTGGATTATACCAATTCATATGAGAATACAACTGTTACCAATGCAATTGGAACAAGTATCAACAAAACGGAGAAAAAGTATAACTGGAATATAGGTATCGGCGTACAGAACACAGACCGAAAAAATAATAACCTGACCACCGGAAATATGATCAGACAGAATGTTTATAATGTGGTGCCTACCGCACAATTACGCTATAAATTCAGTGACAGCAAAAGACTGGTGATCAGGTACAGAGGTAACACGCAGCAACCATCCATCTCACAAATTCAGCCTATACCAGATAACTCAAACACACAGAGCATTCCTGTAGGTAATCCTAATCTTAAACCTTCATTTACTAATAATTTTACGGTTTTATACAACAACTTCAACTTTACCAAATTCCGTTCTTTATTCGTGTTTGCTAATCTTACACAAACGTTTAATGCTTTTGGAAATAATACCGCAGTAATTACGGATGGAGAGAATAAAGGTAAGCTAAATGTGATACCCGTTAATGTTGGTGGTGTTTATCAGGGGAATCTGGGGTCATCAATAGGTCTCCCGATCATTACAGATAATAAATTGAATTTGAATATTGACCTGGGCGGATCTTATGGAAGAGGGGTCAACTTCACCAATTCTCTTGAAAATATTACTAACGATCTTTCTATCACCAATAAATACAGACTGGTTTCATCTATGGACAAGCTGGATCTGACTGCCGGGATAGGTGGTTCATACAATCGTGCAACTTACTCTGCACAATCCAGCCAGAACACAACTTATTATACATTAAATCCTACCATCGATGTGAGTTATATGTTCCCAGGGAATATACGTCTGGCCGTAGACGTTGATTATTATCAGAATACCGGAAGAGGCGCTGGTTTTGATACCAATTATACGCTGATGAATGGTTATATAAGCAAACAGTTTTTCAAAAACAGAGGCACATTTAAGCTTGCGGTAAATGATGCATTAAATCAGAATCAGGGGATAACAAGAACCTCCAGCAATAACACAATTACTGACTTAAGATATAATGTGCTGAAACGTTATTATATGTTCTCTTTTACTTATTCTCTAAGCAGAATGGGCGGTAAAAATATGTCTGGCGATATGCCTGGGAGAGGTGAAGGCGGAGGTGGTTTTGGCGGTGGTGGTGGTGGCGGCCGTGGCAGAGGAGGAATGTAATTTCAACATCATCTCTGGGGATTAAAATACCTGCTTTATTTGGATTTATTATCGATAAAGGCTAAATTGCCACCTGATTTGATACTTGTGGTTGTTTGGTCTTGAGCTCCTAAAGCC
>Ga0247814_10001098_pt1 | contig 16912 bp, 15 predicted proteins | sample UWRJL179409R1_FD_179947 | JGI IMG/M metagenome (GOLD analysis project Ga0247814, IMG submission 179947) | Plant litter microbial communities from Arlington Agricultural Research Station in Wisconsin, United States - UWRJ-L179-409R-1 | ecosystem: Environmental > Terrestrial > Plant litter >...
CATTCATGGCGATTTAGGAATGATCCAAAAAGACGATGTTATTATTTGCATTTCTAAAAGCGGAAACAGCCCAGAAATTAAAGCACTAATTCCATTATTAAAAAGAGATGGAAACATCCTAATAGGGATTAGCGGCAACAGCAGCTCTTTTTTAGCAAAAAACTCCGATTGCGTTTTAAACACTACAGTTGATGCTGAAGCCTGCCCTATTAATTTAGCTCCTACAAATAGCACAACTGCCCAATTAGTAATGGGAGATGCACTTGCTATTTGCTTAATGGAAATGCGCGATTTTAAAGCCGAAGATTTTGCTAAATACCATCCTGGAGGTGCTTTAGGTAAAAAACTTTTACTTAAGGTAAAAGACATGATTGAACACAGTCAGAAACCAATGGTAAATCCAGACACTCCTGTAAAAAAAGTTATTTTCGAAATTTCAGAAAAGAGACTTGGTGTTACAGCAGTAATAGAAAATAATGAAGTGGTTGGAATTATTACCGATGGTGATATTCGTAGAATGTTAAACGACAGAGATACTTTTACCGATTTGACTGCTAAAGACATTATGACCAAGAACCCAAAATCTACGCAATCCAATACTATGGCAATTGATGCGTTACAAATTCTAGAAAACCACTCCATCACGCAACTTATTGTTATTGACAATGGCGAGTACAAAGGGGTTTTACATTTACATGACATATTAAAAGAAGGAATCCTATAATGGCAAAAAAAAACATAAACGAAATGTCGTTTCTAGATCATCTTGAAGATTTAAGATGGTTATTAGTTCGAAGCACTATTGCAGTAGTTATAGCAGCAATACTTACCTATTTTATTAGTGATTATCTATTTGACACTATCATTTTTGGCCCTACCAGACCTACTTTTTTTACCTATGTTTATTTCTGCGAATTATCACATAGTTTAGGTTTTGCCGATAGTATCTGTATTACCGAAATGCCTTTTATCATCCAGAATACCGAAATGGAAGGACAGGTAAATGTATTCATCTGGATCTGTTTACTCTTTGGTTTCATAATAAGTTTCCCTTATATTTTATGGGAAGTATGGAAATTTATAAGCCCGGCACTTTATAAAAATGAAAAAAAGAACGCTAAAGTATTTATCTTTTTCTCTTCATTATTATTCTTTTTAGGAGTGGTTTTTGGCTATTTTGTAGTGGTTCCAATGTCCGTTAACTTCGTAGCTACTTTTACAGTCAGTCCTACCGTTTTGAACCAATTTACTTTGGACTCTTATATCGGAATGGTAAAAACTTCTGTTATTGCCAGTGGATTATTTTTTGAATTACCAATAATCATTTATTTCCTAACTAAACTAGGACTTGTAACTGCCGACTTTTTAAGAAAATATCGAAAATACGCCATTGTAATCGTATTAATTGTAGCGGCTATTGTTACGCCTCCTGATGTTGTGAGTCAGACAATTGTAGCTATTCCGATGCTTTTAATTTATGAAGCGAGTATTTTTATATCTGTTTTTGTAGCCAAAAAAGAAATAGAAACCGAAAAACAAAATAATAAACGAATAGAAAAAGAATAATAAATTGTTAATCTCACTATTTGTTTATGTGGTAATTCGTTAATTTGTCGAATAATCCAATCAACAAATACTCAAATAACCGAAAATCCGATGATTTTAAGAGCCGATAATTTAGTAAAAACATACAAAGGAAGAAGTGTTGTAAAAGGCATTTCGGTGGAAGTAAACCAAGGAGAAATTGTGGGTTTATTAGGTCCAAATGGAGCTGGAAAAACGACTTCTTTTTATATGATTGTTGGATTAGTAAAACCAAATTCAGGCACTATTTACTTAGACGATACCGATATTACTCATTTTCCAATGTACAAAAGAGCACAGCAGGGAATTGGTTATCTGGCACAGGAAGCTTCTGTTTTTAGAAAACTGAGTATTGAAGACAATATTTTAAGTGTTTTACAATTGACTAAACTTTCAAAAGAAGCTCAAATTGCAAAAATGGAAAGTTTGATTGCCGAATTCAGTTTGGAACACATTCGCACCAACCGTGGCGATTTACTTTCTGGAGGAGAACGTCGGCGTACCGAAATTGCGCGTTGTTTGGCAACAGATCCAAAATTTATTTTACTAGATGAACCTTTTGCTGGGGTTGACCCGGTAGCGGTTGAAGACATCCAAAGAATTGTAGCGCAGTTAAAAAACAAAAATATCGGAATCCTTATTACAGACCACAACGTTCAGGAAACACTTGCAATTACGGATAAAACTTATCTAATGTTTGAAGGAGGAATTCTAAAAGCTGGAAAACCCGAAGAATTAGTGGAAGACGAAATGGTACGTAGAGTGTATTTGGGGCAAAATTTCGAATTAAGAAAAAAGAAATTAGAATTTTAAGAAAAAAATTACGTTATTTGAGGGAAACATTTTTAAACCAATTCTTATAAAAATGGAAGATCCAAATAACCCAAGCAAAGAAACCTTAGAAAAATGGTCTAAAGATCCAAACCATTGGATTTATGGAATTTTCTATTATAACCCGAAAGACAAGCGCATTTTTCCCCCTAAAAAAGTGGCTTGGATGGGATTTACAACAAATTTCGCTAATCCTAAATCGGTGCTTACTTTGATTGGAATTTTATTATTCTTCGCTTTAATGGTATTATTAATCCAAAAAACAAAATAATTATTCTTTGGTAATAAACTGCAATTGCTGTAAATCGCCATTAAAAATATTAACATCCACATTACCTTGTATTCCTGAAACAGAAGCTTTTTCGGTAAATTGCCAAAAGAGCCAATCTTCTTTCATTATTTCTCTGTAAAAATTATAATTGGCAATCCAAAAAAGATAATCTGAGAATTCTTCTTTCAAAAAGTCATCATAATACCGCTCTCCTGTGTAGATTATTGGTTTTACTTTATAATGATCTTCTACTTTGGTTAACCAACGTCTGAGTCCAATTTTTAAACGCTCAACAGACTGATTTTCGGGTAATCTTTCAATATCCAAAACAGGAGGCAAATCGCCTTGTTGCAAACGAACTGTTTTTATAAAAAGCTCGGCTTGCTCTATCGAATTTTCATTGGGACGATAATAATGATAAGCGCCCCGAATGATCTTATTTTCTTTGGCTTTGAGCCAATTTTCCTTAAATCGTTTGTCCAATCGATCGTTTCCTACAGTGGCACGTATAAAAACGAATGACAATACATAATCATTATCCAAAGTTTCTACCTCATCCCATTCAATTTCACCCTGATATTCAGAAACATCAATCCCGATGGCTTTGTCTTCATTTTTTTCTAAAACCTGATAATTACGAACATCGGAAAGTTTTTTATCTCTAGCTTCTTTGTCTAAAACTTTATCGGTTTTAAAACTAAAATAATAAGCCAATCCGTTTCTGTAATGATAAATAATCCCCAGAAAAAGAGATATAAAAAAAATAATAACCGCAATTCGAATGGCCTTTTTCAAGACAACCGAAGGAGATTTCTTTTTTGGTTTTCTGGAAGTTGTAGTTCGGCGTCGGTTATTTTGTTTTGCCATCTAAAGAAAACCTATTATTCAAAACCGACAATACTACATAACCAATAATAACCAGCGGAACGCCAGCATATTGAAAAAATACTAGTAACAAAAACGAAAACGCTAAGAAAATAATTTGCAGCAAATTATCTTTCAATGTGAATTTCTTGATTTTTAACGAAAAAAGAGGGATTTCGGCATTTAAAATATAAGCGCTAAAAGCAGTAATCAATAACAAAATCCACTGACTCGTTAATAATTCAAAAATGAAAAAAGAATCTGAATATTTTATTACTAATGGTAAACTCAATATAAACAAAGAATTGGCGGGTGTTGGTAACCCAATAAACGACTCGCTTTGACGGGTATCAATATTAAAAAAGGCCAAACGATAACATGATCCCATTGTAATAATAAATCCTAAGAAAGGGAAATACGGATGACTGGAAATTTCGTGCTGACTATTCGATAATAAAAAGTACATCACAAAACCCGGAACTACGCCGCTAGTAACCATATCGGCCAAGGAATCCAATTGTAAACCTAATTCGCCAGTAACTTTAAATAAACGTGCAAAAAAACCATCAAAAAAGTCAAAGAAAATCCCTAAAAAAACAAAGAAAAAAGCCATTTCAAAATCTTTATTGCTTACAAAAACCATTGCAATACAACCACAAAAAAGATTCAGTAACGTAATGCTGTTTGGGATATGCTTTTTAATATTCATTTTAGATTTGTTTTTTAGAATGGCTTCGCAAATTTAATATAATTCGTGAATGTGCCTAGTTTTATGGAACATCAATTTTCAACAGAATGTTTTATTGATTATTTATTTAAAATAAGAAAGAAATAAGCTCGCTAAAAAATGATACTTTTGAAAAAAATTAGCAAAGACTATTACCATGGCGCATATTTTCCTTTCTAAAAAAACGGTATTTCTGTTATTCTTTCTTAGTGTTTTCAGTACTTTTTGGGCACAAAACATTCAATTATCCAAAGACGCTTCGGTAAGCGTAATTACCTGTGGTGTTGGAAACGAATCTTATTCTCTTTTTGGGCACACAGCTATTCGAATTAAAGACAGCGTAAATTTTGTGGATGCAGTGTATAATTATGGCGCATTCGATTTTAATACGCCTAATTTTGTTCCAAAATTTGCCAAAGGGGATTTAGAATATTTTGCGGTAGTAAACCGCTATGCCGATTTTATCAATCAATATGCTTATGAAAATCGTTCAGTTGATGAGCAGGAATTAAATATTCCTATTGAATTAAAGCAGCAACTTTTCGAAAATTTAAATACATCATTAGCTTCAGGAGACAGTCATTATACTTATAAATTTATTGATAAAAACTGTACTTCGATGGTAGTTGACATCATCAACGAAACTTTAGGAAGTACGGTAATTACTAAGAAAGTTGATACCGAATTAAGTTACAGAAGTATTTTGTTTCCTTACTTCGACAATCATTTCTACGAAAAATTAGGTACAAGTATTATTTTTGGGACTAAGGTAGATGAAAAAGGGATAAAGTTATTTTTACCCGTAGAATTACAAAAAAGCTTAGTATTAACGCAGTATAAGAATCAGGAATTAGCACCCAAAAACACAACCATTCTTCATTTTGAACCATCACATCCCAGCTCCTGGTGGAACAATATTTATTCTTATTTAATTTTCCTGGCTTTACTAGTAATCTTAAACAAAAAAGGAATTCATTGCTTTTATTTTTCGCTAATGGGAATTTTAGGACTGTTCTTCCTTTCTATGGGATTTTATTCGAATCATTTAGAATTAGCTAATAATTACAATGTACTTTTATTCAATCCTACATTATTAGTATTGTGCTTTTTTTACAATAGAAAAAACAAAACCTGGATTTATAAATTATCGTTGTTTAACCTTTTTATGCTTTTAATTTATGTAGTTGTATTAATCAACAAAGCGCATTTATTTATTGTATTGCCTTTGATATTAACTTCTGTTTATTTCCTTGTACAATTGGTATTAAAAAATAAAAAAGCCATTCCAATAATAATTTAACACGGGTTCTACTGGAAATGTTTTAAAACATTCTTTTTTTTAAACCATTAAGCGAATTAAAAAAGTTAAGAAAGCAGTAAGATTTAATTTTTTTAAATACCTAAATGTTTTGTCTTTCACACAATGCTGTAAGTACCTTAAAACTTTATTGCCCTCTGTAAAATAAGATGGTGGTTATTGTTTTTAGTGTAATATTGAAATCCAGATAAAAACTTCTGTGTTTGATATAATACAAATCGTATTGTAGTTTTATTAGACTCTCTTCAATAGATTCTCCGTAGCTGTAATTTACCTGTGCCCAACCAGTAAGTCCTGGTTTAATGACGTGTCTTGTTTCATAAAAGGGCATTCTCTCAGCAATTTCTTTTACAAAAAACGGTCTTTCAGGACGCGGACCAATTACGGCCATTTCGCCTTTTAAAATATTCACAAACTGCGGAAATTCATCCATTCTAGTTTTTCTCATGAATTTCCCAAAAGCAGTAATTCTATTGTCTTGAGCAGTTGCAAATACAGCATTTTTAAGTTCCGCATTTTCGACCATTGTTCGAAATTTCAAAATGTTGAATATTACACCATCTTTACCCACACGTTCCTGAGTATAGAATAAACTTCCTTTATTGGCTATGCTATTCACTAAAAATATAATGGGAATTAAAACCAAAGTTATCAGTAAACCAATAACGGAAAGAAAAATTTCCAATATTCGTACAATTAACAAATACAATCTGTTTTGATTGCTCCTACTAAAAGGAAAAAATCGGTAAAAATCACGTTCTACATATTGCACTGGAATTCGCTGTGTTTTAGATTCGTACACTTGCGAATATTCTCTAATTACTTTTCCGGCTTCTAATAATTTCAATAATTGTTGGTACAACTCAGGCGTAATGCTGTCCGGTTTTTGAGCAGCTACAACAATTTCGGTAATATACTTCTCTTTTACATAATTCACTAAATCCACAGAAGACACGCGTTCTACGTTAGAATAAAATAGATTTTGAACTGTTTTCTGTTTAGAATCATTTACATAAGCAATAATTTTATAATGTGGATCTATATTGGCTAAACCTGAAACGAGTTCACTTAATTGTTCCTCCTCACAAACTAATAAAGCATTCTGATGAAAACGGTTTGAAGCCAAAAAACGCACATAAAATACTCTCCATAAAACTAATGAAAAGAAAACTACCAATAAAAAAGTTAATATTTGGAGCCTGTTTGAAGGCAATTGAGGCGCATAAATGGGAGTCAGGAAATAAGCCAAAACTGTCGTTGTTGCAGTAAGAATACAACTTCGAGAAACCAAAAATTCATTACTAGAAATTTGAAGATTGTAGAGCTCAAAAATAGTTCCAATGACTTTTAGGTAAAATAGCAGAACTATTAAATAAGTAACATTAGATACTGATGACTTCAAATAATCTAAGTCAAAAAAATGACCGAAAACATACAGCCCCATAAAAACACAGAAAAAATCTACAAGATGCAGTATCAGTTTTCTTTCTGAAATCTCAAAATGGATTTTGTTTTTTGGCATTCCGTTTTTGTTAGCAATATAGTTCTTATCCAGAAAAAAGTCAACTTAAATCAGCTTTAAAAATGAAACCTAAAACTTTTAAGCTGTTTCTTTTGCTCTTGCAACTGGCTTGATTCTTATATTTAATAAGGTTAAGGCATATACAAATGCCGGAGCTGCAATTCGCATAGCTGCATGATTAATGGTGAGTAACCAAAAGACATAAAAGGAGAAAAAATAAATGTTTTGATAATTATTTAAAAACAGCATAATAGGCGTAAAAACCAAAATCAATAAAATAAAAATTCCAAACATCCCGTGCTCGGCTAGCAATCTCGTGATTTCATTGTGTGACGCTACTTCTTTTCCTATTTGCTGTTCCCGAAAAACTTTTCCTAGACCTATTCCAACTCCCATGACCGGATTTTCTTTAAAAAGCTGCAGCTCAGTTTCCATAATTAATTCACGTCCACCTAATCTATCTTCTTTTACTCGTCCTCTTGCATCTTGATTAGCGTATCTTTTTGTAATTAATCCACTAGTTTGTATCACACTATAACTCCAAATACTAAAACCTAAAATACCACTAAAAATAACAATCCACTTTAGTTTTATTTTCCCTGATGGGTTAGTAAATAAATAAGCTGCTATTAGTACGAAAACAATCATGGCAAAGCCTGTAATCACTCCCCCTCTGGAAAAAGTTACAATGGCACGGTAGCTTGTTAATACAAGAAGGAAAACATTTAATACTATTATTACTTTTGATTTTGACAAAAAAACCAATTGACAAAAAAACACAAACATCCCTAATCCTAAAATAGTAGCTACCTGATTAGGACCAAAACCTCCTGAGGTAGCAAAATTAGATTGGGTTCCCGTTATTACGTCTTTAACACTTGGATTGTATAAAACTAAATAGACTAGCGTAGCAATGATAGGTAAACCCAAAAAGATTAGAATATTTTGTAACTGAGGAAAAGTAATTTGTCTGTTATAACAATATAAAGCACAAAATCCCAAGCATATTGGGCCAGATATATTAAAAACAATCGCTTTCTTGATTTCCAGATTCAGATCCTGATTACTCATTGTAATTAATACCGCAGGTAATAATAACAAAAAATACAACCAATACACTGCACTACTTTTTGAAAATCCACTTAAAACAAAACCCAACAACATCCACATCGAGATCACTGCCTTGACATATTCATTATTTAAATTTCCTCCTGTCATTCTCAAAAAAACCTCAGCACCCACTAAATAAGCCGAAACATACAAGACTTCGTTATTTTTATTATTCTTGTTGATAATATATGCCGTTCCAAATACAGCAATCAATACTGCATAAATTTTAGACAAAAAAGGAATATAAAAAAGGGCAAGCGCTATACCCACATGAATTAGCGCTAGCTTAATATAATTGATTTCAGATTTATTCATTTATATATAATTATACTTTGCAATGAGTTCTTTTATAATTTCAGAACAAGAGTACTGCTTTAAAATATCCGTTTTTAAATTCATTCCTAATTTTTTTTGTAACTCTTCATCAAAAGCTAATTTCAAAAAATGTTCTTTTAACTCTTCTGAATCTTCAGGATTGAATAGTAATCCATTATATTCATTTTTAATAAGCGAAGAACAAAATCCAACATATGTACTAATTACTGCTAAGCCAGCATGTCCATATTCTAGTAAGGAAACAGGAAACCCTTCATATTTTGAAGCTAAAACACCAATGTTTGCCTGAGATAATACAAACGAAACATCTTCTATTGAATCGTAAAAAAACACACTTTCTTCCAAATCGTTTTCATCTATAAAAGATTTTAATTGGTAAAAATAATCATCCTTATAAATTTTGCCTACAAAATGTAAAGACCATGAAAAATCATTTAGTTGAGTATTACAAAAAGCTTCAAGTATTGCAATATGATTTTTAGGATTCTTTAAATTGGCTAGACAAATAATTCTTTTATTTATCTCACCTTTTAAATATGTTTTGTCAACAATACTATTATCTTCTATTGTAAAATTAGGTATAAAAAAAACTTTTGCTGTTCTTAAATTTTTCAAAATCCATTTTTGTAATTCTGGATTTACAGCAAAACATGCTGAAAAGAAAAAAGAAGCCAAAAATAGTATGTAATGTTTTTTTCTCCTTTCATGAATTCTGTTTCCATAATGATCGTGCCAAATTATTTTAACACCAGACAAAGATAATTTTACTAATACTGCTAAAAAAAAAGAAGAACTGTGTGCCTGAATAATTTGTACTTGATTGTTAATGATGTGTTTTCGGAGTCTTAGAATAGCTTTAATATCTAACGCCCTTTTTTTATCCAAAAACAAATAACTTACTTTCTTAGCTACTTGGTTTTTTAATTCTCCTTCTTTACGAGTTGTAACCAGACTTGAAAAAGCAATTGATTCCGAAAGCGCATTAGCATAATTGACTGCCATACGTTCCGCTCCACCTGCTTCTAAAGAATCTATTAACTGTAGGATTCTCATTCTTGCAATAGTTTTTGAATTTCATTATCAAAACGTTCCAAAGTATAATTTCTTGACCAATTCAATGCTGCTTTGCTTTTAATCTCAAAATCTATTTGATTATTCATTAACTCATGGATTTTAGCTGCATCTTTATCTAAATCCATTTGCAATAAAACGCCTCGATTGCCTTTATCTAACATATCAGCAACACAAGAAACTGAAGTTGCTAAAGGAACACAACCCCAGAACATACCTTCGGCAATTGCTTTTGGCCAACCTTCGCTTTTAGAAGGTAAAATAACAAAATGACTTTGCTGATAGGCTTTTTTTAGGACTTCCTGATTTTGATTGCCATGTAAAAACACATATTCTTTAAGGTTATTCGAATCTATATATTTTTCTAAAGATGTTCTCAGCGTTCCCTCTCCATATAAATCCAAAACCATATTTTTATTCGTCTTTTGTAATTGTTCCAATAATTGAATGGCATACATTGGTTTTTTTCCTTCTACTAAACTGCCGGCAAAAATGAATTTTATTTTAGTATTGGGATGTATTGTTTTTGGGATGACTGTTTTCTCTGTTTCTGAATAAGTAGCCGTAAAAAATGGTTTTATATTTTTTGATTGGTTTTTCCAATTTCCATAGACTAAGACCTGCATATTCCGAGTCAAAAAAGTATTCCTCAAAATCCATTTTTGTAATCGATAGGTCCATGGCTGTTTACTTTTTGGATCCCAATTACCTGCATATTTGGCTGTCTTGGTTTTAAAAGGAAAAAGTATTTGAATTATACATCCCAAAAATCCCATATTCCCAGGACAGCGTAAATGAATATGATCTGCCTGTTTCATTGCCCAAACTATTTTCCAAAATAGTATTGGTAATTTTAACATTGACAGCAAACTATGATTTATACTTATAAAATTGAAATTGGGAACTTTTTTAAAATCAATTTGATGGTGCTGGTAAGATAAATCGATGGGGGATGTTGCCGATTTTGATACAGGAGCTACAATTGTTACTTCATCAGTATATTTCAACCAAATGTTCATTTCCCGAACATAGGGAGCATAGCCAAAATATTGATCTTGTTCTACAAGATGAGGTACATGTGTAACAATTAGAAATTTCATTAACTCGATTTATCTGCTTTTTTAGCCTAACAAATATAGTTATAAAATAGTTATGGGTTGTGGGTTGTAAGTTATACAACTACTTTATTTTCTTTCAAATTTGTCTAATAAAGCAGTTACTTCATTGATATCAAAAGCATAATATTCACAATATTCTTTGATTGTTACTTTTTGATGTTCGAGCTTATTTAAAGCTTTTTTAATACGTTGGATTTCTTTTCGCCCATAACTATTACTTTTATTAGTAAGCGCCATAATATCACTGGGATAAATTACAATTCTTATCATAACAAATATTTTAATTATTCAACAACTTATTACTTTACTTACAAATGTAAAATTATTTTTAATCTAGACTTCATTTTTTTTTATAAAATTTTTCTTAAAAATATTTTAATTTGTTTTAAAAGCCATTTATTTTATCGCTTATAATCAAACACATACACTCATAATTTCTAAGTACAACTAACTTTTGGTTTGTAACTAATTACTTTTCAGCCTGCTTTTATTTATCTCTTTTTTAAAAACTATTTATGCAGTTGTGTATGGACTATCTATGGAGTATGTATGGAGTATCTACGGTATATCCTCATTGCTACTAATTGATCCAAAAGCTATGCTTTTGATATTAATAACACAAAATAACACCTACTTCCTTTTTTATTTTTTTTATACCTATGAAGTATTAACTATTGCTTTTTGCTTATTTAACCCAAAAGAGCTAAATATTTCCTATTTAACATCCACAGCACCAATGTTTTGATTATCAAAAAATACTGTTCTACTTTCGGTACTTATTAACTATAAATACATTTTATTATGGGTAGACTAAGTAGTTTTATCAAGTTAGAAGGTACTCTGGATGGGTTAACCTTTTACAAATCTCAAGGAGGTTACATGGTAAGAACCAAAGGAGGTGTTAGTAAAAAAAGGATTATGACTGATCCTGCTTTTGCCAGAACAAGGGAAAACATTAGCGAATTTAGTTCTAATGCCAAATCGGCCAAGTTGTTGCGAGATTCTGTTGGGATTTTGCTAAACAAGGCTAAAGATTCAAAATTGTCCAGCCGTATGCTACAATTGATGAATAAGGTCAAGGACTTCGACAGTACGTCAAGAAGAGGAAAGCGACTGGTAGTTAATGGACTGAATACTCCAGAAGGAAAAGCACTTTTAAAAGGTTTTGACTTTAATGCAAAAGCCTCTCTAGCTGCTGTATTGCATGCACCGTACACACTGGACACGGCAACAGGAGTTGTTAACATTGCTGATTTTGTTCCTGACCAACAACTTCTTTTTCCTGAAGGTGCTACGCATGTCAGTTTACGCTGTGGTATGGTTCATCTGGATTTTGGAACAGGATTGTTTGAGAATAGCTATAGTCCTGAAAACATTATTGTGTTAGACAATACAGCAACAACAATAACATTAACTCCTACTAGTGTTCCTGCTGGTAGTGGTTTTCAATTTTATTTATTGTTGGTTGAGTTTTATCAAGAAGTGAACGGAATTCAATATCCATTGCGTAGTGGGAATTACAATGTGCTTAATTTGATTGATATTGTTTAATTAACATTCTCAGTTATTAAAGAGCTCGCTTAACGGCGGGCTTTTTTTACTTTAATTTTGAAATCTATTTTTTATTATTACACAAAGGCTAATAAAGAGACTCAAAGAGTCGCTAAGTTATTTTTATAATTACTTATGGATTGTACTGATGTAACGGATTAAAAAATAAATTTTCTTTTCCCTATTCCCAAAGGGAGGAAAATTTCTTAAACATATTTGCTAATATTTACTACTACTGGAATTACGCAAAGGGTTACAGCCTTCTTTTAAAAAGCCGATGGATTTATAAAACGATTATCTGGCTTATATTTAAATTTACATTCTTTAAAGAAGCTCAGTAAATAATAATAGGACTATTTAATATGGTGATTTTCATTTTTTTTTGGTTTCATTTTATTTCCTTCGGTTTATTAAAAATCAAACTCCACCATCCTACAAAACGGCCTATTGATTCAGTAAAGGCTGCTTTTTTATTTGGAGTTGTAAGCGTATTCAAAAAGCGAATGGTTGCTAAGAGTATAGTTATTGTATTCCACTTTAATCTATCTTTAAAAACTGGTTTCGGGTTTTTAACCCTCCAAACATACCATCCGTTACGCACTACCATTTTACCGTATTTATATTTATTAGGTCTTCCAGATGTTGCGTGAAAATGCGATAATTTAGCTTTTGTATTAATTACATTTTTTCCAAATTGTAATGCTCTTAAACTAAAATCTGCATCTTCATACAATCCATAACCTTCAAAAAAAATCGAAAATTTAATTTTATCAAAAATGGTTTTGCGAAATGCCATTGACATTCCTATCAATAAATCAACCTCATATATTTTTCCTGTAATTGGGAATCCTGAAGTTCTTCCATGTGAATAATTAGGCATTTTTCCTGGACCTAAATCAGAGCTAAGTCCAAAATAATTTCGTATTACATTGCGTAATCCTTCGGAGTAAACATAATTTTCAAATAAATATTTTTTTTTACTATTATAGCTAACATTAGGATTTTGTAACTTCCATTTATGTTCGTTTACAGCAACACCACCAACCCCAACAGCATCTTGATTTTCTGCAAAGGTTTTTATAATTTCAATAAAATAATCGGAATCTAAAACAGTGTCATCGTCCAGAAAGCAGATTATTTCTGAATCTAGGGCTACTTTTGAAATTCCAAAATTGCGTTGTTTAGTGAGTCCTCTATTTTCGGGTACAACCAAAAAATAATTTAGGTTTTGAAAATGATATTGACTTAAAACTCTTGCTGTTTCTTGATTGGTTGAACCATCAATAATCAATATTTCATCGGGATATAGGGTTTGTCGCTGAACCGATTGCAATAGTTGTAGCAGTGGTTCTGGACGAAGGTAAGTACAGATGATTAGGGTAAATTTCATGATTGTTTTTTTAATTTTGTTGCCCAAAACACGCTTTTATTCCATTGCTTTCTAAAAGAGATGAAATACTTCAATGGATTTTTAATTGTTTGCTTGCTGTAAAATTTAAAAAACAAGGTGGTTTTATAGCCCAAACGCTGTTCCTGAGTTTGATGTAACAATTGATACAACATTACAGTAGGTGAAGGTTTGGGTTGAATTGTCTCATTTTGCCATTGCAAAACGGGTTTGGTTCTAAAACCTCCCATTGACGCTTTGAGATGTACAATTTTTGGATCAGGAATATATAAAACATCAATACCCTGATTTCGTAATTGCATTCCAAAATCATTGTCTTCGCCATAACCGAATTCATACCCCATGTTAAATTTACATTCTTTAAGTATTTCCCGTTTCAAAAAACTACAACCAGATCCAAAATTTCCCCATTGAAAAATAGTTTTAAACCTTGGTCTTTCTTCTTTTTGAATACAGGATATAGAAACTGCTTCAGATCCCGTTCTATTTATTGTTTCTAATATTTTAAAATTGAAATCTTTATCAATTCTAATATCATCATCTGCTAAAAACACCCATTCACTTGTCACTTCAGCTAAAGCTAAATTTCTAGCATTACAAGCCCCTGCCTGATGCGTAAGAGTATGTTTAATAGTAAAAGGCCAACTTTCATAACTTATATAATCTAATTCTGAAGTAGTATTCAAATTAGGATTTTGCTCAATTACAATAACATTTTCAGGTAGATGAGTCTGTTTGGATAAATCTTTCAGGACATCGTAAAGATAATTTTTTCTGCCAATTGTTGGAATTATAACATCAATAGTGTTTTTATCTATTACTTTTCTTGACGATTGAACTTTAATAGCATCTAGTGAGTTTGCATTTAATTTTCTTTTTCTAAAGCCAAAACTTAATAAAAAAGGAAGAAAGGGAAATTTCTTTTCATAAATTAATAAATTCAAAAACAATAAGAAGACCCAGCGAGTCTTATAATGCTGTTTTACAAAACGAAAAGTTAAGAAGTTATTTTTTGCATTTGATTTTCTAATTTTTGGAGTATCCTGAAGTAATAACGGTTCAGAATAACACAAAAGAGCTCCTGTCATCGCTAATTTTGCTAGGGAATGCAAAAAATAGTCAAAGTTTGAATCTTTTTTAACATGCTTTTTTAAAGCATTTAGAACTTCGGCATACATACCGCCAATATCTCCACTCATTTGCCAAGTGGGGTAAATAATATCTTTTTTGACATTTAAAAACAGAGATTCATCAACGTAGCCAATAGTTTTTGACAAAAAAGGAACAGCCGATAAACGATAAGATGCGGCTATTTTTTTGTGATGAAAAATTTCTTCAACTTTTGCAATGTTTAAATTTGATTTTAAATCTAATCGACACCATATTATAAGCTGTTCAGGAAATATCTCGGCTATTTCAAATAAATTAAAAGCTACGCTTTTTGGGGAAAATGGAATGTTTTTGCCCTCAAAACCAACCTCAACTACTTTATTATTTTGATGATAAACAATTATCACTTTACTGCTGTTTTAGTTATAATACTTTGATAGAAATCAATGTTTTCAAGTACGAGTTTATTAATATCAAATTTATCTTCAACTCGTTGCCTTGCGGCTCTGCCTATTTTTTGAGCTAAAATATTATCCCCTAATATTTGTTTAATTCTTTGGGCATATAAATCGTGATTTGAAGGATGCACTAAAAAACCGCTTTCTTCATCGAGAATTAATTCCTGAGACCATCCAATATTACTATTCACAACTGCTTTTTGCATTGCCATAGATTCTATAGTCACCATGCCGAGTGTTTCTGCAAAAGTTGGAAAGATGCAGACATTAGCTTTCTTAATATGGTTTTGAATTTCACTGTACGGAATTCTGCCTAAATAATTAACATTTTTTAAATCACCTTTAGAAAACAAACTTTTCATTAATTCCCAAGTTGATTCGGAATTTGTTTGTATATCAGGAGCATCACTTCCTATTAATAATAAGCCCGCATCTGGATATTTCTGACGAAGTTTATTAAAAATAACTGCTAATTCCAATACTCCTTTTTTCCTAATAATAGTACCCACATACACAATTAATCCTTTTTCGAACAGACCAGGTGTATTGTTTTCAAATTGAGCTAAATCCAATCCGTAATGTATCGTTTGAATTGTTTTATTTTTAATCTTAAACAATTTTCTTGATAACTCTCCTGCAAAAGAAGTGGGAGCAATAAAGGCACCAGCTTTGAGAACTGCCAACTTTTCAAACCAAAAGTTTTTCATTTTTTGTTTGCGCTGCTCTAAATGACAAAAATAAGTATCACTACCATGAAAACGAATCAGCAGAGGAATATTGAATTTCATAAAAGCTGTAATCCCTGTCCAATCTGCTGCTTCCAGTAATTGTATCTTCTCTTCTTTTATAACCGATTTACAATATTTCTCAATATGTTTTCGATGTAAAAACCAACCAAAGCATTTGTACTTTTTGTTTTTTATTAAATGGATATTTATTCCATTTTCTACTATAATTTCCTGTGTTTTTTGACCGTAAACAAATACCGTAACACTAACCCCTTCCTGAACCAAAGCTGATGTCAGGTTCTTGATGCTCGTACCTATTCCTGCTGCATGAATAATTTTTGTATGAGGATATTCGGGAGTTAAAAAAGCTATTTTCATAAAATTGTGAATTAAATATCCAAAATCTAAATTCTGTACTTTAAAAAAAGTCTTTTAAAATTCGAGCAGTAAAAAGTTTAGCTCCTTCATCATTCATGTGACCGCAAGAGGAAAAATATTTGTCCTCAATAACTACATTTTCATAATTGTAAATTTCAGGATATACTTTTTTTACTTTGTCAAAGTAATTAATTCCTTTTGTGTTTTCACACATAGGAGTCATAACAGCTATAAAATTAATATTATTGACTACGCAAAGTTGTCTAATTTCTTCATAATATTTATTTTTATTCAAGGGTTTCAAATAAGTCAGATCATTTTTCATTTTTCCGCTTTTATTAGTTTTTAAAGCATGATACCCTGAATATTCTAAATGATTGGTCCTTTTATGAATGGCATTAAAAAACATTTCCCTAAAACCAATTTGTGGATCAAATTTTACATAACGATAAAAAGGGATATAATACAAATAATTAAAATCTTCTTCCTCTTTAAAGTGATTCTTAATTATAGCGGAACTATGTAAA
>Ga0247814_10001099_pt1 | contig 16892 bp, 20 predicted proteins | sample UWRJL179409R1_FD_179947 | JGI IMG/M metagenome (GOLD analysis project Ga0247814, IMG submission 179947) | Plant litter microbial communities from Arlington Agricultural Research Station in Wisconsin, United States - UWRJ-L179-409R-1 | ecosystem: Environmental > Terrestrial > Plant litter >...
ATTTCGCGGCGCTCGATGCGCTGATCGTCACCGAGCCGACCCGCACCAACGTCAACGACTTCCGCGCCATTCTGATCCTTGAGAGCTGCAAATCATGACGCCTGATAAAAAGGTCAAAATCCTCGCCACCCTCGGGCCTGCTGTCGATGGCATCGAAGACATCCGTGAACTGGTCGAGGCCGGGGTGAATATCTTCCGCCTGAACTTCAGCCACGGCGATCACGCCGACCACGCCAAGCGCTATCAGTGGATCCGCGAAGTCGAGCGCCAACTCAACTACCCGCTGGGCATTCTGATGGACTTGCAGGGGCCGAAACTGCGCGTCGGCAAGTTCGCCGACGGCAAGGTGCAGTTGCATCGTGGTCAGGCCTTCCGTCTCGATCTGGACGCGACACCGGGCGATGAGCGCCGGGTCAATCTGCCGCATCCGGAGATCATCGAAGCGCTGGAAGCGGGCATGGATCTGCTGCTCGACGACGGCAAACTGCGTCTGCGTGTGGTCAGCAAATACGCCGACGCGATTGATACTACCGTGCTCAACGGCGGCGAACTGTCGGACCGCAAAGGCGTCAACGTACCGCAAGCGGTGCTCGACCTCAGCCCGCTGACCGCCAAGGATCGCCGTGACCTGAGCTTCGGTCTGGAGCTGGGTGTGGACTGGGTCGCGCTGTCGTTTGTGCAACGCCCGCAGGACATCATCGAAGCCCGCGCACTGATCGGCGACAAAGCCTTTTTGATGGCGAAAATCGAAAAGCCTTCGGCCGTCGAACAACTGCGCGAAATCGCTGAATTGAGCGACGCGATCATGGTAGCTCGCGGTGACCTCGGCGTCGAAGTGCCAGCCGAGAGCGTGCCGCAGATTCAGAAAAACATCATCACCACTTGCCGCGAACTGGGTAAACCGGTGGTGGTGGCGACGCAAATGCTCGAGTCGATGCGCTTCTCACCTGCCCCGACCCGCGCCGAGGTGACTGACGTTGCCAACGCCGTGGCCGAAGGTGCCGATGCGGTGATGCTGTCGGCGGAAACCGCGTCCGGTGAGTACCCGCTGGAAGCCGTGCAGATGATGAGCAAGATCATCCGTCAGGTTGAGAACGGCCCGGATTATCAGACTCAGCTCGACGTCAGTCGGCCGAAGGCTGAAGCGACGGTTTCCGATGCGATCAGCTGCGCGATTCGTCGCATCAGCAACGTGCTGCCGGTGGCGGTGCTGGTCAACTACAGCGAGTCGGGTGCATCGAGTTTGCGTGCGGCGCGGGAACGGCCGAAAGCGCCGATCCTCAACCTGACGCCGAACCTGCAAACCGCGCGTCGTTTGAGCGTGGCGTGGGGGATTCATTCGGTGGTCAACGATCGCCTGCGTCAGGTCGATGAGGTCTGCTCGACCGCGCTGGAAATCGCCCAGGCCCAAGGCATGGCCGAGCGTGGCGACACGCTGCTGATCACTGCCGGCGTGCCGTTCGGGCAGCCGGGATCGACTAACTCGCTGCGGATCGAAACATTGATCTGACCCACATTCCTAATGTGAGTACAAAACCTGTGGCGAGGGGATTTATCCCCGTTCGGCTGCGCAGCAGTCGTCGCTTTTTTTCGGAATGACGGTTTTCAAAGAAGAACCGCATACACCGAATTTGGGGCCGCTTCGCAGCCCAACGGGGCGGTGCGACGTTTCGCTGAATCCCTTCGCCACAGTGACTTGCAAGACCTTTTGATGTTCCAACTGCCCAGATTTTCTCAACATGCCTGCCAATCATTTCAACACCCACTGCCCCGACTGGGCCGAGGCTTTGCTCAACGGTTTCAGTCAAATATTCCTCCAGCGCCATCCGCTGTGCGGCCTGCTGTGTCTGTTGGCGATCCTGCTAACCGCACCCGTGCTGTTCGCCGGAGCGCTGCTCGGTGCCGTCGCCGGTTTGCTCACCGCGCAACGGCGCAACTACGCCAAGGCTGATCGCCAGGCCGGACTGTTCAGTTACAACGGCGTTTTACTCGGCCTGCTGCTGAGCCTGTATTTCCCGTGGTCGCCGCTGCTGCCGCCGCTGATTCTCGCCGCTGGCGGCTTGAGCGCGATGGCCACGCAGCAATGGCTCAAACATGTCTACAGCAACCGATCGATTCCGGCCTACACCTCGCCGTTCGTGGCCATGAGCTGGGTATTGCTGCTATTTGCCGAACCTTCGGCGCCGATAGCGCAGATCGAGATGAATATGGTCAATCTGCTCGCTGCCGAACTACGCGGTTTGGGCCAAGTGATGTTCCTCGGTCATCCGCTGGCCGGCGCGCTGATTGCTGCCGGATTGCTGATCGCTGATCGTCGCGCGTTTTGCTGGGCGATGCTGGCTTCTGCAATCGGTCTGGCCTCAAGCCTGCTGCACCACGAAACCAGCGCTGCGCTTTTAGGTTTGGGCAGCTACAACGCCGTGCTGGCCGCCCTCGCCTTCAGTGCGCAACGCCAACAACCGTGGCTGCCACTACTCGGCATCGTCCTGGCGCTGCTGGTGACGCCACTGTTTGCTGCCGTTGGCCTCGCCACCCTGACCGCGCCGTTCATCCTCGCCGGCTGGCTGATCCGCGCCAGCATCCAGATGCTCGGCAAAACCCCGGTTGAGCATGCGCCTTGCGCTCATGGGGAGAATCAACCTAGGCTGCGCTGATCTTCGATTCAGGCGTTATCCATGGACAGCAGCAACAATTGGCGCGAACGGCTTTACGTCATGATTTTCCAGAGCGACACCCTTGCCGGGCGTCGCTTCGACGGCATCCTGCTGTTGATCATCCTCGCCAGCCTGGTGATCGTGATGCTCGACAGCATCGACAGCATTCACCAGAACTACGCCGACGTGCTGGCCTACATCGAATGGGGCTTCACGATCATCTTTCTCGGCGAGTACATCCTGCGTCTGTACTGCTCACCGAAGCCGTTGCGCTACGCCTTCAGCTTTTACGGGCTGGTGGATTTGCTGGCGATCGTGCCCGGCATCCTCGCCCTGTATTACAGCGATGCGCAGTACCTGCTGATTATTCGGATCATCCGCATGCTGCGGATTTTCCGTGTGCTCAAGCTCAGCCCGTACCTCAAGCAAGCCAACTATCTGATGTCGGCGCTGCGCGGCAGCAAGCAGAAAATCGTGGTGTTTCTGGTCAGCGTCTGCACCCTGGTGACGGTGTTCGGCACCCTGATGTACGTGATCGAAGGCCCGGAACATGGCTTCACCAGCATTCCCAAAGGCATCTATTGGGCCATCGTCACGCTGACCACCGTGGGTTTCGGCGACATCGTGCCGAAGACGCCGTTGGGCCAGGTGATTTCGTCGCTGGTAATGATCACCGGTTACTCGATCATCGCCGTGCCCACGGGGATTTTCACCGCCGAACTGGCCAATGCCATGCGCGGCGAACAACTGCAACACGACTGCCCGGTGTGCAAGAAAAACAGCCATGAACACGGCGCGGCGTTCTGCTCGCGCTGCGGTAATGCGCTGTTCAAAAAACTGGAATAAGCAAAGAGCTTTTAAATCTTTAAACGACTATGCGCGCCCCGTTATAGTCAGTGGCAATTGAATATCACCCCCTGCTCCTACACAGATAAAACAAGGAATGCGCAGTGAAAAAACTCTTTGGCGCCTCACTTCTCGCCGCCGGCCTGGCCTTGGCCAACATCGCTCAGGCAGCCCCGACGCTGCTTAACGTTTCCTACGACGTGATGCGCGATTTCTACAAGGACTACAACACTGCGTTCCAGAAACACTGGCAGGCCGAGCACAACGAAAACATCACCGTGCAGATGTCCTTCGGCGGCTCGAGCAAGCAAGCGCGTTCGGTGATCGATGGCCTGCCGGCTGACGTCATCACCATGAACATGGCCACCGACATCAACGCCCTCGCCGACAACGGCAAACTGGTCCCGGAGAACTGGGTCACGCGTCTGCCGAACAACAGCGCGCCGTTCACTTCGGCCACCGTGTTCATCGTGCGCAAAGGCAACCCGAAAGCCCTGAAAGACTGGCCGGATCTGCTCAAGGACGGCGTGCAAGTGATCGTGCCAAACCCGAAAACCTCGGGTAACGGTCGCTATACCTACCTGTCGGCCTGGGGTTATGTGCTGAAGAACGGCGGCGACGAGAACAAGGCCAAGGACTTCGTCGGCAAACTGTTCAAGCAGGCGCCAGTGCTGGACACCGGTGGCCGCGCCGCCACCACCACGTTCATGACCAACCAGATCGGCGACGTGCTGGTGACCTTCGAAAACGAGGCGGAGATGATTGCTCGCGAGTTTGGTCGTGATCAGTTTGAAGTGATCTATCCGAGCGTTTCGGCTGAGGCTGAGCCACCGGTTTCCGTGGTTGATAAAGTCGTCGACAAGAAAGGCTCGCGTGCAGCGGCGGATGAGTACCTGAAGTACTTGTGGTCGCCGGAAGGTCAGGAGATTGCGGCGGCGAACTATTTGCGTCCGCGTGATCCGGCAGTGCTGGCCAAATACACCGATCGTTTCCCGAAAGTTGATTTCCTGTCCGTAGAAAAGACCTTCGGCGACTGGCGTACGGTGCAGAAGACTCACTTTAATGATGGTGGGGTTTTCGATCAGATTTATAGCGGGCAGTAAGGTTTAAGCAGGTATGAAAGGGCGACCTACTAAGGTCGCCTTTTTTGTGGCCGCTTTACCCTCACCCCAGCCCTCCCGAAACGTCGGACCGCCCAGAGGGAGAGGGGGCCGACCGAGGTGTCTGGCGTCAGACATCGACCTGAAATATCGAGTCGATTATGGATTCACTGAAGCAAGTTCAGGTCGGTGTACCTCTCAAGCATCCCCCAATCAGTCCCCTCTCCCTCCGGGCGGTCCGACGTTTCGGGAGGGTTAGGGTGAGGGGCTTTTACATCGGCGGCGTCACCCCATCCTTCCCCGCAGAAATCGATTGCGCCGTCAGCGTGCCATCCGCACTCTGCGTGACGAACGTAACGATCTTCACCCCAACCTTCAGCAAGCTTCTATCACCCGGCATCAAATTGACGATCGGCACATCCTCCGGCACCAGAATCTTCTGCTGTCCGCCCTTGTAGTTCACCGTTAGCACCCGGCCATTGCTTACCACCAGATCGCCGACGCTGCCATTGGTCATGCTGCTGCCCTTGGCCAGATCGAACGGTCGATGGCCATCGCCGCTGCCGGCCAGTTGCGGCGGGAACACATGCACTTCCAGCGCCTTGAGCGTGCCATCCTCTTGGGGCATCGCCGCCGAACCGATGTAACTGCCGGGTTTGATGTCTTCGATATTGGCCAGGGTGACGGCGCGTACTTTGGTGTCACCGGTCAAATGAATCACCACATTCTCGCCGCTGTTGACGTGGACCTTCAGGCTGTCGGTACTGACCCCGGTGATCTCGCCGCGCACGCCGAGGCGCATCCCCGGAGCATCGGCGGCCTGCACGCTCGTCGCGCCGAGCAGGCTAGTCAGGACAATCGTTGCGATAAGACGAAGCTTCATTGCAATCCTCCGGTCATCAATGTTGAACAAGCCGATGCAAACATAAGCACGCTATCGAACAGGATGTAAGTGAATGTATCATCGACCCTCAACGGTCGGACGCAAGGTCCGCCGATGGATGACTTGCCGAGTGCTCCTGTTCATTCCGCAACGGAATAACTGATATCAACCGACGGCGTCTTCTGCCCGCCCGGTTTGTCCCATAGCCTCACTGCATTCCCTTTCGCTGGATCGAGAAACCTTATGACCACAACCACTCACGCAATGACCCGAGGCATGGTGCTGCTGTTCGCCTTCTGCTGCGGCGCCATTGTTGCCAACATCTACTACGCACAGCCGATCATCGGTCTGATCGCGCCGGACATCGGTCTCTCCGACACAATGGCCAGCTTCATCGTCTCGCTGACGCAGATCGGTTATGCGCTGGGCCTGTTCTTCCTGGTGCCACTGGGCGATCTACTGGAAAACCGCCGGTTGATGATCATCACCACGGTGGTGGCGATTGCCAGCCTGTTGGCGGCGGCGTTTACCGATCAGCCGAATGTGTTTCTGCTGATCTCGTTGTTGGTCGGTTTTAGCTCGGTGTCGGTACAGATCCTGATTCCACTGGCGGCGCATCTGGCACCGGAAGAATCCCGTGGCCGGGTGGTTGGCGGGATCATGGGCGGCTTGCTGCTGGGCATTTTGTTGGCGCGGCCGGTTTCTAGCGTGGTTGCCGACCACTTGGGCTGGCGGGCGATGTTCATGATTGCCGCCGCACTGATGGCGGCGATCAGCGTGGTGCTCGCGTTGACCGTGCCCAAGCGCAAGCCGGATCACAGCGCCACGTATGGTCAGTTGATCGGTTCGCTGTGGACGTTGCTGCGCCAGCAACCGGTACTGCGCCAACGGGCGTTTTACCAAGGCTGCATGTTCGCCACGTTCAGCCTGTTCTGGACTGCCGTGCCGTTGGAACTGGCACGCAACCATGGCCTGTCACAAAGCGAAATCGCCATCTTCGCCCTGGTCGGCGCCATCGGTGCCATCGCCGCACCGATCAGCGGACGCCTGGCCGACGCCGGCCACACTCGCATCGCTTCGCTGCTGGCCATGCTGTTCGCCAGCCTGAGCTTCCTGCCCGCCTTCATTCACCCGGCTTACAGCGTCATCGGCCTGGCCGTGACCGGCGTGGTGCTCGATTTCTGCGTGCAGATGAACATGGTCCTCGGTCAGCGCGCCGTCTACTCGCTGGACGCGAAAAGCCGTGGCCGTTTGAACGCGCTGTACATGACCAGCATCTTCATCGGCGGCGCCTTCGGCTCATCGGTGGCCAGTGCGGTGTATGAGCATGGCGGCTGGTTGTGGATCGTGATTGTGGGGAGTTTGTTTCCGCTGCTGGCGTTGTTGCGGTTTTTGAGTGCTTCGCAGCGCAGTTCATTGGCAACGGCGTAAGGCCGCAAAAGCTTCGCGAGCAGGCTCGCTCCCACAGGTTATTCATTGAGCCTGGGGGAGCGATGAAGCTTAATAACGAACCAGTTTCTCCATGGCCGCATCCGCCAGAAAGGAGGAGCGGCTTTTGACGTTGTGTTCGCGCACATAACGATCGATTCGCTGGATCACGTAACCAGGCAGCGTCACGTTGACCTTCTCGGTCTTGCCGAGATACGGCGAGATATCCAGTTCCAGCATGCCCCAGCCCATATCGGCGAATTCCGGATTACTGCGATGAGCAGATGCCGATGTCGGCATAGGAATCGACTCACCGTCTGCCGCGATCTCCTGCAGCATGATGTGGGCGACTTCAACCGCAGCCTTGTAGGCATCTTCAAAGCTATCCCCTGCCGTTACTGCGCCGGGAATATCAGGGATCTGAATACCGATGGCGGTATTTTCGTCACCCCATTCGATGCAGATTGGATATTGCATTACGGATCTCCTTCATAACTGGCTGGCGGGTTGTACAACCCGGCACGCCTCCTGATGCTTTGACCGTCCCCAGTGGCAAATCCTTTTTCGGGTGAGGAACGGGAATCGTGTACGGGTTGTATCGGTGCCTGAAGATGTGATGACTGCCAGTGAACCGATCCAGCGTCCAGCCTGCATCCTCCAACTCCTTGATCAATAGCCTGCTCTGCACCAACCGCCTCCTTGGCCTGGCCTTTTAAAAATAACCCTAGAGTTATCTTTACTCAAGCACAGAAAACCGCAAAGTGACGTCCGGTTGTTTTGCAGAGTGTGAGTTTTCATTCATTCCCCCTGAGCATGAATGCTATGCCACGCACCAGCGTTCCCCCGCGCGCGCCTGACGGTCACTCTTGAAACCAGCCACTACCGGCGCTTCTTCAGGACTTTCGATCATGACCCTGCAAGCAAAACTCGATGCCTTCAAAGCCGACTTCAAGGCAGGCAAACCTCCTTACAACGCCCCGGTCGATATCCACCCGGTGATGGAACGCGCCACTGCCGAACTGATCGCCTCCGGTGCAGCCAGCCGTGCGTTGAAGGTCGGCGATACGGCGCCGCTGTTCACCCTGAAAGACCCTCAGGGCAACCCGGTCTCGTCCGCCGACCGGTTGGCGCAGGGGCCGTTGGTGCTGACGTTTTATCGTGGCGTCTGGTGCCCTTACTGCAACATGGAGTTGCAGGCACTGCAGGCTTTTCTGCCGGCGATTCAGGACGCCGGGGCGAGCCTGCTGGCAATTTCACCGCAGATCGCCGCCAACAGTCGCAAGTCACAACGCATCAACGAACTGCAATTCCCGATCCTCAGCGATCCGCGCAATGACGTCGCGGCAGCCTTCGGCTTGCGCTTTGAACTGCCAGACTATTTGATCGAGCTGTACAAGAATCTGCGCAACGACCTGCCGACCTTCAACGACGATCCAGCCTGGACCTTGCCGATGCCGGCGCGTTATGTGATCGGTCAGGACGGCGTGATTCGTTACGCCGAGGTCAACCCGGATTACACTCAACGTCCCGAGCCTGAAGCGATGCTGGATGCATTGCGCGGCTGAATCGACGACCGGCCTTACCCTGGAGTTGCCATGACCCGACGTACCTTCCTCATCACCGGCGCCAGCAAAGGCATTGGCCGGGCGCTGGCCGAACATCTCGACCGCGCCGGGCATCGCGTGGTGGGGATCGCTCGCCAGCCGGATTTGAGCTTTCCGGGGATTCTGTTTCCGCTGGACCTGAGCGATCGCAAGCTGACCGGCGAAGTGCTCGCGGAACTGGCGCGCACGTATGAGTTCGACGGGCTGGTGAACAATGTCGGGCTGGTGCGCCCGCAGGCGTTGGGTGATATCGATCTGGACGCCTTCGATGACGTGATGCGGCTGAATCTGCATTCGGCGTTGCAGGCGACGCAGGCGTTGTTGCCGGGGATGCGTACGCGCGGTTGGGGTCGGGTGGTGAATATCTCCAGCCTGACGGTGTTGGGCATTACTCAGCGCACGGCGTACGCAGCGGCGAAAGCGGCGAAAGCGGCGTTGGTCAGCTTCACCCGCTCATGGGCGCTGGAACTGGCGCAGACCGGGATCACCGTGAACGCGGTGGCACCGGGGCCGACCGAGACCGAGCTGTTCCGCGCCAACAATCCGCCGGGCAGCGAGGATGAGGCGCGCTACCTGGCCGGGGTGCCGATGGGGCGGCTTGGGCAGCCGGAAGAAATTGCTTCGGCGATTGCGTTTTTGTTGTCCGAACAAAGCGGTTTCATCACCGGACAGACCCTGTTTGTCGATGGCGGCGCCTCGGTCGGTAAAGCCGCGTTCTGATCAACAACCCAAATCCCCTGTAGGAGTGAGCCTGCTCGCGATAGCGTCCGTCCAGCCGACATTGATTTGACTGACACACCGCTATCGCGAGCAGGCTCACTCCTACAGGGTTCCAAGATGACTTCGAGATTTTAGTAGGGAACGCAGATGGACCGCCTCGCCGCCATGGAAACCTTCGTCTGCGTCGTCGAAACCGGCTCGTTTTCCGCCGCCGCCCGACGCCTGAATATCGGTCAGCCCGCCGTATCGAAAACCATCGCTCATCTGGAAAAGCGCCTGGCCGTCAGCCTGCTCCTGCGCTCGACCCGAGGCCTGACTCCGACCGAGGCCGGGCTGGCCTTTTTCGAGCGGGCCAAACGCGCCCTCGAAGAAGCCGACGAGGCCGACAACGCTGCGCGCGGCATCGCCAGCGGCCTGAGCGGCAACCTGCGCATCAGCGCCGCCGTGACCTTCGGCCGCCTGCACATCGTGCCGCACCTGGGGCCGTTCCTCGATCAGCACCCACAACTGAACATTGACCTGATGCTCGACGACCGCAACATCAACCTGGTCGAAGAAGGCATCGATGTGGCCCTGCGCATGGGCGCACTCACCGACTCGGGGCTCACCGCACGCAAAATCGCCGACTGCCGCCGCGTGGTGCTTGGCACACCGGCGTACTTCGCCAAATACGGCGAGCCCAACTGCCCCGCGGAATTGAGCAAACACCAGGCGGTCGTCTACAACCTCGGCGGCGGCACCACCTGGCAGTTCGCCAAAGGCTCGGAACAACAATCGGTGATCCTCAGCGGACGTTTGCGCGTCAGCGCGGCCGAGGGTGTACGCGAAGCAGTACTGGCCGATCAGGGCCTGACGCTGGCCTCCGAATGGATGTTCGCCCCGGAGCTGGCCAGCGGCGCAGTGAAAACCGTCATGCACGACTGGACACTGCCTGATCTGGATTTATGGGCGGTGTTTCCAACGGGGAGAATGGCCAGTGCCAAGGCGCGGGCGTTTGTTGAGTATGTGCAGGGGGTTCTGGTAAGCGAGCATTAATACGAGGTGTTTCGTTTATTGCGATTTTCGTTTAATTCGAATAACGTCCCGACATTGTCTTTTCAGAAAGCTGGAAAACCATCATGTCGATTGTTATTCATCCGCCGGTCACCCTCCCCGTAGAGCGCGAGATCAAAGCCGCCATCGAGGGCCAGCGTGCCTTGGCCGCTTACCTCGCTACCCAATTCGAAACCCAGCACATACATATCTTCGATGAGCAGAACGAAGCTCATCGTGTCGAGTTGCCAACGTCCGCCCTGCGCTTGCTTGCTGACATTCTTACAGCGCTGGCAGAGGGCAACGCCGTTAAAGTCGTGCCAGTACACGCCGAACTGACCACCCAAGAAGCCGCCGACCTGCTCAACGTCTCACGCCCGCACATGATTAAACTGCTGGAAAGTGGCGAGATTTCCTACCACAAAACCGGCAAGCACCGACGTGTGCGCTTTGCCGATCTGATGGATTATAAGACCCGGCGTGACAGCGCCAGCGAGCAGGCAATGATGCTTCTCGCAGAGCAGGCACAAGCGTTAAGGACAGGTTACGAGTGAGGCATTCCTCTTTCACTGCTGTATACGATGCATGTGTTTTGTACCCAGCCCCATTGAGAGACTTTTTGATGTGGTTAGCCCTCTCAGGGCTATTCCGGGCACGATGGACCAAGGAGATTCACGGCGAATGGAAACGCAATCTGTTGAAGAACCGCACTGACCTGACAATCGAGCAATTGGATCGCACCTCGGAGCTGATGGATCAGGCGATTCCCGATGCCTGCGTCTACGACTATGAAAATTTGGTCAGTGGATTGTCATTGCCCGATCTGGATGACCGCCATGTTCTGGCAGCAGCGATTCGTTGCAATGCTGGCGTGATCGTGACGTTTAATTTGAAAGATTTTCCCGACAAATACCTCGCCCCTTTCGGTATTGAGGCGCAACACCCGGATGAGTTCGTCGAAAACCTGTTTCATCTGGATTCGGCAGCCGTTGTCGCAGCCGCGCAGCACCAACGCAAACAATTGAAAACACCCACGATGGACGTCGAATCGTTTCTGAGTTTGCTACAACGTCAGGGGTTGAAGAAGTCGATTCAAGCGCTCGGCAGCTACCGCGCGATCCTGTGAAATCACCAGCGCAATCGACAGACAAAAAAACGGCGATCCAAAGATCGCCGTTTTCATTTACTGCCCGAACTGCTTGCCCAGCCCCGGTGGCACGCCGTGGATGTTGGTGTCTTCCCACGGGCCGTTGGGGCTGACGGAGCGGCTCCAGCCGTTGTTCCAGCGGTAATAGGTGCGCTGGCGGTAGAAGGTGTTGGTCTGGTCGTCGAGGACGTAGACGCCGAGTTTCTGGTCCCAGTGGCTGTTGCCGCCCGGTGGTGGGGCGAAGCTGGCTGAGGTGCGCGGGACGGGTTTTGCCGGTTTCGCCGGGATGCTTTTGCCTGGGGTCGGTGACGTCGATGGCGTCGGGCTGGGTTGCGACGGCGGGATCGGCGGCAGGTTGGTGGTCGGTTCCGGTCGTTGCACCGCACATGCACTCAAGCCCAGGGCCAGTGTGAGGACTGTGATTCGGGCGATGGTGTGCATGGCGGTGCTTTCCTGTTTTGCCCGGCTATTTGTCCGGGCTGTCGATGGTCAGTTTTTGTGGCGCCGTGGTGCTGCTGGCCAGAGGGCCGCTGCGACCGACCCACTCGCCGGCAGTCGGTTGGCCGGCGCGTGAGATGCGCGCAACCAGTTGGACTTCAGGGAAGTTCGACAGTTTCAACTGCGGCATCATTGCGTCGGCATCGCCCAGTTCGACGGTCACCGGCAGATCGGCCACGGTCAGGCGCTTGGCCGCCAGCGGTGCCGGCGGGCCGGAAGTCGCGCGGGCGAAAATGAACACGCTGTCACCCGGCTGCACTTTGCCTTTGAGCTCGCTGGCCAGATCGACGCTGACTTTCAACAGCGCGGTTTTTGCGGCTACCGGTGCCTGAGCGACTTTGCCGCCACTGGCTTCCAGACGCTCGGCGGCACGTTTGATCCCGCCTTGCAGCGCGGCGCGGGAACTATCCTCCGGCGGCAATTGCGTCAGTAGACGATTCCAGTAATCGATGGCCTCCTGATAACGCTCGCCTTCAAACGCAGCGATGCCGAGCAGACCGAGGCTGGTGACTTCTTTCGGATCCGCCTTCAGCGCTTCGTCGGTCAACGCCTGGATCTTTGCCGACCACTTTTTGCCGTCAGCAAAATACTGCGCCTGCGCCCATTGACCGAGCAGTTCCGGCTGGCGACCGGCAAGGTTGGCAGCGCGTTCGAACATCTTCGCCGCGTCCGCCGGACGCTCTTGCGCCATGTAGGTACGGCCGAGGAAATACAGGCCTTCGGCAGAGTCCGGCTGTGCCGCGACGGCACGCTCCAGACGCTGGGTCATCTCTTCCATCGACTGCGGTGCCTGAGCGAATTCGCGGGTCAGTTCGACCTTGTCGGCAGCACCGAAATGCAGATACAGGCCCAGGCCCAGCACTGGCACAAGGACTGCCGCCAGCAGCGGCAATGGTTTACCCAGTTTCGAGATACGCGGTGCGGCAACCCCTTCGGTATCTGCCAGCAACTCACGCGCCGCCTCGGCGCGGCCGCTGTCCATTTGCGCAGCGTCGAGCACGCCTTCGGCCTGTTGCGCTTGCAACTCGGCGACACGCTCCTGATACAACGCGACGTTCAGGGCAGTCCGATCCTCTTCACGCTGGGCGCGACGTTCGCGCAGCACCGGGATCAGCAGAAAACTCAGGGCGACCAGAAGCAACAGCCCTGCGGCAAGCCAGAAATCAATCATTCTTGGTTTTATCCAACAGTTGGTCGAGGCGCTGACGCTCTTCGATGGACAGCGTTTGCGGAGTCTCGGCGCGCTGACCGCGACGACGGCGGACGATCACCGCGATCACCACCAGACCACCGAGCAGCAGGCCGGCCGGGCCGAACCACAGCAGCGCAGTCTTGGCGTTGAGCGCCGGTTTGTAGCGGACGAAATCACCGTAGCGATCGACCATGAAATCGATGATCTGCTGATTGTCCTTGCCTTCGCCGAGCATGCGGAAAATCTCTTTGCGCAGGTCGGCGGCAATCGGCGCGTTGGAGTCAGCGATGTCCTGGTTCTGGCACTTGGGGCAGCGCAGCTCCTTAGTCAGTTCGCGGAAACGCTCACGGTCGCCTTCTTTGGCGAACTCGTAGGTGTCGATGGCGGCATGGGCGACACCGACCAGACTCAAACCCAATATCAGCGCAGCCATAAAGCGCTTCATGGCTTGGCCTCATCGACCAGCGCCTGATACTTGGCGGCGAGTTTTTCGCGCCAGACCTGCTCGTCGATCACGCCGACATACTTGTCGCGGATGATGCCCTTGGCGTCGATGAAGAAGGTTTCCGGCGCACCGTACACTCCCAGATTCAAGCCCAGCGAGCCTTCGTCGTCGCGGATGTCCAGCACGTACGGATTGTGGAATTCGGCCAGCCACTTCAAGGCATCGGCATTGGTGTCCTTGTAGTTGATGCCGTAGATCACCACGCCGCGTTCGGCGAGTTTGTTCAGCACCGGATGCTCGACCCGGCAGGAAATGCACCAGGTGCCCCAGACGTTGACCAGCGCCGGTTTGCCGAGGATGTCAGCCTTGGTCAGGCTCTTGTCGCCCTGCACGTTGGGCAGGGAAAACTCCGGGAACGGCTTGTTGATCATCGCCGACGGCAGTTCCGCCGGATCGAGGTACAGACCGCGATAAAGAAATACCGCCACCAGCAGGAAAATCGCCAATGGCACCAGCATCAACCAACGTCTCATGCCGCCGCTCCCGTCATGCCCAGCGCTTCACGCACCTTGGCTTTCACCTTGACCCGATACCGTCGATCCAGCGCTGCCAGCAAGCCACCGAAACCGGTAAGCAAACCGCCGAACCAGATCCAGCGCACGAATGGTTTGACGTGTACGCGTACAGCCCAAGCGCCGTTATCCAGCGGCTCGCCCAATGCGACATACAAGTCACGAGTGAAACCGGCGTCAATGCCCGCTTCGGTCATCACCGAGTTCTGCACGGTGTACAAACGTTTTTCCGGATGCAGCACGCTGATTTCCTTGCCATCACGAATGACCCGAATCGTGCCTTTGTCGGAAGTGAAGTTCGGCCCTTCGAAGTGCTTGGCGCCTTCGAAGACGAAGTGATAACCGGCCAGGTCCATCGACTCACCCGGCGCCAGACGCAGATCGCGTTCGGCACTGTTCTGGCTCGACAACACCACGCCCAGCGCGCACACGGCGATGCCGAGGTGAGCGATCTGCATGCCCCAGTAGCTGCGGGTCAGGGTCGGCAGGCCTTTGATCAGGCCCTTGTGGCGAGTCTTGTCGAAAATGTCGCGTACACCGGCGAGCAACACCCATGCTGCGAGCAGGAAAGTCGCGATCACTGCCCAATTGAAATCGCCATAAGCGACACCGGCCACCACCGCCAGCGCGACGCTGCCGAGCAGCACTGGCGTGAGCATGCCGGCCAGCCACTTCACCGGCGTGTCCTTCCAACGGACGATCACGCCGACCGCCATGACCAGCATCAGCAGCGCCATCAACGGAATGAACAGCGCGTTGAAGTACGGCGGGCCAACCGACATCTTCGCGCCGCTGAGGGCATCGAGAATCAGCGGGTACAGCGTGCCGAGCAGAATCATCGACGCGGCCACCACCAGCACCAGGTTGTTGCCCAGCAGCAGGGTTTCCCGCGACCACAGGTTGAAGCCGACCTGACTCTTCACGACCGGTGCGCGCAGGGCGAACAACGTCAGCGAACCACCAACCACGAACAACAGGAAGATCAGGATGAACACGCCGCGCTCGGGATCGGAGGCAAACGCGTGCACTGAGGTCAGTACACCGGAACGTACGAGGAACGTCCCGAGCAGGCTCAGTGAGAACGCGGCAATCGCCAGCAACACCGTCCAGCTCTTGAACACGCCACGTTTTTCCGTGACCGCCAGCGAGTGAATCAGCGCGGTGCCGACCAGCCAAGGCATGAAAGAAGCGTTTTCCACCGGGTCCCAGAACCACCAGCCGCCCCAGCCGAGTTCGTAATACGCCCACCACGAACCGAGGGTGATGCCGATGCCGAGGAAGGCCCAGGCGACGATGGTCCACGGACGCGACCAACGCGCCCACGCAGCATCAAGGCGACCGCCCATCAACGCGGCGATGGCGAAGGCGAACGCCACCGAAAAACCGACGTAGCCCATGTACAGCATCGGCGGGTGAACGATCAGGCCGATGTCTTGCAACAGTGGATTAAGGTCAGCGCCATTGCTCGGCATTTGCGGCAGGATACGTTTGAACGGGTTGGACGTGAGGATCAGGAACAGCAGGAAACCCGTGCTGATCATGCCCATCACCGCCAGAACACGGGCGAGCATGACTTGCGGCAACTGCCGGGAGAACACCGACACTGCGAAGGTCCAGCCACCGAGAATCAGTGCCCACAGCAGCAACGACCCTTCGTGAGCGCCCCACACCGCGCTGAATTTGTAATACCACGGCAACGCGGTGTTGGAGTTGTTGGCTACATAGGCGACGGAGAAGTCATCGGTCATGAACGCGTAGGTCAGAATGCCGAACGCGAACAGTAAAAAGGCAAACTGCCCCCATGCGGCCGGCTGGGCCAGACTCATCCAGAAACGGTCACCGCGCCATGCCCCAACCAATGGCACCACGGCCTGCACCAGCGCAAAGCACAGCGCCAGAATCATCGCCAAGTGGCCCAACTCAGGAATAAAAATCGCCGACGTCATCGATCAACCCTCCTTTGCAGGCGTTGGTGCGGATTGACCGCTGTCTTTCAAGGCTTTGGTCACTTCCGGCGGCATGTACTTCTCGTCGTGCTTGGCCAGCACTTCATCGGCTACCACTACGCCATCGGCGTTGATCTTGCCCAGCGCCACAATGCCCTGCCCTTCGCGGAACAGATCCGGGAGGATGCCGCGATAGGCGATGGTCACGGATTTATTGAAGTCGGTGACGACGAATTTGACGTCCAGCGAATCCTTCGAGCGTTGCAACGAGCCGGCCTCAACCATGCCGCCAGCGCGGATCCGCGTGTCTTGCGGTGCTTCGCCATTGGCGATCTGGGTCGGGGTGTAGAACAGATTGATGTTCTGCTGCAGGGCGCTGAGGGCCAAACCGACGGCAGCGCCGACCCCGACCAGAATGGCCAGAATGATGATCAGACGTTTCTTGCGCAGCGGATTCACTTGCCGTTCTCCCGGCGCAGACGACGCGCCTCTTGTTGCAGATACCGCTTGCGGGCCAGGATCGGCGCCGCCACGTTGAAAGCCAGCACCGCCAGACAGATGCCATAGGCCGACCAGACATACAGGCCATGATGGCCCATGGCGAGGAAGTCGCCGAATGAAGCAAAACTCATCGAGCGGCCTCCAGGCTGCGCTGCACTTGTTCTTTCACCCAACTGGCGCGGGCTTCGCGCTTGAGTACTTCGAGGCGCATGCGCAGCAACAGCACGGTGCCGAAGAAGCAGTAGAAACCCAGCACGGTCAGCAACAGCGGCAGCCACATCTCGGCGGGCATCGCCGGTTTTTCCGTGAGGGTGAAGGTCGCGC
>Ga0247814_10001100_pt1 | contig 16891 bp, 14 predicted proteins | sample UWRJL179409R1_FD_179947 | JGI IMG/M metagenome (GOLD analysis project Ga0247814, IMG submission 179947) | Plant litter microbial communities from Arlington Agricultural Research Station in Wisconsin, United States - UWRJ-L179-409R-1 | ecosystem: Environmental > Terrestrial > Plant litter >...
TATCTAACATTGCTATTATTTTAGTTATCAATATAACTCCGCACAACGGTAGTGTAATGTGTATGAGCTTCGAATGATGAAACATAGGACCGTTCTTCATGTAATGTTGCTTAAGACTATAGCCATATACCACCGACTAATCACTTCGCGGCTGGTCCAACTGGAGTAGACTCTGGGATCTCCGATGAAGAAGATGCAGCCCCTCGCATACCTCCTCGACCACCTCGTCTTCCAGTGGACCCGCCTCGTCCACCACGACCACCTCTGTCAGCTGTACGTGGACTTTGATGTTGAGGCTTCTTCTCCGCGGGCGCCACCTTTCGCTGCATAACTTGAACCGTGCCTCGAGCGACGGTAATAGGGTTGGCTGCCATTGCCTTCTTCAACCCTTCGGTGTCAACAAAATTGACATAGGCAAAGCCTTTCCTCTTGTCAATCTCGACCAATGAAACAGCGCCAAATGTTTCCAAGGCTTGCTTCAGAAGCTCCTCAGTTACACCTTGAGAAGGATTAGCATGCTTGACGAATGCTTGGGTAGCTCCATCGGATGGTGCTGCCATTTGCTGAGGTCTTCGAGATGTGACTGCTGTTGGTGTGAGGTGAGCTGGAGCTGCGGTAGGTGTTGCTGGGGTTGAAGATGGAGCTGGTGTAGCTGGTGTAGACGGTTCAGCTTGTGATACGTCGGTCTTCTTGAGCAACACCACTGGGGTTTGAGGACTTGGAATTGCCGGATTAGCTACAGCTGCTTTGCTCGTTTCTAACGCTGGACCTCTAGTTCTACGAGGCGGTCGACCGGGAGTTCGAGATGCACCAGCTCCTCTAGGAGCAGTAGGCATTGTCGATGTAGTCGAAGGTGACGATGATGTGTCAGCGTTTGACTCGTTTGCCGTTGCTGCTCGTTCTTCCTTCTGTGCATTCGCCATTTCGCGTCTACTTAGACGAGGCGTAATCCCAAGGTCACGTTGCAACATGCGCACTTGGCCAGGAGTAGCAGCTCCCCTCTGAGCAGCCGGACCTTTGGCAGGTTTAGATGATGCAGCATCGCCAGGCTTCTCATTTGCTTTATCGCTCGGTTTTGATGATGATGAGCCAGATGTTGATCTGGAGGCGGCTTCTCGGTTGAGGATCTTGATTGTCTGTTTTGTTGCCCTCTCGACAGCTTTGTCTGGCTTGGACTCCTTACCTTTCTTCCGTCCATCCTCGATAGCACCCGCACTAGATAATTCCTTCGATAATTTCCCTTTAGCCACAAGCGTTTCTTGCTTTCTGGCTGCCTTAGCAGCTGCAATCTTAGCAGTCTTTTTATCTCTAAGATATTGTATCAAAGGTGTTGATGTGACTTTCTCGGTCTTTGCAGGGCCACCACCCAGAGTGGATTCTCCACCAGATTCCTTTGGTGCCGTTGGATTCGTCATATCTTCCAAAAACCGCTGGTAGTCTGGATCTTGATCAATAGTTCCAGCGCGCTGATCCACCCGATGTCGCACTCCGGGTATTCTGCCATATAGAGAGTGTTCTAAGACTGGGGGTCCGATCAAGCACGGGCTGGAAAATGTGTTTTCAGCGTCTTCAAAGGTCGTTTGCGATACTAGCTCAGCTAGAGCGAGCAGATTCTCTTGAGTTGTCATGTGAAAGTAGGCACGAGAGGGCTTGCTTGGCTTTGCTGGGCTACAGATAGGTTAGTACGGTTCGTGCAGCAGACAGTTACACTTACTCTTTCGAATCCTTTCCAGGCTTATAATTGACCCAATCGACTTTTCCTTGTCCAAGTTTCCAACTTTCTCCGAGTATTGTGGTAAACTCATCTTCTGTAAGGCCAGGTGGAAGGCGTCTGACCACAACCTTCAATTTTTGAGAAGGGGGTTTTACTGCAGCTGTGTGACAACAAAAATGTTAGCATTCCATGCCTTCAGAATGCAAGGCTCGTAGTGACACCAAAGATTCGGTCCGTACCTGAGCGAGAAGAGGAAGGACCTGTGGCTATCTGCGTTGCTGCGACAGGTAAAAGTCCATTTGTCTTGGAAGTGGAATTGCCATGGGCTGCCATATTGAGTAGATCTTTGATCGCTTAGTCGTTCTCTTTGCCACTTTCAACGTTCGATCGTGATGGCTATTGAGGAGTCTGACTTGAAGTAGAGTGTGTTGTGACCTGACAGTGGCATCACTATGGTACTCTCAGGTACTCAGCGGTGGAGGTCAGCCAGAATTTTAGCAGAAAGTGACCGCTTTGGTATTAAGCGAGTGCCACAAGGTTTCTAACCTAAAGATCTGATTCTTCTGCACCTCTTTCCTATTATTATATATAGAAGTGACCTTTTCTTCGAAGGCGAGTATGTTGCAAGCACTGCTGGTGAGGTTGCAAAGGGGAGAGGAGACTACAATGGAAGTCAGCCCTGTCGTATTTAGTTATCGGAATCTTATCGTGGTTAAACCTCGGATAGGCTAAACCATGCGGCCGCCCCGTTTATCGACAATATGGCGAAGACAAACATCGGCATAACTACATTCATTACATTCTGTCACAAATTCAGGTATGATGCCTTTCACCCCCAGTCTTAAATTTTCATAATCCGATACTCCTTGTATGTTGGAGTTGATATGCTAACCTCTGCAGGCTTTGCCCATCCCCAACAGCCAGCGATAATCGCGATTAACTTGGACACAAAAACGCAAATTCTGGTAGAAGGCCGAATCTAACTGACTGTTATCACGAGTGGCCTAAATCAGTGCGCTTGAAACTAGTCTTGATAGTCTGCGATAAGAAAACAGACAATCCTTCTCAATCCTAGGACTTCAATTCATACTGTCAAAGATCAACTCATTATCGTGTCAACACCGCTACTAGCACAACACTACGCTTGGGGGAAGCACTTCGGCCTCTATATAACACAAGTTATCATATATTGGGTCGCGCTTGTTCAACTTAAAACTATACTCGACACCTCTACTTTCCATATTCACCGGCCATAGACTGTCGACCCCTCTTTTCTAGCAGTCCACCTCCATAGGAACAATGACCAGCGACGGTTAGTACAACCAATTCCTATACGGAAAATGATCAACTCGCTCGCTTTGAAAGTTCTCGCAGATTCAGTAGCTAACATCGTAACCATATTTTAGTTCCCCAACCTGGACCGGCCAAACTGAGCCCCAATGCAGACCTGGAAGAATGGCTTGAGCAGGCCAAGCAATGCAAATACCTACCCGTATGTTGTTCTTTGTTTTGTTGACATGTTATAAAGTGGAAATCCCGAGGTTTCCTGCAAGAGCTTTTTTCATTGGACTTGTAATTTCTTTTAACAACTTCCTAGGAACCTATAATGAAAAAGCTTTGTGAAAAGACCAAGGAATGTTTGATGGAAGGTTCGATCACACGTCCCGGCTGCTCGTTATGTACTAACTCAATGGCTCTTCAGAGTCCAATATACAACCTGTCTGCACGCCCGTCACAATTTGTGGTGATATCCACGGGCAATTCTACGACTTGCTCGAGCTATTCCGAGTCGCAGGTGGAATGCCAGGAGAGACTAATGTCAAACCACCAACCACCAGGACGACAGTCATCAGCTCTGATGATATTGAGCCGCCGACCAGAATAACCGATCCCAGCTTGAGGAGCAAGATTCGCAATGCTGATAGTGGACTCGAAAGCGGTAGCGGTGAAGATGACGACGATGATGAGCCCCGAGGTCGGCCACGTACAGCAGGACAATCGAGTCGTGGTGGTAGCTCTGGGGGCGATTCTGCCATCGGTGTTGAAGATACTGGCCCTCGAGGTGGCAATCAAAGTTTTATCTTCTTAGGTGACTTCGTTGATCGCGGTTATTTTAGTTTGGAAACCTTCACGTTACTAATGTGCTTAAAGGCTATGTAAGGAACATCTCATATTCCTGTCAGAGTAGCAACAGCTAATCCACTAAGGTACCCTGACAAGATCACTCTTGTACGAGGTAATCACGAGTCCCGTCAAATCACTCAGGTTTACGGCTTTTATGAAGAATGCCAGCTGAAGTATGGAAACGCTTCGGTTTGGAAATCCTGCTGCCAGGTATTTGATTTCCTGGTCCTTGCTGCAGTCGTCGATGGTGAAATTCTCTGTGTGCATGGTGGCTTAAGTCCAGAAATTCGTACGGTAGATCAAATTCGTGTTGTTGCACGAGCTCAAGAAATTCCACACGAGGGTGCATTTTGTGATTTAGTTTGGAGTGATCCCGAAGATGTGGATACTTGGGCCGTTTCCCCTCGTGGAGCAGGTTGGCTATTTGGCGACAAGGTTGCTAGCGAGTTCAATCATGTCAATGGTTTGAAACTCATTGCGCGGGCTCACCAGTTGGTCAATGAGGGCTATAAGGTATGCATATCCTATCTCACCTAAAGGAGAACGGCAACTAATCAAAATCAGTATCATTTCTCTCAGAAATCTGTTGTCACAGTATGGTCTGCGCCAAATTACTGCTATCGCTGTGGTAACGTTGCGTCAATTATGAATGTAGGCGAGGATCTGAAACCAAAATTCAGCATTTTTAGTGCAGTGCCAGAAGACCAGCGGGCTGTACCTGCTGGACGTGGACGAGCGGGTGAATACTTTTTATAGTGCCAGCAAAGAGCACATTTGAAATGTCCTGGTGTCTAGGAATTGAGATGCTTCTGGGCCAGGACTTTGTACAATATAATGACTTTTATAAACGAACTGAGGGCCTCCGATATTTTTCAATCTTGCTCTATATGGCGAATAGGCCTTTCGCCAGTGGTCATCTGTACTAAAAGTCATTTCCACGCATCAATAACTACGACTGAAACATATAAGCATTGAAATCACTCTGAAAGTGCAAAGCCACTCTATTCTTCTCATGATTTTTGAGTACTCAATTCTTCGCGTGGCTAAGGTTCGTGCCACGTTCGATATCTTTGAGGGCATAGACAGGCCCCTTATGAAGTGCTATATTGTTTTTTTTCCCTCCTAGGATTCACGAGTAGGAAATTTAGCTAAGTCAAGAACGATCGTACGACTGGTAGGATGTGTTTACGCTAGCTTACACTCAGCACAAAGGTACTGGTGAGTTTTGCAGCAAATGCTACAGAGTTTGGCTGATCCACAATCCGAAAAACTTAATAATTGATAACCCATCAGAAGTTCAGATTACCAGAAGCTCAGTGTAAGATACGTGCCACCCAGATACTGATCCACGATTCCAATTTTCCCTATGCATTTGAGAGCGAGTTATTACGCATTGCCTTAGAGGTGTAAACTGTCAAGTTTCTATAATTTTGTTTGACCATTCACGTGTTTGTGGCTTGTTGATCAAAAGATGAATGAGATGAGGGGAGGAGTGTGCATTTGATGTCGATGTGAATGGTTGGTTGGAGGTAGATATCTGTTGTGGTTAGGGTTTGGCATCAAACGCAGAATTGAACCTGGAACATCACTTCCACTTTGGACAATCATGCATTCGGGGGAAATCACAGGATCAATATATTTGGAATTGTATTTTGGTGTCGTATAATTACCAAAAGATGAAATGGAATAGTCCTTGTCTTGTTTTCATCTAGTGATGATCCACCATATCTTTCTCCTTAACAAGTCATCAATATCGTTCACAAGTCTTCCCCAAACCTTTTCATGAGATCTGAGTTAATTAGATGGCTCCTTTCAGTCCATCTTTCTTCTTGGACTCTACGCATGCATCATTCCTGCATCAGATAGCAGCACCCCTATTGCAGAGCCAATGGTTAAGCGAGATGTTGGAATCCTGCAACCGTTTTTTATTCCTGGTTTGAAACTGTGCAAAAGCCATTAGTCTTCGTTAGGCATATTTCCAGTGGAAATATATTTCAATGGTCTCCTTCACTTGATTGGTATAAACTTAATAGAAATTGGATATTGGATTTTCATCACGCTTTACTTAGTTTTCTGTCGGTAGTTTTGCTGCGAGGTGCGAAGTTTCTCGGCAGTACGGTTGGCCACTCAAGTCCAGGTAAATACTAATGTCACCAGGGGGTTTATAAGTCAGATCCTGAACAGTACACGGTTTCCCATTTTTCGCTGAACTACAAATCCACTCCCTTCACCAAGCAATGCGTCGAAATAATGGATCTCATCTATTCAGCTCTACTATTCACGGGATTATAGATAGGGCTATCCCTTTGAATTGTATCTAGCGACCTTTTGTGTCAGGTTTGTGTCGCTGTCTTTTTCAAATCAAAGAAACAATTATGGGAAAGATGGGGGAATAATATAAACCTTCGTTTTACCCGAATGATCTGCAAGTGAGGAGAAAGCTTGATTCATTTAAGACCTTGTTTAGGCTAAGGGACTCATGAGCTGCTAAAACGTCGTTCCTGACCATATATGCAAATTTGCTATTATATCATAAACATAGTATAAAATGTTCACAGCCGAGGATGGTTACTTGCTAGTCATAGTGGACAGATGGAACTGAACATATAAGAGACCTTGAGAAACCTGTTGTTTGCCCCCAATTCTCAGCTAAAGCTTTCTGTTCTTCAAAAAAACTTAAACCATGATGCAGTTTACTGTTATACTTTCAGCTTTATGGTTGGTCAGTGTCATTTCAGCAGCCTCCTTGACACAAGTGTCAAATTATGGAGGAAGTGCCAAGTCAAAAGCACAGATGTATAACTTTTCTCCTCAGTCCTGAGCAACCTACTAACAGTTCTTCTTAGGTGGATTTACATACCAGACAAAGTTGTGACAAAGTCACCTCTAGTAGTTGTGATACATTCGTGTCAATCATCAGCTCAGGCTTACTTCCAAAATGCAAAGATTCCATGGAAGCAAGGCTCTGATGCAAAAGGGTATATTACCATTTGGCCAAGTAGTCCAAACAGCGGTACTTGCTGGGATGTTTCGAGCAAATCCTCACTTACTCATAATGGTGGCGGGGATTCCAATGCGATTGCAAACATGATCACCTATGCTCTCACAAAATATAGTGCTGACGCTAGTCGAGTTTATGTCACCGGCGGTTCTAGTGGAGGTATGTCTTTCTTCAAAATTGTTATTGGAAAGAAACATGAGACTCTTCAAAATGAGAGACGGGATATATTATTACGAGAATAGAAAGAAATAGAAGCTAATTCAATATCCTTTAGCTATGATGTCAAATGTTCTTGCAGCAACCTACCCAAACCTTATTCAAGCAGTATCTCTGTACTCTGGCGTGCCAGCGGGATGCTTTGTATCTTCATCAGGTGGAGTGGATCAGTGTAAGTTATTTTTGTAAAAAACTAGAATAAAAATAGTACTAGACCGCCTGATCTTGAAGCTCTGTTTAAGTCATAGCACGGGTTAATCGTTTTCCAGGGAATAATACTTGTTCAGGAGGACAAAGTGTAGCAACAGCTGCAAAATGGGCTCAAGTTGCCCTAGATATGTATCCTGGTTATAATGGTACCCGACCAAAGATGCAAATATGGGTAAGAAAATATTCAAGCTTAATGGTTTGGCTTACTCACAAGTAGAAAGCATGGGAGTGCAGACACCACTCTAGCGCCACAAAACTATCAAGAAACTATCAAACAATGGACAGGGGTATTTAGTGTTAGCCAAACAGCTACTGATACAAAGGCAAATACTCCAGAGGCGAACTACGCCACCAGTAATTTCGGTCCAAATGTGCAGGGAATTTATGGTACTGGGGTAGGCCACTCAGTTCCCAGTCACCTGAAGCAATCGGAGGAGTGGTTTGGACTATAGCCGAGCTAGTTGTGCCTATTTCTGAGATTCACATAGCTGAAAGGTTGTTCACCAGTCTCACCTACACGAGTATGTATGTAGATCAAGCTTTAGCGACATGTAGCCACTTTCTGATGACAAGTATGACTGAACTCTAAGGTCTATATTGATTCGCTAAGGATATCTATATTTTCAACTGCACTGCACTTCACGGACATAGGTAGGTAGTTTGACCTGATCGCTTGTTCGGCGATCTTCTAGACTACTGACATCTGCTTTGCCTATAGTATGAAACACAACCTTCCTTCACAAGACTCGGGTTACTAGCTTTCCGGGAAAATGAGTTGCGCTCTACTACCCTCTTATATCTATATTCCATTTCTATCATTGGACAAAAGAAATATTCATTCTACGTTGAAAGATGTCCTATCTCCATCACGGAACTTTCCTGGTGCATCCTTAATATCTCCTTCACTATCTTCATGGTATCCTCTTCCAGCATCGGAAGACGATGGCCAACATTGAATTCCAACATCACAGATTGCTCTTGGTTGAAATGCTCTAATTCCAGCCGTCGGCCGCTATCTGCCCAAGGATCCTCAGTTCCCACAACGTGAAGCGAAGGCAATTTTATCTGCTCAACCAAGTCCTTCTCCGTAATTCCGTAAGCCATCGGTGGCGAAGTACTATTTAGAAACACCCCAAAACGTAGGCCATCTTTCTCCCTCGTTCCATATTTTAGTTGTTGCTCCAACAACAAGCCAGCTGCTGCCCTCCCGCCTTGTGAAAACCCCATAACCCCAACGAATCCCCGCCCATCTTTCTGCTTTTGCTGCTCCTCGATCTTTAAAATAACCTCTTTTGTTTCCCTAGGCATCTCTATCTGGCCCGTCGTACTGATCCATCTAAAAAATGGGCCGCATCCTTCGAAGAACGGCAAGACGCCAGGTCCAGGTACGGTCTCAAAAGGGCCATCAATGAAAACGAACGAAAAATAAGAGGCGAGTGCACGCTGGATGCGAATCGATTGTACATTGAAGATTGTTGAGTTAGTCCCACTGCCATGTAGACAGAGTATGGCGGGCTTGTTCTGACCAGGGACACTGTCTGTGGTATTCATGAGGCTCATCCTTACCACGCTGCTGATGAGGAAAGTTTACGTGGCAAGCAACTCGCTGATATATTATGACGTTAAACACAAAACCGCTTCAAAAATTTTCCTTTTCGTGCGATGACTGGTCCTGGGTGACTTGTGTCACGCCTCAACATTATGCCATTCTTACGTCACGTGATCATTAAATAGAGAGCTTAAGGAAGACAGGACAGGTTCCGATGGATGCTCTTGATAACCCCACCTTTGGAGCCCCGTTTTCCATTGATATTATCGTTACTGTGGTCACAAAATCTCATAAATTTTAGTATATTGACTATATAAAATGCCTGTGTAGACTTTATTTGAACTGGCATAGACGGATCCTCGTAACTATCCTACCACCGTATCCCGTATCTTGTGAACCAAGGATTTCTTCTTACTGCCAGACTCCTCGTCATCAACAAGGTCTTCCCTTCTTCCAGTCCAAATGTCCATTTCCTCCAACTTAACCCACTTGGTCTTCTTCCAGAACTTGTATCCTATAAGTAGAATCACGAACACCGGCAGAAGAATGTAGTTTGTGACAAATGCCGTAGAATCAAAAGGATTCAAAAATGCAGTATAACCTTTTCATATTATTAATCCGAATGAAGTAGCCTGGGGCTATGTCCTTACCTTGAAAGAACACTAAGAACACATTGGCAGCAAGTGCTGCATAAGTTCCGTACGGATACCATTTTGCTTTGAATGGGAGATCGTCAACTGATTGTCCTTGTACTTTCAAAGCATTTCGGAATCTGATATGAACGAATTCAATTGTGCCCCAGACTATGAACGTCGCAACTGTTGAGATATCAGCTTCGTTCAAAGGAATGCAATTGAGATACTAACCTCCTGATAATGTAATCAGGGCATTATAGACAGTACCTCCTCCGCTACTTTGGGAAATAAAGGCAATGCATGCAAAGAAGTTACTGAATAAAAGTGCAACCCATGGCACCCCATGCTTGTTCGTTCTTCCTAAGAACTTTGGAGCCTTTCCATTCCTTGACATGAATAAAAGTGATCTGGAGGCCACATATAAACTCGAATTTCCGGCTGAAATGACAGATATGACAATCAAGCCATTGATCAGAGAAGCTGCTGGCTCAATACCAGCATTAAGTAAAGCGATAGTCAAAGGTGATCTTGCCGTCCGAGAACCAGCAGCAAGAAGATTTGGGTCGTTGTATGGGATTAAGATTCCGATAAAAAACATCATTCCCACATAAAATATCAAAATACGCCAAAACACTTGACGGATAGCCCGCGGAACGTCTCTTCGTGGGTTTCCAGATTCTCCTGCTGTGATTCCAACCATTTCCGTTCCTGCGTACAATGTTCCTGCAATTACGAATGTTTTAGCGACTCCATTGATGCTGTCGGCAAACGCTCCTGGTTTCTTCCAGTATTTAAAGCCGATCTTTTGGGGTCCAATTCCTCCAGAGGAGATGACTATAGCTACAATGAAAAAAATTACTATGCTTATCACTTTGATCAGGCTCAACCAGAATCTGAAAATATGGTGGTCAGTAATTGTTCAGCAAGAGTGGGCAGAATTTGCCCGACAGTTACATATTCTCATTTGCTTTTCGAAAATCTCTGATTAAAGATGGCCGACGTAGGCTACTTATCCAAGAGATAGTCGAGGCAAAAATGATATGTTGCAATGATCATCAGCAAAGACTGCCCTGGATATTGGGGTTATCTCACTCAACTTCACCATATGCCAAAACCCCGAGCATAGATAATGAAAGGAATAAGAACCAAAATATCAATATCCAAGCCCATTGAGGTACAGCATCAGTCCAATACATAATTACTAGCGATACTGCATTGTACTCATTCGCAAGAACCTGTTCCCAGATTTATCAGCCACGTTATATACGAGAGGATCCATCTACATACAGTTACCCAGAGATACCAATATGCCCAACCTAAAGCGAAACTCAACGAATCATCGACGAATCTTTCGGCGTACTCGATAAATGATCCAGTGACCGGTATAATCGTAGCAAGTTCACCTAGGGATTGCATGACGAAGAATACGATAATGCCAACCAGGATAAAACTTATAAGGATTCCAGCAGGGCCTGCTAAATGTAGTGCATTCCCAGATCCCACAAGTAACCCTGGACCAATGATGCCTCCAATGGCAATCTATTTGCTTGTTAGTTGCTAAGCGGTTTGGTTTTTGATTGAAGTCTAGAAGCACATCATTCTCTCAATTTCAGACAGCAGAACGATAGTCTTGTGAAGGCTCTTGGTTTTTCTTGCGTCTAAATCTTTTTTGGGAGGAGGAAAGCAGCGTTAGTAGAAAGAGGAGACGAAGAAGACTAACCATTTGTAAATGTCGGCTTTTGAGCTTACGAAAAAGGGGGGCGGTATAAGCATCGACAATCACGTCCCTAGGACTAGTCGACCCATCAATTGAGTTGATCCTGTTCGGACTGGAGACCTTGTAATCTTCAGTGATTCCCGCTGCCATATCGAGTGAGTAGCACACGTGATTAATACCCCGAAAGTCTGCCTGATAAGAGATTCAACTCTTCAAATTTGGCATTGGAAAATCTGCAGGGTATTTGATGAGTCTCTCAGTAATTTGTTGAATGTGAAATCTGAAAGAGAGAAAGACCAAATATTTAAGAACTTGTGTCTGCAACCCACTAGCAAAGACAACTTCTGATTTCTACTTACCTAAGTTGAGACAAACGAATGATATTGTAATGTGCCAATCTGTGCCAATCTGTGGGAGTTATGTAAATGAAATCAGTACGGCAGATAATGGCGACATCCCACATGACGTGTTATGCATTTATGTACAGTACTATGCAACATCTTCAGAGATTATCTACCTATTCTGAACATGAAAAGAAGCATGAAATTGTTGAGGTTATGACAGTACTTGAATTAAAAGATTCAATAATCTCAATAATCTAGTATATGAATTATTATTCAACGGAGAAGAGCCGCTAACGCATGCTAGGAAATGGCTCTGGAACATTGATAATTATGAACAAAATTGTGCCACTACGTGCGTGCCCCCCAATCTTCGCAATAAGCTGTGCAAATAGCGTGCTATGACATTTCTTAGTCTTTCCATTATGTAAGGTCAAAGGTGATGGCTAAGGTGAGGTGACGGAAAACACACTGAATAAGTTAGTAGATAAGTTAGGAGTTAGTGGGCATCTTCTGTTCGCCCTGAATATCTAAGCGAGGCTTTCTACTGTTTCAGGGGGCTCGGTTTTTTTCTGTTCTCCTGAATTCTAAAGGAGTCACAAAGACTAGAGATTAATCAATAACAGATCCATAATTGAGGGTTTATTTGCGTCCTTCTGAGGCATCACGTCTGTATCTCTGTCCTTCAATCCAGCAATCATTGATCAACGAGAAGCTACGACTGTTTGATGGTTGAATTCCACAAGTCCAGGAGGAAAGTGCGTCTCACGCAGGTGAATGAGAGTTTTCTATGCATTATGGACGGTCGAGAGGGATAACCAGGGCATGACAATAAAGTGAACTAACACAGGGAATAGCAAACGGTGATGGTCATGTTTTAGTCCAAATGGACGTAAGATATTTATTCTGTTGAAGTTTTGCAACAGATCTGTGAATCTTTGAGCGAGATTTGGTGAAAACCCCAAACTAGTCCTTCAATTATTTCAAGAGTGCAACAAGCAAACTACAATGGCTCCCGTTACTCATCGCAACTCATTCTCTAGTATTTAGTAAAAGCCAACACAACGCAGACCTAGCTATGAACAAATACTTCATTCGCTCTAGTTTGTATACTAAATTGAATTGTTAACTTTCAACAACCTTTATCCAGCTTCTCCGTTGAAGAAGACCCCTCCACAACGGCTTTGTGATGCTCACTACTATATTGGTCGACGGTGGTCACAGCAAACTTTCTTGCAGAGACTTTATTTTCGAAAAGCACGTCCAGCTCTCCGTATGTCCGACCCTTTGGCTCAGGTAGACGGAAATAAGCCCAAGTAAAGCAAATTGCACAGACGCCAGCCCAAAAGAATCCGGTCTTCGGTCCCCAATTCCATGCACCTGGGTTGATCATCTGTGGTGTTAGAACATTGTTGACTATGCTAGCCAGATTGTAGCCAATGCGGGCTAAAACAATAGACTTGACCTTCAATCTGGTGGAGGACAGTTCAGAAACGAGAGAATAACAGACAGGACCAATGCTCAAGTCGTATACGAAGGTATAAAAGACAAGCACGCCACCAATTGCCCAACCCAAAGGACCATTCTCAACGGGTGGCGGAAGTCCAAGCAAGCCTACTACAAGCAGGAGAGCGAAGAGAATAAAAAGGCCCCAACAATAGATCGTTCTCCGCCCCCACCAATTCATAGTGAACCATGACAGTATAGTTCCTGCAGCACCAAGTGCATATTGAACCATTCCCATGTTGAATGCACCGTTCGTAGTAAGTCCTGCTTGTTGGAAGAAATAAATTGAGAACCCAATTAGGCCAGATCCACAAGCTGTCTGAATCAACATAACAAGGCATACGATTTCAGTACGGCGGAGATCAACGCCTTCAAAACACTGCTTGTAACTTGCTTCCGTTGAACTTTGCTTCTCTATCTCATTTGTGTGGATCATCATAGCGATCGTGTTTTCGATAGAAAAGCTGGCACTCTCTGCATGGCGAGGAGATATTAATCTACCCAACGACTTCTTTGCTTCTTCCACATTGCCCTTTCTAACATGGAACCAGGGCGACTCTGGTGCAAACAAGACGCCAATCATTATTGGTAACGGCCATAACCATTGCATAGCGAATGGCATCCTCGGGAACTGTTAGCAAATCCCAATGTGAGTTACTAGACTAATTTACCGATAAGCCCATTGATCTTCACGTCTTAAGAAAGCAGCGAGGACTCCAGTTGCGATGAGTTGTCCCATCACCCAGCATAGGTTGATGTAGGTAGTGAGATAAGCACGAAGAGCCACAGGGCAAACTTCAGAAGCATACGCAGTCGTCAAACCTTGGAAGATACCCCATGTAATGCCTTGCACAACATTTCCCGCGACGAGAGTAAGAAGATTTGGCGCAAAAAATGGAATGAAGATAGAAGCTACCATAAAGGCAAGGGACCATAACATGGTTTTACGATATCCGATCTTGTCAGCAGACCATCCAGCAGCTCCGAGCCCAATGATTCCTCCCAAAAAGGCTGCGTTTGTTAGGCCACTCTATCCTGCTGTTAGTGCTTTCTAAATTTCAGCGAGGGTCGTGATTGAAGGAAACTTACCTGCCACTTTGCAGAAATTTGGTGACCGTGTCCTTCTGTAAATTCTCCATATTTCTGCTGGAAACTAGGAAAAGCAAAGAATGAAGCAATCAATGCAGTATCATACCCTTCCATCACGATGGAAGTAGAGAATATAAGTGAGAATCTGTTCGAAGTGTAATTAGCAAGGTTTTCGAAAATGTGAATTTAAAAGCTACTAACAGGGCAGCCCCCTTATAGAGCAAAAAAGCTTGTTTCAAAGTCATGTTCTTCTCACATTCTGTTGCTTGCTTCGCATCTAGAGCAAGTTGTGTGAGATCTTGATTCTCGACAGCCATCTCTCCAATATGTGCACTATTTACTCGATCAGGGTCGATATTATGGGATTCCACTTCGATTTGCCCTGCTCCGAAGCGGTTTTTAAAAGCCATGGTTGCAGGGCAAGGCTACAAAATGCGAACGTAGGAGAATATCAGTATGAACTATCAAAGATTGCAGAGGTGGTCCGGGGATACATCTGACTTATTAAATGGTGGTAAGTTCGTGATATATTAGCATGAGTAACAAACTGGCACCCTAAATTTAGCGACTTTAAAAAATAAAAAAACTCGCTCAACTCTCTCGACAATACAGTTCTAGCAGCTTGACCAAGCTCGGATCTACTTTGTAGGCGATGAACTTGGAAACAAGTGTACCTAGTTTATCTACCTATCGATATAGCGTGGGCCTAAATTTGTAGTTCGACAAAACACCAACAATATGACTAGTGAAGAGGTATATGGGGCTGCTGGGAGCTTGGTGTATAAAATGGGTTCCAGCGAGTTCATGAGTATGAAATGTGTGTATATACGCAAAAAGGAACCTGTTACTGTGAAAAGTAGGCCTATGTATAAACTCGTGAACGTCATGGCGTATATTCATTAATGTAAGAGAGCAAACTCTACTATTTTAGCTAATATCAGCTGTACTCATAAACGCCACACATTAATTGCCCTGAGCCGGATTCTAGAAAACACCCTATTAGTCGCTAGATAATATCAAAAACATCCTCAGGTTTCTTTTGCATTCAATCATCTCGCTATGATCATGGCTCGCTTGAGTCTTATGATATGATTTGCGCTGAATCTCTTGTTTGCCTCCTCGAATACATGCTCTCCACTATTGATAACGTGGGTTTTCATCAATCTATCGTACCGAAGGCCTGTGAGTAGTTTTGGTGTGATGAGAAAATATTGACTTGTGTGCTCATTACAAGCGATTTCAACCATACGCTCGTGAACCATGCGCTCGTTTCTAGGATCCATTCCCTGGTTGATCTCATCAACAACGCGGAAGGGAGACTGTGCAAGGGACTGGAGGGCCATCAAGTAAAAGATGGTGGAAACAGATCGCTCACCACCAGATTGGCGGTGTTGATCGAGGATCTGGAGGCTTTCGCTTTGCCTATAACACTTTAATTAGAACGTTCCGGGGGAGTGAAACGACAAGATTTAACATACCTAAACTTGACTTTGATCTGGACAGCCCACTGGTCAAAGTCTTCATCTTTGTGAATACCCACCTCTCCAGCGCAACCAATTTGTTCGAAGTTGTAAGAAAACGCTTCACTAATCTCAGCAATAAGTTGATCCAATGCCGGTTCCCACATGTTTCTGATCTTTGTGATATGGCGATGCAGCTTCTCAAGCCTATCACTAGAAGTATCCACTTTTTCCTTCAACCTTTCATGATCTGCCTTACAAGCCTCAAATTGCCGAATAGCATTGGGATTGTTCGCGTGCATATATTGGAGTCTGGCTTCTTCAGCACTGATCTCGCCTTCTCGGTCTTCAATTGTCACATCTGGAGGAATTCCGTGAAAGTAAGCCTCGGTCCCTGCTGCCTTAGCTTCCTCTAGAAGTTTCGCAGCCACTGGCGCAACCCTTCTCGCTTTTCGTTTTATATCCGCCATCTGCTCTAATACTTCCTCAAGACACTGTTTCTCGCGGTCTATACGTTCGAGAACAGCACGATTGCGTGCTGCAAGTGATTCCACATCAGATTCCGCTTCAATGGATCTAACTTTGGCATCAAGGAGTTCTATATGACGGGTACGAATGATCTCAACCAGATTCTTGTGGGCAAGGAGATGCTTCATCTTTTGAATTACCAGGTTGTCTTGTCTTAATTGCATGCTTTTGATTCTTTTCTGCATTTCAGCACCATCCTTCTTGAGCAGCTCGGAGTTCTCTCGCTCTCGCTCTGAAGTGAAATCGTTAGCCTTGTTATCAGCTGAAGTTTTCAACACTTACCAATTTTTCTCGGGAGAGACATCCACTCCCCATGCGCTTTTTGTTGGATATTCTTCTCCTTGCTCAATTCGGCCTACAAAGTATGTCAGTACTTGTTTAAGGACCCGGAGCTAGGTCTGACTTGCCACTTCCGCCTTCATTTCTCTCATCTGGTTCTCAAGCGTCGCTATTTCTGCTCTTAATGGTATAATCTGTTGCTTCAGGTCCTCAAAACTGGCGTCCAACTGCTCTATTTTCTCCCTTGCTTCGCGGCTCACAGAACTATCGACTGCATGATCTTGTGTCCAGAATCTTGGGCGACCAATTGATTTTGTTACCGTTGAAGTTGCGTGAGCTCCGTAATCTTTTCGACTATTGACCCTGTAAGAGGTGTTACCTGCAACCCAAGAGTTACATTTTCCATTGACTAGAACCTCGTGCTGCTCTTCAGTGACTTCTTTGAGTGATATTCCCGTAGCATTGACTTTGGAGCTATTGCATAGCATTGCTAGTACCGGTTCTGGGCCATCGATAAAATCG
>Ga0247814_10001101_pt1 | contig 16883 bp, 14 predicted proteins | sample UWRJL179409R1_FD_179947 | JGI IMG/M metagenome (GOLD analysis project Ga0247814, IMG submission 179947) | Plant litter microbial communities from Arlington Agricultural Research Station in Wisconsin, United States - UWRJ-L179-409R-1 | ecosystem: Environmental > Terrestrial > Plant litter >...
TAAAACTGCTCCAGATAGGAAAGCATAAACTGATGGCGTTGCTCTGCCAGCTCTTTTCCTTTAGCGGTTTTCATCAGGTCTTTCAGCCTTAATAGTTTTTCGTAAAAATGATTGATCGTAGGGGCAGCAGAATTTTTATAAGCCTCTTTATCCATATTTAGATCGGAGGCAATAGCAGGGTCATACATTACCCGGTTTTTATAACCACCATAGGTAAATGCACGTGCAATACCAATAGCTCCGATGGCATCCAGACGATCTGCATCCTGTACAATATCAAGCTCCCTGGAATGGAATAAAACTGTGCCTAAACTCGCTTTATAACTCAGGTTCCTGATAATCTGCTGGACATGGATAATTACATGTTCAGGGAGATTAATAGCAGCCATAAAGTTGCCCGCCATTTCCGGCCCTATCTCTTCATCTCCATTATTAAACTTACTGTCGGCAATATCATGAAGTAATGCTGCAAGCATCACCACAAGCGGATCTCCCTGCTCAACTGCATTAATATTTAATGCAGTTTGATATACCCTTTCGATATGAAACCAGTCATGTCCCGCTTCGGCACCAGCCAATGTTTTCTTTACAAATTCAACCGTTTTTTTTATTGCACTATCAATGTCTGTTTGCATAGCTCAAAGATAGTGTAAACCGGCAAATATTAAGAAGGTTCGGCAGGGGGATCGAGGTTTACAGAATTTCTGTGATCTATACAGATTAGCTGCATAACTTTTACTTCGAGGATAATAGCTATTTGAAATAGCCTGTCCAATGTAAGTTTGCTGTAGCCCAGCTCAATCTTGCTATAAGCATTCTGTGAGATAGCCAGCTTAGCCGCCAGGTAGTCCTGTGTATAGTTTCTATACTCTCTTATTTTCCTGATGTTGCCAGCTACAACCTTTGGCTTTAACTCCAGTGGGTCTTTCATAAAAAATCAATTTTAATTATCGATTTTGTAATTAACGAAAAAATAAAGAGGCCGGATTTGAGCTGAAATAGATTTTATTGGAATAGATATGAATTCATCATCAACATTTGTATCACAAATAAGTGTAAATAGCACAACTACAGTGTGTAAGCATTTTTTTGTTATGCAATAAAAGTTGAGATATATTTACAGGAAGACCTATGAAGAAGATGGAATAGTAATAGGAACTGCTGAAACACAATATGATTACAAGCAGTTCCTATGGGGTGTAAACCAGGATTAGTTTTCCGGTTTTTGTTCTTTTGGCTGCGGACGTTCGTCATCTGATCTTTTAGAACCATCATATAACTCATATTCGAGCATGCGGCAATCTAACTTGCCATTATAGAATTCAATTTTTCTGGAGGCTTTCAGTCCTATTTTCTTTGCCAGGTCAGGATTACCGGTAAAAATATATCCGCTATATCCTTTACAGTCTTTCTTCATGAAATCTCCTATGCGCTTGTAAGTAAGTTCCAGCTGGGAGTGTACACCAAGACGTTCTCCGTACTCAGGGTTAAAAACTACTACCCCTTTTCCTCCCTCAGGTACCTGAGTATCTGCAAAGTCGCATACCTCAAAAGTTATCAGTGTATCTACACCTGCTGTTTTGGCATTTTTACGGCTGATGTCTACTGCATCTTCCGAGATATCTGTCGCTACAATCTGCAGGTCTACATTTTTAATCACCTGGTCTTTCAGTATACGGCGTTCTGCAAAAAACACTTCCTCATCATAGCCCATGATATGCATAAACCCGTAGTTCATTCTGAATAATCCGGGCCTGCGGTTTGTAGCCATAAGCGCTGCTTCAATAGCTAGAGTTCCGGAACCGCACATCGGGTTAATAAATGGAGATTTCTGGTCCCAGGTAGTGCTCATTACTACACCTGCAGCCAGTGCTTCAAGCATTGGTGCTTTTCCCGGGATTTTACGGTAACCATGTTTAGCTAAAGTTTCTCCGGAAGTGTCCAGGAAAATATCAGCTTCGTCGTCTTTCCAGTAGAGGTGTACAACTGTTTTATTTGCATCAGAACCAGAATTAGGACGGATACCTTTTTTCTCTTTAATACGGTCAACGATCGCATCTTTCACTTTCAGGTTAGTAAAAAGCGGGGTAGTAATCGTTGGATTGTCCACATTGGAAGTAACAGAAAAATAACCTGAGAAATCAATCAGGTCTTCCCATGGCATATCTACCAGTTCACGGTATAGCTCTTCGGGGTTATTTGCCTTAAAGCTATTTAAACAATATAAGATCTGGCTGGCACATCTCAGGTTTAAATTTAGCTTAATACACTCTGTTAAAGTGATGTTCAGCTCTACTCCTGTTGGAAAATCCCTTACGATTTCATAGCCAAGCGCTTGTACCTCTTCTACCAGGTATGGCGAAAGCCTTTTGTTACAGGTTAAAATAACCTTACTTTTGTTGTGGAAAACTTGCATAATTTATTGTGCGAAGTTATCAATAAAAATATAGAGATTTGAACAAGTAAGTAGAATAAAAGAGTATTTGTTATGGAATTAAAAGGAAAAGTGCACGAGATAGGTGCATTACAGCAGGTGAGTGAGACTTTTAAGAAGCGTGATCTCATTATTGAGTATGCAGAAAACCCAACTTATCCTGAATATATCAGGTTTGAAGCCTTGCAGGATAAAACTGCTTTGTTTGACAGCTTGAAAACAGGGGATGATGTAGAAGTTTCTTTCAATCTTCGCGGTCGTCCATGGACTGACAAAACCGGAAAAGTATCTTATTTCAATAGTTTAGTAGTTTGGCGTATCAATGCACTTACCAACGGTGCAGGTGCTGCTGCTACTCCACAATATGCTCCGCCAGCCGATGTAAACAATGCGCCGGGTGAGGAAGATGATTTGCCATTTTAAGAACTTTTTTTAGAAAACAAATTGTACTGCAGGTGCCGGGAATTAGTTCCTGGCATTTTTTTTTGGCCCCAACTATTTGACTTTTACAGTGTTAAAAATTGTTAAAATAGATGATCCTAGCCTGTTCTTCCTTATTTTTGAACAATAGATAATGAAGAAAAAAAGCCTTTGGCTGATCACCGGCCTCATGACCATCGCTCTGCTTGGTGTGTTTGTAATGCAATTGTATTACATCAGGGAGGCGTATCGTCTAAAATCCCAGCTTTTTGAACAGGAAGTTAACCAGGCTTTAAGTGCTGTTGCTAATAAAGTACAGCGCCTTAATGCGGTTAGCCATATTTCTAAAAAGGATTTTGAATGGCGTATGAAGATGGAAAACCAGCGCCGTGATAAAACACGGAGGCTGCTGGAGCTCGATCAGAAATTCAAAGCCGAAGAACGTAAGAGAAAATATGCACAGCAAAAGCAGATGATCGACGAGCTCAATTATCAGGACAGCATGATCAGGAGGATTTATAAAAGCCCGGTGATTATTTCTGAAGCCGAATTCTATGCGCTGGCGAATGAATCTACTACTCCGCTGACTGTAGATGTGAGTGTGGGTTTTGATGAAAACATGAACGTGGTCAATGGCAATGTGCGGAAGACATTTAGAATACGGTCTGCTAAAACTTTTGATATTGAGCCTAAAAAACTACCCGACAGTATCAGGTACCTGGTTTACAGGCGTGAGGACGACCAGCCGCTGCGGATTTCATTGCCCAGATTAAATGGCGACATGCGTGTCAAATTTGATATTGAGGACGAAATAGCAAGCAGGAGACGGGTAACTGCAATGGCCGAACTCGAATCAGCTGCTGTAAACCCATTAAATGAGGGTGACTTTAATGTGCTGGAAGCTGCGGCAAAAGAGATGAGCCAGCTGGATATCCCTTTAGACGAAAGGATTTCTAAAGCATCGCTTGATACTTTACTCCATGCAGAACTGATCAATAAAAACATCAAGCTTGATTATGATTTCTGGCTGAAAAGTGTAACACAGGATTCTGTATTGTTCCGTAAGATTTCGTCTGAAAGCGGTGATATATTACCAGCAAATACTTATAAAACTACCTTGTTCAGTAATGACGTTATTCGTGACCCCGGGATGCTCTATATTAATTTCCCTGATAAAAACCAGCTGATCTTCCAGAACCTGAGTGTAACCATGGCTTCTTCGGCCGCGTTGCTGCTGGTATTGATATCCATTTTTTCTTATACCCTATATGCCATCCTGAGGCAAAAGAAAATATCGGAAATGAAGACAGACTTTATCAACAATATGACCCACGAATTCAAGACACCGGTATCTACCATTATGATTGCCAGTGAAGCCCTGAAAGATCCGGAAATTCTTGAAGATAAAGCCCGGATCGGTCGTCTTGCGGGTATAATATATGATGAAAATGTCCGTTTAGGTAACCACATTGAGCGGGTGCTTAGTATTGCAAGGCTCGATAAAAAGGAATTAAAACTGGAGCAGGAAGAAGTTGACATTAATGAACTGATTGCCGCCGTGGCAGACAGTATGACCCTCCAGCTGCAAAAGAAAAATGCAACAATAACTTTAGCACTTAATGCTACACGGCCGGTAATTAAAGGAGACGAGCTGCATTTGTCTAATGTAATCTTCAACCTGATAGACAATGCCAATAAGTATAGTGTTGACCAGCCCCAGATTAGGCTAAGTACAAGAAATTCCGGTAAAAGCCTGATTATAGAAATTGAGGATAAAGGTATCGGGATGACCAAAGAACAGAGTAAGCGTGCGTTCGACCAGTTTTACAGGGTGCCTACAGGTAACCTGCATGATGTAAAAGGCTTCGGGCTTGGTCTCAACTATGTGCAAGATATCATTACCCAGATGAATGGGTCTATATCCGTTCGCAGCGAAAAAGATAAAGGAACAGTTTTTGAAATTATTATACCCCTAAATTAAAATGAAGAAAATTCTATTGGTAGAAGATGATCCTAATCTTGGCATGTTATTGCAGGATTATTTACAGTTGAAGGGTAAATTCGATATCGTTTTATGCGTAGACGGTGAAGAAGGACTGCGTGCATTTAATAAACAAACTTTTGACCTTTGCATCCTGGATGTAATGATGCCAAAAAAAGATGGTTTCGCACTCGGTAAGGAGATCCGCAAAATAAATGAGAGTGTGCCTATTATTTTTGCTACGGCGAAAGCCATGATGGAAGATAAGGCTTCTGCCTATGACTTAGGCGGGGATGACTATATCACGAAACCCTTCCGTATCGAAGAGCTGTTACTCAGGATCAATGCCCTGTTAAAGCGTGCTTCGGCTGCTAAAGAAACTAAAGTAGCAGAGCCTGTACAATCGCAGTTCCAGATTGGCAGTTATACTTTTGATTATACAACACAGCTGATCCAGCATAACGGACAGCAGCAGAAACTTTCTACCAAAGAAGCAGAATTACTGCAATTGTTATGTTTAAAACAAAATGCGGTACTTACACGTGAAGAAGCATTGCTTAGCATCTGGCATGATGATAATTACTTTAACGGGCGAAGTATGGATGTATTTCTGAGTAAGCTTCGTAAATATTTGAGAGAGGATCCAAAGGTGGAAATTCTTAATGTACATGGTAAGGGGTATAAGTTGCTGGTTAATTAACACCACTATTTAACCAGCGATATTATTTATTTACTCGTAATTAATTGTTTCTTTAATTAACTTGTTGCAATGTTTAGTACCTTTGGGCTCAAAACCAGTGCAAAAATATGTCTGAATACAATCCTGCTGAAATTGCGGCCAAATTTATCAATTATACTTCGAGGCACATTTTCCTTACCGGAAAGGCGGGCACGGGGAAGACTACTTTTTTAAGGAGTCTGATTGAATTAACGCATAAAAAGGCAGTGATTGTTGCGCCAACGGGAATCGCGGCGATTAATGCGGCAGGGGTTACAATCCATTCACTATTCCAGCTTCCTTTTGGCACCTATCTGCCAAAGCAGCCAGCGGTAGAGCCCGTTAATCAGCAATACAATACACCAAGGTCCATCGTGCGGCATCTGCAGATGAACACGACAAAAAGAAGGATATTCCAGGATCTGGAACTTCTGATCATTGATGAGGTAAGTATGCTGCGTGCCGACCTGCTTGATGCGATAGACATGGTATTGCGTTACGTCAGGAAAAACAATGCAAGTTTCGGCGGTGTCCAGGTATTGTTTATTGGTGATCTTCATCAGCTGCCGCCAGTAGTTAAGTCTAACGAATGGAACCTGCTCGGGGAATTTTACAATAGTGTTTATTTCTTTGATGCACATGCATTGCAGCATAGCCCGCCGGTTTATATTGAACTCGAAAAAATATACAGGCAGGCAGATTCGGTATTTATCAATATGCTGAATAACCTGCGGAACAATGAGATCACAGCAGAAGATATCGCCCTTCTCGAACAATACTATAAAGCTGATTTTATTCCTGCCAGGGAAGATAAGTATATTACACTGACTACCCATAACCAGCGCGCTGATACTTTAAATAAGAAAAGCCTCGAAGAGCTGGAGGGTAAATCTCATTTTTTCCGGGCAACAGTAGAGGGTGAGTTTGCAGAAAATTCTTACCCAGCAGAACATAGCCTTGAGCTAAAACTGGGCGCACAGATCATGTTTATTAAAAATGACCAGAGTGGCGAAAGGCGCTTTTTCAATGGAAAAATAGCTACCGTAATCAGCCTCCGTGCAGAAGAAATAGAAGTAGAAACTGAAGGTGAAAGGGAAAGGATTATCCTGGAAAAATATACCTGGAAAAATATCCGATACAGCAATCATAAAGTTACCAACGAGATCGAAGAGGAAGTAATTGGTAAGTTCATTCAGTATCCTGTTAAACTGGCCTGGGCGATTACCGTACACAAAAGCCAGGGTTTGACATTTGATAAAGCGATTATCGATATCGGGAATGCTTTTGCACCCGGTCAAATCTATGTGGCCTTATCAAGGCTGCGGTCGCTCGACGGGCTGGTGCTTACCTCACAAATATCACGTACAGGTATCCGGCAGGATCAAAATGTAGCCTATTTTTCAAAAAACAAACAATTGCAGGAACAGCTTGATGAGCAGATTAAACACGAAAGTGAAGCCTTTTTGCGGTCGTACCTGCTGCAGTGTTTCGACCTCACCCCGCTGGATAACTTCGTTTATGAACATGTGCATTCGTATAGTAAGGATATCAATAAATCAGCTAAACAGAAACATGTTAAATGGGCACAGCAGCTGCTGAAGGATCTTAGTGAGGTTAAAGGAAACGCGAACAAATTCCTTGCACAGATCCAGCGTTTATGTCAGGATAAGTCTGACGACGGACTGGCCACCCTATTGGAACGTACAACAGCGGCAGAGAACTATTTTAATCCGTTGCTTCTTAATCTTTCGAAAAGAATTTTTGAACGTATGGAGCTGGTAAAACAGGATAAATTGGTTACCGCATTTTTAACAGAGTTGCTGGAAATGGAATCCCTTTTTTATGAACAGTTTAAAAAGATCCGGAAAGCGACAGGACTACTGCAGTCTACTATCAATGGTACAGATTTTACCAAAACTGATGTGAGTTCGTTGCTTAACCAGACAGAACGTGAAGCGCAGATGAAAAAGGTATACGCAATGCCCAATAAGATTGATTTTAATGTTAAAAAGGAAAGAGGTAAAAAGCCTGCTGCAGAGAAGCCACCTAAAGAAGATACGAAAGTAGTATCACTCGAAATGTTCAGGGATGGTAAAAACATTGCCGAAATTGCATCGGCACGTAAAATGGTAGTAGGTACCATTGAGGGCCACCTTGCCCATTATGTTGCGCAGCAGGAAATATCTGCTAAAGATATCCTGGGGCGCAAAAAGCTGGAAGCTATACTCGATGCTATTAAATCGCTTAAAACGTTAAGTTTAACTCCCATCAGGGAACACCTTGGTAAAAGCTTTACCTTCGGTGAGATCAAAATCGGTATTGCCGCACATCTTGCAGAAGATCACTAACAGCCGGAATTAACCGGCTGCAGTTATATTTTTATATCTCCTTCGAAAACCAGTTCCGCTGGTCCGCATAAAAAGATATTGGTAAAACTATAGCCATCATAGTTAAATTCGATGCTAAGGTTGCCGCCCAGCACTTTAACGGGCGTTTTTATGTTGCCTGTCTGTACTTTATCTTTTGCAATGGCTAATGCTACTGCCGTAACTCCGGTTCCACAGGCGAAAGTTTCATCTTCTACCCCGCGTTCAAAGGTGCGTACAAATAAATGGTCGCCCTTATCTTCTACAAAGTTCACATTGATGCCTTCTTTGAGGTATGTAGCATTGTTCCGGATTGCTTTACCGTTTGCAAATACATCCATCTCTGCTAATCCCGTAACCTGATCTACATAGTGCGGCGATCCTGTATTTAGTATATATGCGTTACCATCTTTTGAGATGTCCTGTACATCAATCATCTGGAGTTCAACCCAGTTGCCCGAAGCTGAAATTTTGGCGTAATGCGGTCCGTCTACTGCCAAAAAGTTAGTTTCCGTGTCAATAATTCCCAGGTGTTTAGCAAATGCTACGATACACCTTCCACCGTTTCCGCACATGCTGCCCAGATTCCCGTCAGCATTAAAATAGAGCATTTCAAAGTCATAATCGGGATGGCTCTGCAACAGCATTAAACCATCTCCGCCAACGCCAAAACGCCTGTCACACAGTTGCAAAACGACATTATTATCTTTATATTCAAAGTCAGAAGAGCGGTTGTCAATCAAAACAAAATCATTACCGGCACCCTGGTACTTGTAGAAATGGGACATGGTAAGATTTGAGGGTTTAGTATTTAACATTTTTTAACAATTTATGTGATGTTGTGCTGATACAAATATCGTTCTAATGGTATTAAATTTGAATAGAATCAGAAAAGAAATAATATAAACAAATTAAACCTATATGAGCTTACCAACTCATATACTAAAGAGATTGAAGCTCAAAAAGCTTCATTACCATTAAAAAACAATATACAAACAAATGAAACCTGTATGAGCTTACCACTCATCTGATAAGAAAACAGAAGCTCAAAAAGCTTCATTACCATTAAAAACAATATACAAACAAATGAAACCTGTATGAGCTTACTACTCATCTGATAAGAAAACAGAAGCTCAAAAAGCTTCATTACCATTAAAAAACAATATACAAACAAATGAAACCTGTATGAGCTTACTACTCATCTGATAAGAAAACAGAAGCTCAAAAAGCTTCATTACCATTAAAAAACAATATACAAACAAATGAAAAAAATAGCATTAATAGTCTTAGCAGCATTCATAGGAGGTGCGGCGGCAATTGGCGGTTACAAAATGCTGGAGAATAATACCAGCGGATTAACCCTGGCTGAAAAGCAAAATGTTCTTTTTGCCAGTAATCCAACAAACATTTCATCTACCGGTTCCGCAGATTTTGTACAGGCAGCAGCAGCAGTTTCTCCGGCAGTGGTACACATTAAAACAACTTTTTCTACAGAATCTTCGGGCAGGGAAAGCTCCCCAATGGATATGATGGAAGAGTTATTTGGTGGTGGACGCGGCAGAATGAAACGTGCACCACGTGCAGCCTCAGGGTCTGGAGTAATCTTAACACCTGATGGCTATATTGTCACCAATAACCATGTGGTAGACAACGCAGCAAAAATCCAGGTGATCCTTTCAGACAGACGTAAGGTAGAAGCAAAAGTGATTGGAAGGGATCCGAATACAGATTTAGCTTTGATCAAAGTTGATGCATCAGACCTTCCTGTCGTAAAAATGGGTAACTCAGATAATGTGCAGGTGGGTGAGTGGGTATTGGCAGTAGGCTTCCCGTTAGACTTGCAAACTACCGTTACTGCTGGTATTGTAAGTGCAAAATCCCGTTCGATTGGTATTTTGGGCAGGGAACAGCAACAGCCAACCGAAGAAGAGTATGAAGAATATCAGCGTACAGGTAAGGTTCCTGAAAGAGGCGGTAATCCGGCCATTGAATCTTACATCCAGACAGATGCGGCTATCAACCCAGGAAACAGCGGTGGGGCACTGGTAAATGCGAACGGAGAGCTGATAGGTATCAACTCCGCAATTGCATCTCAGACAGGCACCAACGAAGGTTATGGTTTTGCCATTCCGGTTAACCTGGCCAAAAAGATCCTTGAAGACTTTAAAAAATATGGAAGTGTTAAACGGGGTTATGTTGGTGTTACTTTCCGTGAACTGAATGCCGACGTAGCCGAAGAGCTTAAACTGAACGATGTTAGCGGATTATATGTTAGTGATGTAATGCCAAATGGCGGTGGTGCCGCTGCAGGTATTAGAAAAGGTGATATTATTAAAAAAGTAGCAGGCAAAGAAGTTTTTTCTTCACCAGATTTGCAGGAAAAAATTGGACGTATGAGTCCGGGTGACAGAATCCAGCTTACAATCGCCAGAGGTGGTAAGGAGCAGGAGGTAAATGTTACCTTAAAAGGTGACGCCAGTCTTACTGCAGCTAAAACCATGCTGGCCAGCAAATCAACAGGCACTACTATCGACAAATTGGGTGCTTCATTTGCACCGGCTTCACCGGCTACCAAAGCCAAATATGGTGTGAAAAGTGGTGTTGTTGTTACGCAGGTGGTTCCTGGTAAGGCATTTGATAGTTTAGATGTGCCAAAAGGATTATTGGTTACCTCTATCAATGGTAAGCCAGTAAATAGTGCTAAAGACGTAGAATCAGCATTACCAACTTCGAAAAGTGGTAAAACTACAGTTTCGGGAGTAGGGCCAAATGGTAATTATACCTTTAGCTTCAACTAATCTTCTGTTTAGACCTTATATCAGCGGGAAGCATCCAAATGCTTCCCGTTTTTTTTTGTGATGCTGTCTCAATGGTGATTTTATTGTTAAAAACGTAGAACGTTTCTAAATAGCTTTTTTGTTGCTAATTGCTCGAATACTTGTATAAATTAAGTCATTTATTAAATACTTTTGCACAGAATAGAACTCAAATATATAAATCTAATGGCTAGTTTCGGAAACGCTTTTTCCTCATCTATAGGAAAAAAACTAATAATGGGTATCACCGGCCTGTTTCTAATTTTATTTCTTATCGTGCATTGCTTTATCAATTCATTGATATTTTTGAATGACGGTGGTTTAACATTCAATCTTGGTGCACACTTTATGGCAACCAACTGGCTGATCAGGGGATCTGAGATTATCCTGATGCTGGGCTTACTGGCTCACATCATCCAGGGCCTTCGTCTTACCATTCAAAATCAGGCTGCACGCCCTGTCAAATATGCAGTTTACAACGGAAGTGCAAACAGTAAATGGTATTCCCGCTCAATGGGTTTATTAGGGACTTTATTGCTGATTTTTCTAATTGTGCATTTGTCTAACTTTTGGGTAGTATCCCGTTTTACAGGAATCCCTACAGAAGATGCAAACGGACATGAAGATCTTTTTGCAGTGATGAAAGAGACTTTCCAAAATATTTGGATCGTTGTTTTATATGTTCTTGCAATGATTTCCCTTCTTTACCACCTGTTACATGGTTTTGCTTCTGCATTCCAGACGTTAGGATGGAACCACAGGAAATATACACCACTTATCAAAAGTATTGGTGTATGGTATTCTATCATCATTGCTTTGCTTTTCGCCGCTATGCCTATAGCTGTGTATGCAGGCATAATTAATTAAATTCAGAACGTATAACGCTAAATAAAATGGCAGATATGAATGCAAATATACCGGAAGGACAGCTAACGGAAAAGTGGACCAAACTACGGTCTTCTATGCCATTAGTAAACCCGGCAAATAAAAGAAGTATTGAGATTATTGTAGTAGGTTCGGGACTTGCAGGTGCTTCGGCAGCAGCTACCCTGGCCGAAATGGGATATAAAGTAAAATGTTTTTGTTTCCAGGATTCACCACGCAGGGCTCACTCTATTGCAGCGCAGGGTGGTATCAATGCAGCAAAAAATTATCAGAATGATGGTGACAGCGTTTACCGTTTATTCTATGATACAATCAAAGGTGGTGATTACCGTGCCCGCGAAGCTAACGTACACCGTTTAGCAGAAGTAAGTACAAGTATTATCGATCAGTGTGTTGCCCAGGGTGTTCCTTTGGCAAGAGAGTATGGTGGATTACTGGATAACCGTTCATTCGGTGGTACACAGGTTCAGCGTACATTCTATGCAGCCGGACAAACCGGACAGCAATTGCTGCTTGGTGCATACAGTGCACTGGAGCGCCAGATCGGAATGGGTAAGGTTGAAATGTTTACCCGTCATGAAATGCTTGATGTAGTGGTTATCGAAGGTAAAGCACGTGGTATTATTGCGCGTAACCTGATCACCGGAGCATTAGAACGTCATTTCGGTCATGCGGTATTGCTGGGAACAGGTGGTTACGGTAACGTATTCTATCTTTCTACCAATGCAATGGGTAGTAATGTTACCGCAGCATGGAAAGCACACAAAAAAGGAGCTTATTTCGGTAACCCTTGTTTTACGCAGATCCACCCTACATGTATCCCTGTTTCGGGCGATCACCAGTCTAAATTAACCCTGATGTCTGAGTCATTGCGTAATGACGGACGTATCTGGGTACCAAAGAAAAAAGACGATCAGCGTAAAGCTTCAGAGATTCCTGAAGATGAAAGAGATTATTACCTAGAACGCCGTTACCCTGCTTTTGGTAACCTTGTTCCGCGTGATGTGGCTTCAAGAGCTGCAAAAGAGCGTTGTGATGCAGGTTATGGTGTAGGTAAGTCTAAACTGGCTGTTTACCTGGACTTTGCTGCCAATACAGAACGTTATGGCCGTATTGAAGCTACTAAACATAATATTCAAAACCCAGACAAGGCTACCTGTATGCGTTTGGGACACGAAGTGGTTAAAGCTAAATATGGTAACCTGTTTGATATGTATGCACAGATCACAGGTGAAGATCCGTACGAACTCCCAATGCGAATCTATCCTGCGGTTCACTATACAATGGGTGGTTTATGGGTTGATTATAACTTGATGACTACTGTACCGGGACTATATGCTTTAGGAGAAGCTAACTTCTCTGATCACGGTGCTAACCGTTTAGGTGCATCTGCATTAATGCAGGGCCTTGCAGATGGTTATTTTGTAATCCCTTACACTATCGGTTCTTACCTTTCAAAAGAATTGGCTACAAAACCAATTCCTCTTGATCACCCTGCTTTTGTTGAGGCAGAAGCAAGTGTTAAAGGTATTCTGGATAAATTTATCGCGATTAAAGGAACTAAATCGGTGGATTACTTCCACAAGAAATTAGGTCTGATTATGTGGGATAAGTGCGGAATGGCTCGTAATGCAAAAGGTTTAACTGAAGCAATCGCTGAGATACAGCAGTTGCGCAAAGATTTCTGGACGGATGTGCGTGTTCCGGGTATAGCCGAAGAATTTAATCCTGAACTGGAAAAAGCAGGCCGTGTTGCCGACTTTATCGAGCTGGGAGAACTGATGTGTAAAGATGCACTGGACCGTAATGAGTCTTGCGGTGGTCACTTCAGGGAAGAATATCAGACCGAAGAAGGTGAAGCTTTAAGGGATGATGAAAACTATGCTTATGTGTCGGCATGGGAATATAAAGAAGGTGTACAATTTGAACTGCACAAAGAAGAATTGAAGTTCGAGAACATCAAGATTGCACAAAGAAGTTATAAATAATCTAGTACAAAATATCCATACCATGAGTACAGGAAATATGAACTTAACGCTGAAAGTTTGGCGTCAAAAGAATAACAAAGCCAAAGGTAATTTGGTAGATTATAAATTATCAGAAATTTCTCCTGATATGTCTTTCTTAGAGATGTTTGATGTTCTCAACGAACAGCTAATCACTAAAGGAGATGAACCGGTTGTATTTGACCATGACTGTCGTGAAGGTATCTGCGGCTCATGCTCTATGTATATCAATGGAAGGCCTCACGGTCCGAAAGACCTGGTAACTACCTGCCAGCTGCATATGCGCTCTTTTAAAGATGGCGATACTATTGTTGTAGAACCATGGAGAGCAAAAGCTTTTCCTGTTATTAAAGATTTAATTGTAGATCGTACTGCATTTGACAGGATTATTGCTTCTGGAGGTTTTATTTCGGTAAATACTGGTAATGCTCAGGATGCGAATAGCCTACCTATCCCTAAAATACAGGCTGATGCTGCTTTCGAAGCTGCTGCATGTATCGGTTGCGGTGCCTGTGTAGCTACTTGTAAGAATGCATCTGCTATGTTGTTCACTTCCGCTAAGATTAGTCAGCTGGCATTATTGCCGCAGGGACAGCCTGAGCGTTACAGACGTGCACAAAGCATGGTAGCACAAATGGATGCAGAAGGTTTTGGTAACTGTACTAATACAGGAGCCTGCGAAGCTGAATGCCCTAAAGGGATTTCATTAGAAAACATTGCCAGGATGAACAGGGATTTTTATTCTGCTAAATTTGCTTCTGAGGAAGAAGTTTAATAAATTTAAAGAACGAGACAAGGATTAAACATAAAAACCCCGGCTATTTTTAGCTGGGGTTTTGTGTTTTAAAGTCCTTTTGCAAGCCATCTACCTCATCATAAAACTGCGGCCTATTCTGATATTTTATATGTTAATCTTTTTTTATTGAAAAGGCAGGGGTTTTAGATCCTGATTTAGTGGTAATTGCTACCACTCCGTTCGCTGCTTGCGGCCCATATGCTATACTTGCATGTTCATTCTTGAGTACATTAACAGACTCTATATCATTCGGATCAATCTTTTCCATCTCATCAACAGAAATGGTTTTCCCATCCAAAACATACATCGGCCGCTTGGCAGGGTTACCGCCACCTTTGATAACGACTGTCTTTCCTGGTTTATCTGTGGTAGCAGTAAAACTGATTGGAATATTGTATTTAACCCTTACCGGTTTACCATCCATCACTCCTGGTTCCCATCTTGGAGAGTTGGCCAGTAATCTCACTGCTTCCTCGTCTGTTCCATAACCCAGGCCCCTTACTACTTCGATATCTGCCAGTGCACCATTTGTTTCTACAGTAAATGACAGGAATACCTTTCCGCTGATATTATTTGCTATAGCTTCAGCAGGATATTTGCAATTGTCTGCCAGGTATTTGTAGAAACTTGTCATACCACCCGGGAAAATAGGTTGTTTTTCAATAGATACAAAGTCATATACTTTTCCATTTGTGTTTCCAGGTTTGATCTGCACATTATTTACATGTCCGGATAAACCACCCGGTGCGGTCATCACCACTGTAATGGTTTCAGTGGTAGTCGCCAGACGTTTATTCGTAGCGGTAACCGTCACTTCTTTAAGTGGAGTATAACCTGCAGGTGCTGCTACATTCTGATTTTTAATCGCTGTGGCAGATTCAGGTAATCTGAATGCTACCTTAAGCGTATACTTACCGTCCTTTACATTTTTAAAATCGTCAAAGCTCAGGATGTTTTTCATTACCTGGGCGTCACATCCAAGGCCAAGCGGAGCAACTACGCTGATCCCGTTTATTTCACCATTGCTGATCGAAAATTTGACCAGACTGTTCCCTTGCAGATCATTTTCATGTGCGAGGGCCGGGTAATTTATCGTTCTTGACAGGTGTTTGTAAAATGCCGTCCAGCTGTCTGCTTTTGCGCTCACTTTTTCCTTTACAGGGCTTTTTGCTGCTGGTATTGGAATATCAATCACTGGGGCAGTAATTTGTTCTGCTACGGCAATAATTTCCTTGTTCTGGCTGATTGTGGCAGAGGAGAATAGCAGTGTAATTGCAAACAGGGGCAGGAACAGGCCATATTTCAATATTGCTGTTTTCTTTGAGCGCTCTTTATGGAGCATAAAGATCCTTTTTTTCATCAGCGATCTATTAAAAAAGCTATTGGTTAAAACATTCTGATCAATGCCAAAAGCTTTGCTTAACAACAGCATCGCATAAGATTCTTTATCTCCCTGGAAGCGGGCCGCTTCTTCATCAGCAAGATACTCATGGATATTCTTTACAGTTTTCTTATAGACATAGACAATAGGGTTGCACCATACCAGGATCGCCAGCATTTCGAAAAATAACACATCCAGCGTATGCAGTTGCCTGCTATGGATTTCTTCATGCTGGTAAATTGTTTCGAGCCCCGGCAGGTTATTATCGATTACCTTTTTATGAAAAAATGAAAATGCAGCCCCTGCAGGTTTGTTTGCTATCAGCTTCTTTACCTCAACCAGCTGAAAGATAAAACGGAAAAGGAAAAAGATAACACCAAACAGGTAGATGCCCCCTGCTAACTGCCCCCAGTTAAAGGGCTCCGCTTGATCCGTAGATACTGTAGCCTGCGATATCATCATGTTCAGCTGGTCCACACTAACTTTAATCTGCTGCGTTACCGGCTGTTTCACAAACCACTCCGGTCTTAGGAATGGGATAGCCAGCGAAAGTACTCCCGAAACTATCAGGTACATCCTGTTGAGCATAAAGTAAGTCTCTTTATCCAGCAACAGTTTATAAAACGCATAGAACAAAACCAGGTATATATTTACCTGCAGAAGATAGTGTGCCCAGGTCATCTTTATTTCTTTTTAAGTTTGCTGATCATTTTAAGTATTTCATCTACATCACTTACATCCATTTTTTCTTCCTTTACAAAAAAGGAGAACATACTCTCTACCGAGTTTTCAAAGTAGCCGCCCAATAACTTTTCTGTAGCATGCCTTTTATAATCTTCTTTAGGGATAAGCGGATAGTAGCGGTGTGCTTTGCCAAAAGCTTCATGGCCAATAAAGCCTTTTACTTCAAGGATTCTGATAATGGTAGACACCGTATTGTATGCCGGTTTTGGCTCAGGAAGATAGTCCATAACCTCTTTAACGAAACCTTTTTCGATTTGCCATACAATCTGCATGATTTGTTCTTCAGCTTTCGTCAGATCTTTAATTTCCATTTTTAATATATTTATTAGTGTGTGT
>Ga0247814_10001103_pt1 | contig 16879 bp, 15 predicted proteins | sample UWRJL179409R1_FD_179947 | JGI IMG/M metagenome (GOLD analysis project Ga0247814, IMG submission 179947) | Plant litter microbial communities from Arlington Agricultural Research Station in Wisconsin, United States - UWRJ-L179-409R-1 | ecosystem: Environmental > Terrestrial > Plant litter >...
CCCGGGCTGCTGGTCGCATGTAGACGGCCATAACTACCTCAACGCCTACCTGAGCGATCACGAAACCCCGCCCGAAATTATGGTACAGCTGGCGGTTTTATTGCCCCTGATGGATTATGCAGAGTGGAGTGATAGGGATTTGAAGGTGATGCAGACGATACGTGAAGGATTGCCGGCATTTTATGATAAAGAACTGGGCACCATTATGCGCTGGCTGCCGGCCGCAGAAGATAAATTAGACGGTGAGGAAGAACAAAAGGTGCCCAGGGTAATGGATTCCTGGTACCTGCACCATCCGCTCCTTAATCTTTCGAGGCTGGCATTAAAGGGAGATCCGGTGGCAAAAACGTTGTTTTTGGATTCGCTGGATTTTGCAATAAGGATAGCTCATCATTTTAAGTATCAGTGGCCGGTATTCTATAAAATGGATACGCTGGAGGTACTTAAAGCAGAAACAGCAGAGGGCAAGGGCGGCGAAAAAGATGTAGCAGGAATATATGCCCATGTGATGCTGCAGGCCTGGGAGCTAACTAAAGAAAAACGCTTTTTAAATGAGGCCGAAAAAGCGGCGAAAACGCTGCAGGGTTATGGTTTTGAGGTATTCTACCAGGCCAATAATACGGCGTTTTCTGCTGGTGCGCTGCTGCGGTTATTTAAAATTACGGGAAATGAATTGTATCTGGACCTGAGTTATATGTGTTTGGCGGGGATATTTAGAAACGTACAGTTATGGGATTGTAACTATGGATATGGAAAGAACTTCCCCAAATTCTTTTCGCTTTACCCGCTAAATGATGCACCCTATACAGCTGCTTATGAAGAGCAGGAAGTGTTTTGTGCGATGCATGATTATTTACTCCATGCCGAAGGAGTAGCTATTCTGCCTTCGGTAAAACTGCTGATGACGGAATATATCCGTTATATGATAGACCGCGCACAATTTTACTATCCTGCGATGCTGCCACTGGAGATGCTGGAAGAGGAGCCAAAAACAGGAGAATCAGATCCTAAACTGTGGATTGCTTTAGAAGATTTGCAGGACGGCTGGCTAAAATCTGGCACGGTTGGCCAGGAGGTATATGGGGCGGGTAATGCATTTGGGATTTTACCGCGGCATTATATGTACGTAACTGCTGAAGAGTTTATGGTGTATGCGGATTACCCATTTACAGGATATCAGGCTAAAAAGAATAAACCTGTTCAATTTACGGTGATTGGCGATGAATGTATAGACTGCCGCATGGTACTGGTAAAAACAGGCAGAAAAAAATTACCTGAAGTGGTGGTAGAATTAAAGGGGGTTAAAACACCGTTGAAGGGCAAAGTAATAAGAGGGGGAAACCTGGAATTTATTATCCCCGGCAACAGTACCGTGAAGATCACATTGTAATATTAATGCCTCAGCTGGATAATTAAAATTTTTAAATACAGCAACTTAGGAGGCTTAAACCCTCTGGTGGTAGTGGCGGTATTGCTATTAAACATAAATGTGTTACCTTTCCTGTAGATTACCAGCAAATTTATGTCCTCAACAACATCATCACCACAAAACCCGAACCTGAGTATTACCTCTTTACCCAAAACGCGGACAGGCATCCAGGGCCTGGACCAGATTACGATGGGTGGATTGCCTACAGGTCGCCCCACACTGATCTGTGGTGGCACAGGATGTGGAAAAACACTTTTCTCTTTAGAATTTTTAATCAGGGGCGCACAGGAATTTAACGAGCCCGGTGTGTTTATGGCATTTGAAGAGAAACCCCAGGAACTGGCCATGAATGTGGCCTCACTGGGTTTCGACCTGCAAATGCTGCAGCATGAAAAGAAGATTAAGATAGATTATGTACACATAGACAGAAGTGAGATTGAAGAAACCGGCGAGTACGACCTCGAAGGTTTATTTATCCGCCTGGGTTATGCGATAGATACCATCGGTGCCAAACGTGTGGTATTAGATACTTTAGAAAACTTATTTGGCAGCCTTACAGATGAAGGTATTTTACGTGCAGAACTGCGCAGGTTATTTACCTGGTTAAAAGACAAAGGCGTTACGGCTATTATTACGGGTGAAAGCGGGGAGAAAACCTTAACCCGGCAAGGGCTGGAAGAATATGTGTCTGATTGTGTGATTTTACTGGACCACAGGATTATCAACCAGATTTCTACCAGGAGGTTGCGCATTATTAAATACCGTGGTACACTCCATGGCACTAACGAATACCCTTTTCTGATTGACGAAGAAGGGATTTCGGTACTACCAGTTACTTCGCTGCAACTGAACAAACCGGTTTCTTCTGAAACGATTTCCACAGGTGTGGCTTCACTGGATGATATGTTTAGCGGCGGTGGTTATTACCGCGGCAGCAGCATCCTGGTTTCGGGAACGGCAGGTACGGGTAAAACAAGTATGTCTTCGAGTTTTGTAAACAAGGCATGTAAAGACGGGTTGAAATGCCTGTTTTTTGCATTTGAAGAATCTCCGCAGCAAATTATCAGGAATATGAGTTCTGTAGGTGTGAACCTGCAAAGCCATATCGACTCTGGCCTGCTGAGTTTTTATGCTTCGCGTCCAACGTTATACGGACTGGAAATGCACCTGGTAGCGATTCACAAAGCGATCAAAAAGTTCAAACCGCAGGTAGTAGTGCTAGATCCGATTACCAACCTGATCACCATAGGATCGGTGAGCGAAGTGAAAGCGATGCTGGTACGCCTGATTGACTTTTTACAGGAAGAACAGATCACAGTGATGTTCACAGCGTTAACCTTAAATACAGTGGTTAATGAGCAAACCGACGAGGGCGTTTCTTCGTTAGTAGATGTATGGCTGTCGATTAAAGATATTGAGGTAAATGGTGAGCGCAACAAAGGGCTGTATGTAATGAAATCCCGCGGGATGAAACATTCTAACCAGGTACGTGAGTTTGTGATTGAAGACAGCGGACTAAACCTGCTGGATGTGTATCTGGGACCAGACGGTATTTTAACAGGTTCTGCAAGGGAATCGCACCGGATCGAAGAAGAAACAGGTCAGTTGCTGCATACCAATGCACAGGACCTGAAAGACCGCGAACTGGAACGCAAACGCAAGGTGCTGGAAAGCAAAATTGACAGCCTTAGGACGGAATTTGAATCGATAGAAGAAGAACTGAACAAGGTATATACTGAAGAAAAAATAAAGAACGATGTGATCAGGCAGACACGCGAACAGATCACGCATTTGCGCCGGGGAACTACAGCTTTTGGAAACGAGGGCTCAAACGACTAACATGGGAGAATTATACGAACTGAGGCTCTACGTAGCAGGAAAAACTTTAAAGTCTGTAACTGCACTGAGTAACCTTAAAAAATACTGTGAGGAACACTTAACTGAGCAGTACGTGATTGAGGTGATAGACCTGTTAGAAAACCCGCAGCTTGCTGAGGGCGACCAGATATTTGCGGTGCCTACTTTGGTAAAAAAAGTACCGGAGCCGGTACGAAAGATTATCGGCGATCTGTCTAATGAAGAAAAAGTTTTAGTAGGCTTAAATATACGCCCTAAAAAAGCCTAAACAAATGAATATGAATGATGATACGGGTACTGAAATTACGGATTGGAATACAGTAGACCACCCTGTGTATCAGCTTCGGCTGTTTGTAGCAGGTACTTCGTCTGTATCCATGCGTGCCATCACCAATTTACAAGTAATCTTATCCGAGCATCTGGAGGGTAAATATGACCTGGAGGTAATTGATGTGCATCAGCAGCCACAGATTGCTATCAGTGAAGATATTACAGCCGTGCCTATGCTCATCAAAAAATTCCCAGTGCCAGTACGCCGGTTAATTGGAGATATGTCTGATACGGCAAAGGTGTTAAGGGGATTGGGAATACAATAAATAGTGTTGCATTGAGAACAGAAAAATCAAAAGAGGAACTGTTAAAGTTACTGGAAGAAGCAGAGTATAAACTGGAGGAGGCAAACGATACGATAGATGCGATCCGTTCCGGGGAAATTGATGCGCTGATTGTAAAGGGCGATGACGGGCATTCGATTTTTACGCTGAAAACGGCCGACCAAAGCTTCCGTATTTTTATTGAACAAATGTCTGAAGGGGCTGTAACGCTCAATGAAGACAACCTGGTGTTATATGCAAATTCCAGCTTTGCAGCTATCGTAAATATCCCTCTCGAAAAGATCATCGGTCATTCTTTTAATTATTTTATTACCGAAAAATACCAGCCGGTTTGGAGCCGTATTGTGCGTGAGGCCTGGGAAAAAAACACCAAGGTGGAACTGGACCTGGCAAACAATTATGATGATACCATACCGGTATTACTTTCGCTGAAAGGACTGGAACTGAGCGATGGCCCTTCTATGAGTATCATTATTACCGATCTGTCGCTGCAGAAAGAAAGTGAAAGGTTACTGTTAAAGAAAAACGACCAGCTGGAAGAGGCACAGCGTATTGCAAACCACCTGAATGCTACACTGGAAAACACGGTTGAAGAACGGACAAAAGCGTTAAAGATCAATATCGCCGAAAAAGTTGTTGTAGAAGAAACACTGCGCAGCAACCAGGAACGTTTAACACAGATCCTGGAAACTATGGCCGAGGGTGTAGTGATTACTGATATATCAGGAAAAATCACCTATGCCAACCCGATGGCCCAGAAAATAATGGGCATCAGACTGCGGTATGGCATCGATGAGGAATATATAATGCCAGACTGGGATATTTTATGGGTAAACGGAGAAACTTTACCGCTGGAATATTATCCTACCAGCCAGGCAATAAACACCGGCATGCCGGTATATGATTACGAGGTTTCTGTAAAACCTACTGAAGGCGAACGTTTTTATATATCAGTGAATGCGGCACCGATTAAAGATGCAGCAGGGAATATTGTAGCGGCTATTGGTACTTTTATGGATGTGACCAATCGGAGAAAAGCCATACAGCAAAAGGATGATTTTATTAGTGTGGCCAGCCATGAACTGCGCACACCTGTAACCTCGCTAAAGGCTTCTTTACAGCTACTGGATAAACTGAAAGACAGACCGGGGGCTACAATGATGCCAAAGCTGATACAGCAGGCTAACCGGAGCATGAATAAAATGAGCGTACTGATCGAAGATCTGCTGAATGCCACAAATATGACTGAAGGACAGCTCCAACTGAAAAAGGAACCGTTCAATCTGTACCAGTTAATTAGCGAATGCTGCCAGGAAGCCGGCGCGCATGAAGTGTTCGAGATCACTATTACGGGTGATGCGGCAACTACTGTTGTTGCCGATGAACATAAGGTGGAACAGGTAATCGTAAACTTTATCAGCAATGCGGTAAAGTATGCTGCAGATTCTAAAGTGATCAATATCGTGATTGAGCCGGCAGAGGCTGAAGTGAAGGTTTGTGTAATGGATAACGGACCGGGTATACCGGCGGCAAAACTGCCTTACCTGTTTGACAGGTATTATAGGGTAGAGTCTGACGGGTCGCAGTATTCGGGATTAGGTTTAGGCCTGTATATCTGTTCGCAGATTATTTACAAACATGGCGGAACTATCGGAGCCGATAGTGAGGTAGGTAAAGGGAGTACATTCTGGTTTACTCTACCGGCGCAGGTCTAGTCGAACCCTTAAATAACCCGTAGCAACAATCTGCTGCTACGGGAGAACATTTCATAACTTATTTTAAGGCAGCCTGTATTGCCTTTGCTTTTGCATAATGGCCTTCCAATACAGGGATTGTTTTATTAGCAAATTCTTTTAAATCTTTTGAAGTAGTTTCTGAACCCGAACGGAACAGGGCCAGAGTTTTGCTATGGTCGTCTACCATCATGGCGATATAATGTTTATCGAATGCTGCACCTGTCATTGCTTTCATCTTTTTGATATGTTCAGACTGATCAACAGGGTACTCTGCAGGTAACAGGATTTCACTTTTAACGGCCAGTGCTTTCAGCTCATTATTTGCTTTAGTGTGGTCTGCAACCATTTGTGTTGCAAAGGCTTTTACCTGTGGATTAGTAGATTTTTGTGCAACCTTGCCCAGGTCTACTTCCATCATCCCCCCTACTGCCGCAGTTTTCATAAACGCTGCATCGTCAGAATTTACTTGCGACTCATTGGTATAATCACGCATGTTTTTACCCGGATTAGCGTCCTGTGGAGCATCGTCTTTCGGAGCGTTAAATCCTGTATCGCGTTTAGCATCCATTCCTGAACCTACGTTCACTACAGAATCGCCCCTTAATTCTTTTTTATCGGGACTGCTGCAGGCCTGGGTGAGCATTGCTGCACCAAGAGATAATAGCATCACTTTATTCATCTTCATCATAGCTGTATGTTAAATTAATATCGGTACTACAACAATATAACCCGAAAATTGATTATGCGGTAAGTACCTGAATTTAGTATTTTTTATACGCAGATAATAAAGTATAAATACGGCAATTATTAAAGTATGCGGATAGTAATATTGTACTGCTTATAAAGGATATTTAACACTACGCGATTTTGTTTCGATTACAAAAACTATCCGGCTACAATACTGTTCAACGGGAAATGATCATTTACAAACCAGTATCATATTGGTAAAACTATCATCTACATTAAAAACCCCTATCTAATGAAACACAAATTTTTACACTACTCCGCTGTTGCGGCCCTGTTATTTACAGCGGGCACGGCATCGGCCCAGCGAGGGCTTCCACCTAAAGAGGTAACTAAATCACTGAACGTGACCAAATATCCGCAGGTTCTTGATTTTAAGCCCGAAATGCTTAAACTTTTAAAAACCGCTCCGGGCTGGCAGGTGAGTCTTGCCGCTTCAGGTCTAGGAAAACCGAGGATGATGTATACAAGTCCGGCCGGAATGGTATACGTTACCCGCCGCGATGCAGGCGATGTACTGTTGCTGGAAGATAAAGAAAAAGACAATAAGTTTGAAAACGTAATTACCGTTGCATCCGAATTTAAGGGCGTACATGGAATTACCATGAAAGATAACTACATGTACCTTTGCAACAGTAATGAAGTACGCAGGTACCCGGTAAAACCAGATGGTACGCTAAACCTGATGGCAATGGAAACATTGATTAAAGATTTGCCTGATGGCGGACAACACCCTAACCGTACTATGGACTTTGGTGCGGATGGTATGCTTTACATCAGCGTAGGTTCGTTATGTAACGACTGCAAGGAAAGCGATAAAGAAACGGCAGTAATGCTGCAGGTAAACCCGGCTACATGGGGAAGAACAATCTATGCAAGCGGACTGCGTAATACAATCGGCTTCGACTGGCACCCGCAAACGAAAGAACTTTGGGGGGTAGACAATGGCAGTGATACAAAAGGCAGCGAATGGCCACCAGAAGAGGTGAACCGTATTATTAAGGGTGGCGACTATGGTTTCCCTTATGCCTATGGTAAAAAAGAAGTGGACAAAAGCCGTGAAGACCCTCCGGGAAATACCAAGGAAGAAGTGGTTAAAAACACACAGCCTTCTACACTGGAACTTACCGCACACATGGCACCTATCGCATTCACATTTTTCCGTGGTGCTGCAAACATCCCGGCAGACTGGTCTGGTGACGGACTGGTAGCATGGCATGGTTCGTGGAATGCCGATAAACCTGTTGGTTTTAAAGTTCAGCGTATCCATTTTGAAAACGGTATAGCTGTAAAGGCAGAAGATTTCTTAACTGGCTTTTTGCAAGACGAAGCACGCTTTGGCCGGCCAGCAGGGATAACCGTTACGAAAACCGGTACTATATATATTTCGGATGATGCAGGTGGTAATATTTACGCAGTAACAAAAACAAACTAAGATGAGCACATTAAAATATTTTGCACTGGCAGTTGTTGGCTTTGCGGGCATCGCGGCAATGAAACCAGAACCTACAACAAGGATCGAATTTGATGCACTGGAGAGCTACCCGGAAGGGGTTGTGTATGACCAGCAGGCTAAAGTTTACTATGTTTCTTCGGCCCGGCTGGGTAATATAGGTAAGGTTAGTCCGCAGGGAGTATATTCCGTTCTGCATGCAGACAGTACATTAAAATCTACTTACGGACTAAAAATACATCCTGACGGGAAAAGGCTGTTTGCCTGTGTTGGTGATGCAAACTACAGCAAATACACCAACCCGGCTACGAGACAAAAAATGGGAAGGTTAATTAGTGTAGACCTGCAAACAGGTAAAAAACTGGCAGACATAGATTTGTCTATGCTGGTACCGGGCAAACACTTTGTAAATGACATCGCATTTGATGCACAGCAAAATGCCTATATCACAGATAGTTTTGCAGGTGCGATTTATAAATTAGATGCAGCTGGTAAAGCGACAGTATTTTCGAAAGATGTGCTGTTTAAAACCGAAGGTATCGGTGTAAACGGAATTGTTGTACATCCCGATGGTTACCTTATTGTAGATAACAGCGCAAAGGGACAGCTGTTTAAGGTTGATTTAAAAAATCCTTCTAAAGTAACAAAGGTTGTTATTGATCAATACTTTATGGGTGCAGACGGACTACTGTTAAATGACAAGAATAATTTAACGATGGTGGTAAACGGTGGCAGTGATAAAATTTACCAGTTGACGAGTACCGATAACTGGGTAAGTGCGAAAGCTACCGCCTCTACATTAACGGCCGACCGCTTTACGTATCCTTCAACAGCTACTGCAAACGGTAAAGATATCTGGGTAATGAACGCACAGTTTAATCAGTTACTGGACAGTAATTCGGTACCGGTTAAAAAGTTTGCTATCCAAAAGGTGGTATACAAACCATTAAAACCATAAGTTATATAGCGAGGCCGTTCCGCACTATCGGGATTGCCTCGCTTTCTACAACCCTGCGTATTTTGGTTGAGTACAGCATAAAAAAAGCTACCTTAAAAGGTAGCTTTTTTTATGCTTAAACTATTTTGGATTATAATTTAAACAGCTTCTGCAGTGTACTTTTCTTTTTGCTGCTGCAAGAGAGGTACAATAATGCACCCACAGCAGTAATGGCAGCAACTTTAACGATCATGCCTTTTGGATTGTATTTCCACTCTACTTTCCAGCCACGCTCAGCAGCAATGTTAGGTATGTGGCCACGGCTAATGTCTTCTATAATGCCTTCCACCGCATTTACACGATCGGCAAGGATAAGCGGTATCCAGTGACGGTAACGGTCTTCGCTATGTTCAAATGCATACCTGCGAATCATTCCGCTTATACCCGAAGGCGGTACAGAAGTACCAAATACGCGGGTTACTTCCGGCCGTTCATTGGATTTCAGTAATTCTACATCTACGGGCTGCTGCACAGAACGTTCGTAGTTGATCCTGTTATGATCGTCGCCCGTATAGTTTTTCATCGGGTACGTAGGTTCATTTTCCGGATCGGCATCCATCCCCCAGCCCGGTATATCTTTATAATTGAATTTTGTATCGCTCATTTGAGTAGGTTTAAGTAGTAATACTTATTGTTTTATTTACGTCCAGCCCTGTTTTGATTAAGGTCTGGCTGCGGCCCATGCAATTTAACTATCATCAGTTGCGGCTCAATACTGCTCAGCAACTGATGATACTAAAAGGATGCCTATTTTGAAGATGGTATTAACACCGTCTTGATACAGTTATCCAGCTTTGAAGAGAAAAGTCTGTACGCATCGGCTACTTCTTCGAGTGGTACACGGTGTGTAATCAGTGCTTTCGGGTCTAAGCGGCCAGACTGTACATGGTCGATCAGTTTTGGCAGCAGTCTTTTCACCGAAGCCTGGTTGGCCCTGATCGTGATACCTTTGTTTACTACGTTCCCGATTGGGATCAGGTTGAACGGCGGACCGTAAACCCCTACGATCGAAACGATACCACCTTTTTTAACAGAGTTAATGGCCCATTGCAATGCAGTACCCGCACCAGCCTGCGCCAGCATCACCCTGCCGCTGAATGTTTGTAGAGTATTACCTTCTGCTTCGCAGCCTACAGCATCAATACATACATCTGCTCCGTACCATCCGGTAGTTTTCTTTAAGAATACCACCGGGTCTTCCATATCTTTAAAGTTATATGCTTCACATTTGGCATAATTCTGTGCAAACTCGAGCCTGTAATCTATATGGTCGATAATAATTACACGCGAGGGACCAAAAAACCAGGCGCACCTTGCTGCCATAATCCCGATTGGGCCGGCGCCAAAAATCACCACCGTATCTCCTTCTTTGATACCACCCATTTCTGCTGCCTGGTAACCCGTTGGCACCACATCGGTAAGCATTACTGCATCATCCGGATCCATATCTGCAGGGATCACTGTTGGGCCTACATCTGCGTAAGGTACACGAACGTATTGTGCCTGCCCGCCATCATAACCACCTGCCGTATGCGAATAACCAAAAATAGATCCTACGGCTGTAGACATCGTATTGGATTCGTGACAGTTACCAAATAAGCCCTGCTTACAAAAGTTACATTTTCCGCAGGCAATATTAAATGGTACCAGTACCTGGTCGCCCACTTTAAGTTTTTGTACCAGCGGACCAATTTCTTCTACGATACCTACAAACTCATGACCAAATGTAGAACCGATACGTGTATCGGGTACCATTCCATGATAAAGGTGCAGGTCTGACCCGCAAATACATGTTCGGGTAACGCGAATAATTGCATCTTCCGGATGTAATATTTCCGGCATTGGCTTCTGCTCTGCCCGGACCCGGTAAGGCCCTCTGTAATTCATTGCTAGCATATATATATCGGATTAAAGTTTAACTGTTAATTGCCATTTGTCTTATAAAATTGTCAATCATCAGACGTATAGAACTTATCAAAGAATGTGCGACAATTCTGGTGTTTCTACTCATTTTTATGCGGTTTATACCCAATTGTGAGACTTATTGGTACCTGTTTGCCATACAACTCCTGGTTTTACGATTATTTAACAAGCACAATCAATTCTTCAGCGTTAAGCACTGCATAGGTATTGATGTCATTATTAAAATATACAAACGCCTCCTCTATGTCTTCATCTCCTTTCAGCTCCCGGGCAAATGTCTTTAGCTGTGCCGAAGAATAAGCAGAAGCATATAAGCTATCCTCCCCATGAAAGCGATAGTAGAGAAATTTTGTATTGCGAACAATATCTTTTGGAAGTGTAGGGTGGCTCATCCCGCAGAAGCTGATGTTTTGATCGCCTAGTTTTTTAAATACATCCTCCCTCCACCACGACTCGTGCCGGAACTCCACTACATTTTGAACATCAGTATGTAAAGCGTTGATAATTTTATTCAGCTTTACTTCACTGTACAGATAATTAGGGGGAAGCTGGAACAGGCAGCAGCCACATTTATGCTGCAAGCCTTCCTTTACTGCCGTATAAAAATCATCCAGCATCCTTTCTGTATTATTAAACTTCTTGAAGTGGGTAATCACCCGCGGGGCTTTCACGGCAAAACGAAAATGGTCAGGGCTGCCGCTATACCATTTCTCTAGTACGGCAACCCTCGGGAACCTGTAAAAGGTGACGTTAAGTTCCAGTGTCTCGAAATGCTGCCCATAATATTCGAACCATTTCTTTACAGGAAGTTTTAGCGGGTAGAAAGTACCCCGCCAGTGTTTGTAATGATATCCGGAACAACCTATGTGATAATTTACCATATGATGCAGGTTTGAGCTACTTAACATGCACTGATAAATAATGTTTCTAAAAACAATTGGCCGGATAGACTGTATGAAGATGTGATTGATGATTAAATACCAAAACCTATGATAAATTTCAGATCCTTAGCAATAATTGCAACTACAATGGTGTGCCTTACGGCATGCAATTCTGGTGATAAAGAAGAAAAAGTTGGTACCCAGGTTACCGATTCTACGGCGGCAGATTCTACTACTGTAGACAGTATGGCCAACGGAACGGGTGGTGGCATGCCAAGAGACATACCTAATGGCACAGGAACTGAGCCGAATGGAGCAGATACCTCATCGAGTAAACAAGATACTACAAGAAAAGCGAAGTGGCCAAGCCAAAGTAATAATCCTTAGTGATTACGGGCGCAGGCAGGAAATTATTGCTTAGGGCAGCAGGTGATTAACGCCTGCTACCCTATTTTTAAACTGCCGTTAGTCTTTTGGCAAAGTAAACCAGAAATTAGTGCCTTTGCCCAATATACTGGTTACCCCAATTTTACCACTGTGTTTTTTAACAATTTCTGAGCTGATGTATAATCCAAGGCCAAGGCCGGAGAATTGTATCCCACTGTAATCTACACGGTAATATTGCTCAAAAAGGTGTTCCAGCTGATCTGCCGGTATGCCTGGTCCATGATCTTCAACACCGATTTTAATCTCCCCGACGCACGGTTCTATTCTGATGGTAATTACTCTAGCATCTGGCGCGTATTTCACTGCATTGCTCACCAGGTTAATCAATACCTGTTCGATCTGTTGTTCGTCGGCTTCAATTTCTATATTACTGTCCCCTTCTACTGTGATTTCGTGTTTACTGCTATCGCGTATCAGGTTACAGCAATTGCTGATCAGTTTAGACAGACTAAACCTAGACTTAACGAGGTTGAGTTTACCCTGCGAGATACGGCTGCTATCTAAAAGATCGGTAATCAGACTGGTTAATCTCAACAGGCTCCGGTTAGACTGTTCGATCATTTTTGATAACACCACTGGGTTTGGGTTATCTTTCATCCGCCCCATGATCTGCATCGCTGCTTTTAAACTCGTTACAGGTGTGCGCAATTCATGACTGGCCACATTGATAAACTCATCTTTTTGCTGCAATACCCTCCGCCGATTGGTAACGTCCATAAAGGTACCGATGCCACCAATGAGCTGGCCCGATTGCGGATCCAGTAACGGTGCGGCATTAATAGAGATGTAAAATAATTCTTTATCAGGGGGCTGTACGCCAATTTCGTAATCTATTACTGGTATGCGGCTGCGCATCATAATTGCCATCGGATGTTCAGCATCTGGCAGCGGGGAACCATCCAGCCTCAGGTTTTGCCATTTAGGATCATCATAGGTACGCTCCCTAATCTCGCTGTGGGTAAGCCCTAAGATTCGCTGTGCCATCTCGTTGGCATAAATGATATGCCCTTCCAGGTCTATTACCCCCACGCCTTCGGCCATGGTATCCAATATGGTTTGAAAGCGCTGTTCACTGGCAAAAAGTTTTGCATTGATTTCTGCCAGCTGGGAGTTGGCGAGTTTTTGCTGTTCGCCATCAAGCAGATTTTGCAGGCGCAGTTCGATCTGTTCCATTACTACGCCTGCCATCCCTTCGAGGATGGCCCGGTCGTGTTCATTAAACTTGCGGGGCTGCGTGTCTACCAGGCATACCGTACCAATCAGAAACCCATCATGGGTAATTAGCGGTGCACCTGCATAAAAACGAAGGCCAAAATCACCACAAACCAGCGGGTTATTTGCCACTATGGGATCTTGCATGGCATCCTCAATTACATTTACCTCTGGTTGAAGTACAGTTAATGAGCAGAAGCTTTCTCCACGTGGACCAACCACAGTATCCATCCCTACATTGGAGCCGAAATAGACATCCTCACCGTCTACCAGCGAAATCATGGCAATAGAAGATTTAAATATCTCGGCAACCAGCTTCGCGATATTCTTAAAAGACTTTTCTGCGTATGTACCTAATATCCTGTAGCGTCTTAAAGCGGCAAGACGCTCCTGCTCGTTAGGTAAAATTATTTCTGTTGCGAAGGTGTTCTTCATTAGATTTGAGCGAGTTATACCAGATTGATCATTGCATGTTTGATCAGAACCCATAATAAGCCAAATTGTTTACGAGAGGCCAATAGGGTCTGTTAATGCATGTTTACTCACCATAGCTTCAAGGTCGTCCAGGTCAAATGGTTTTGCCAGATAGGTATCTGCACCGGCCTGTCTGGCCAGGTCACTAATCTGGCTGTTCGCTGAAAAGTAGATGACGGGTATGTGTTTAAGCGCCTCTGAATTTTTTAGTAATTGCGTAGAAACTATACCTCCCGATGCGGGAATCCAGTTATCCATCAGGATCAGAGCAGGGTTAATTTCGCTTACCCGGTTGAGAATATCATTACAGTCGGTAAACGTGAATACTTCCCAGCCTGCATCTGTTAATACAAACTCACAGATGGACAAAATATCCTCATCATCATCAAAAACTATTACTTTTCTGTTTAATTCAGTCATTTCGTTGCGCTAGACCCCAAATATATCTGTTTAAACTGATTATCAAAATAATCATCAATTATTTTAGTTACCTGCCGGGCACCTTCTTCTATTACGATATAGTTTCAACAAATACCCGCATTTGGTGTTTAGGTGCAGAAGATTATAGCACAGTTCTGACTTCCCATATATAAACCGATGACCGAAGATAAAAAGTACCCATTTATAAAAGACGATGACAGCCGTATAGCGGCACTGCATTCTTACCATATCCTCGATACAGCAGAAGAAAAAGATTTTGATGACCTTACCACCCTGGCTTCGGTGATTTGCCAGACGCCCATTGCGCTGGTTAGCCTGGTAGATAAAGACAGGCAATGGTTTAAATCACACAAAGGGCTTGCCGCTACAGAAACGCCAAGGGAGTACTCCTTTTGTGCCCATGGTATAGCTAAGCCAGGTGAGTTATTTATCGTTCCTGATGCTACTACAGACGATAGGTTTAAAGATAATCCACTGGTTACGGGCTATCCGGATATCGTGTTTTATGCGGGTAAGCCATTAATCAATAACCAGGGTTTTGCCTTAGGCTCGCTTTGTGTAATAGACCAGCAAAAAAGGGAACTGAGTGCAGAACAGATTAATGCGCTAACAGTGCTGGCAAAGCAGGTGACAGATAAACTGGAACTGCGGCGGAAACTGATCGAAATCACAGCTACTGAGAAAAAACAGGCGATGCTGAATGAAGAACTGATTGCGGCAAATGTGAAGCTTGTCCTGTCTAACGATCAGCTGGAGCAGACCAACCATGAGCTGAGTACTACCCAGCTGAAATTACAGCAGGCAGTGGAAACCGGGAACCTGGAAGAATTGCGTAAAAACGATTTTATTGGAATGATAAGTCATGAATTAAAAACTCCGCTAACCTCGCTGAGCGGCTATATCCAGTTATTGCAAACCAAGGCTAAAACAGATGATAAATTTACCAGCCTCGCACTGGGCAAGTCTGGCCTGCAGGTAAAAAAGATGATCACGATGATTACTGGTTTCCTCAATGTTTCGCGGTTAGAATCAGGAAAAATTGTACTGCACAAACAAACTTTCCGGCTAGACGAACTGATAGAGAATGTGATCGAAGATATTAGCCTGACAGAGCTGGGCCATGTTATTATAAACGAACCTTGTGTACCTATATATGTTGATGCAGACCTGGATAAAATCGGGAATGTGATTTCCAATCTGGTAAGCAACGCGATCAAGTATTCGCCAAACGGAACCGACATCAGGATACATTGCACTTCTACCGAAGGCATGGTACAGGTGAGTGTAGAGGATAAAGGGATGGGTATCGCTCCGGCAGACCTGGAACATCTTTTCGAACGCTATTACCGGGTAGAGGGTGAGCATACCCAGCTGATTTCGGGCTTCGGGATAGGTTTATATCTCTGCGCAGAAATTGTTGGTATCCACAAAGGCAGGATATGGGCCGAAAGTACTGTTGGCCAAGGTTCTACTTTTCATTTTAGTTTACCGCTGGCCTGATAAAACTGGCAATTACAGGGAAGCGCATTCCTCAAACCAAATTACCTCCTGATTGTTAATCACATAGCAGCAGATTGCTGGAATAATGTTGAACCTTTAAATGAGTAATTATGCAACGTAAGATAAAGAGTTTAATTGGCTTCACCATGGGTGCAACCAATGGCGAAATTGGAAAGGTGGATGAGTTTTATTTTGACGACCAAAGCTGGACAATCAGGTACCTGGTTGTAAAAACAGGTGGTTGGCTATCGGGCCGAAAGGTGTTGATTTCGCCGGCTGCTTTCCTGAAACCAGACTGGGAAAATGAGACCTTTCCGGTAAACCTTACCCAAGAACAAATTGAAAACAGTCCTGATATAGATACCGAGAAACCCGTTTCGCGCCAGCACGAGCTGGATTTATATAACCATTATTCGTGGCCTTATGGCATCAGGTCTGGCGAAGGGTTTTATGGCGGCATGGGCATGATGGGAATGACAGAATCCAGGATCCCTATTGAGGATAGTGTGGCGGCTTATCAGCACCTGCAAAAACAGGAAGGCGATCCGCACCTGCGCAGCACCGGCGAAGTAAAGGGTTACAGCCTGCATGCTACCGACGGCGACATAGGTGATGTAGAAGATTTTATTGTTGATGATGATACCTGGACTATCCGCTTCCTCGTCGTAGATACGGGAGACTGGTTCCCCGGCAAAAAGGTACTGGTATCGCCCAAATGGATAAAAGACATCAAATGGCAAAACTCATCGGTATATGTAGACCTGACAGTGGACGCCATTAAAAATAGTCCTGAATATGATCCGTCGCAACCCCTGAATGAGAGTTACGAAACGGATTTGTATAAATACTACGGAAAATCTGTTGACGACCGTTCTTAATATACCAGTTGAAAGGTCTGCCCCGCCGGGCAGACCTCTATTAATTTGCTCTTTTTCTCTCCTCTTCGCTCGCTGTCGTTCTCTTGCGTGCCGCAGCAACACTTTTACCAAATTTGTAGGAAAAGCTTAACGTAAACGCCCGGGTGTCGTTCTTCTGATAAATACCGCTGTTTTGTCCGCCGTTATCAATCGTGATCCGGTAAGGGTTACCACCCAATAAATCGGTAGCGCTAAATCTCAGCGTCCCCTGTTTATTAAATACCGGTTTACTGATTCCCGCACTCAGGTCGTAT
>Ga0247814_10001104_pt1 | contig 16877 bp, 14 predicted proteins | sample UWRJL179409R1_FD_179947 | JGI IMG/M metagenome (GOLD analysis project Ga0247814, IMG submission 179947) | Plant litter microbial communities from Arlington Agricultural Research Station in Wisconsin, United States - UWRJ-L179-409R-1 | ecosystem: Environmental > Terrestrial > Plant litter >...
TAGCATTTGTATCCAATATAAATACGCAATCTCCTTCTCCCCATTTGTAGAAACGTTGTATTTTAGCCACCGATTGAAGGTTCTCCTGTGGAGTGAGCGCATGGTCTGCCAGCCGCGATTTCCTGTTGACTTTGGAGGCGATCGATCTGCGATACTGCTTCTCTAGAAATCCGAGAAACAAAGACAGAGAGGTGTATAGAGAATTGCACCGATAGTCTATGATAGAATTAACGGTTGAGATTCTGTGTATTCTACCTCTTCGCGGGAAGTCCACGTTTGCTCTAGAGGAGAGACGATGTTGGAAGTGCTGTATCGTTGAGTCCATTAGATACGGAACAGCTACATATACTATGATAGTGGTTTTCTGCTTAATCTTAAGGCGAGAGTCTCCTTGTTCTTTCTTATAGGTAAAGGTACGGGTGGTGTTTCTTAAAACAAGACCCCTGAGATGTGATTTTGCTTCAAAGTTGTTATATCTTCACCTATTCTATTTTGAATGCAGCTGTAGCACTATGCAGATATTTTCATTTCCTGAATTTCATACTATGCACACTGGGAGTAGCTTCCTGGCAAAGATGATGGTCAAATGGCGTCACGCGCTCGCAAGAAAATACTATTTATACTCCTCCTCTGCCGTACGCTTGCTAACACAAGATCACTCGCTTAGTCGCGTTCCTTCCTCAACACACAGCAACAGTGTCTTTTGAATATTCTACAGACTTCCAAGCCTAGATTAGGAATAGTGAGCTATATTAGCGCGGTGATCTGGCTGTTTCTGTAGGTCCCCGGAAGTAGTTATATACACCTGCTCCTCCTCTTCTTCTTCAACATTTTCCAGTGTATCCACATCTGAGCATATGGTCTAATGAAGACCTTCTTCGTAAAATGATCGCTTTTGTTATCAAGTCCGCTTCGCACTCCTTCACGCTTCTTACTTCCCTTCCCTCCCATTTGCCTCCTCAATCCCACCACTTCTCCGGATTGGCACTACCACCGTATCTACACGCGTCTATGCTGACGCAATAATCTCTATAGGAATTCTCCGGAGACTTGTAGGTCGTTTTTCGCTAGCCTATGACACTTGCAACATTTCATACTAACCGACACTCGTCACTTTCAAGCTTGGGACATCATAGGGATTTGAGTCTTGTCCTTCGCTTCACCTGCAGCCCCAGGTGGTAGGTCGGACACTATCCATATATTAACTCCAGTTGCTGACGGCTTGACACATAGTCGAAGGTATTCAGATGGGTCTTGACGTTGCCTTTGGTGTAGCGGCTATGGCCCTGGGAGGTAAGTTTGAATCGTCTTCCAGTTCCACTTAGAATACTGACATTCTGTCAGATTCTCGAGACCGGAATGTATCCACTCCTGACTGATCCACCATGGCTTAAATTGTGGTCTGCGCTTCGGCCCTGTACACATGCTCAGTGAACACGTACCAGATCTCCTGGCAGGTTTCCCCATACTCTCGTTCAGCAGGTGCGTCGCAAAGCGACAGGGGCGAACGAAAGAGGTGGCACCCCAGGATGGTGGGATGAAAAAAACGACGATCCCAATGAAGTCCTGCATGGGGCGGTAAAACCTGGTGGGCTGAGTGTCAGTTCCGGGAAGAGGAACGTAGAGCGCAAATGATCTGTACTGCAGCTAAAGCTGGGCGCAAGTCTATCGCCTCCCCTCTTAATTCCCCAAGAACACGGTAATATCCCCGGAACCATCGGAGCATGGCTTTGTCCTGTAGCAGGCTGGCAGGATGGAGTTGCATCGCCGAGACAGGGAGCACGGCTTAGCCGCACACACCACGTGGGGACTTTCACGGTTGTGGTAGGATTGTTCTGGTTCAGGACAGACTCTCCCAGTGTGAAGTGAAATTGGATAGTTCAGATCTTCTTTGGTGGTCTTGGACATAGTCTCCTTCTCAACATAGCGAAGTCAAGCTTCTCCAAACGCCGCTCATCATTAGGTAGCATAGAGAAGCTGCGACATGTTATACTCTTAGTCAACTCTTTTTGATTATATCTGATATTGTAATTGTGAGGTTGTGGTGGGAGTTGGCTTCGGACAGTAGATTCGATCGTTCAGATATTCAATCCAATCCAAATAGTTCCACCTCACACTCTTCATAGCAATTTGTGATCTATCAGCTTGATATGATCGAACATATTATTGTCGCTAATCCATAGTCGACATAAACGCTCGATCCATGAAGGTTCGTAGACAGTGAAAAGAATATCGCAGGTTGTCTATCGATATGTAATAGCTCTAGACTCACAGCACTATTATGGCATAGTGGAAAGTATCATGAACATAACCAAGATTCAGCCTCGTGTATATTATTGCTGCAAGCTCTCTTAGTGGTATAATACTCACTCATGAAGACTGTCTTTGCTGTCTCGACATTCTCAAACCCTTCACGCACTCCTGTAGGCGAGTTGAGTTTTGAAAAATGGAAAAGGGAATGGCTCGCAAATTTCAAATCAGAAAACGGAGGAATGATCAAGTCGTCCCTACAACCAATTTGATAACGAGAAAAGGACATTCCTTTTCCTATTCTATTTGACTGCACAAGAGGCAATCATACATGCCGTTATGGGCTACATCTTCAATCTGTGCAGTACTTTAGAAGAAGAAATGTAGGCTGGAAAGTGCAATGTAGCAGTATCACGGTTTGAGATATGTTCAGAACTTCTATACCCCCAATCGAAAAAGGAACCAAGCTGGCAGCTTAGTAGATGGATTAGTAAAATTTTATTATCTGTAGTCGCGATCACCTACAGGTACGATTGCAGGAATAAATTGCTTCATTTCGTGCTCTCAAAGTTCGAGTCTCTTCAACAATGAAGGCATTCGTCGGAATAAGGTTTTGGTGGAGATGGCACAGCAGTCTTGGCGTATTGGGAAAGGGGTTGGTTTTCACTATCTATATGGGTCACTTCGTTATTTTTCATGTTCAGATAAGAATAGATGGGAAGCAAAAGTATAAAAAGTTGTGTGTTTTGGCAGAAATATCACGCCCCTGTTCTGGAGTTCTTGGTGGTTATCGGTGTTGATGTTGGGAAGAAGTGCTACTCACCGTGTATTCTCGATACCTCCATTCGAGATTGAAAAAATCTCATGAAGTATGTAGAAATTATTACCTTCTTAGGGGTAGAAACTGCCTTGGAATTTTTGAGTACGTCCTATTACATGCCATAAATCCAGTCTCCGTCACTTCTCAAATAAGCTGATGAAGCAATTTCTTTGAGGCACCTTGAACAAACTGCCACAAATTCCCAATTTTCCAGAGAGCAAGCTATAGGCTCAAAAGACATGGGAAGCAGAACTCTGTTTCTCAAAGATCACTAGAATAGATTAGATGCGAGTCTGGCCTCATCTCATTTGAGTGTTTATATACAACAAGTATAAGGCACGTGTCATTTCTCCACTTTTCTCCTTCTCGCTTCATCTTGTGCTCCCCCCCTTTTTTTTTAGGGTGATCGGTTGAAACGCCTGGATGATGCCAAGCCACTAAAGTCTAGCGCCCGCAGCCACCAAAAAAACCTAAGAAATGTTTTTGCCCCTATCGTGATAGCGATGTGACACGCTGAAGGCACTGTAAATTTAACAAGAGTTTTGGATTTTTCGGTGGCTAGCTGAGAGTCGCTTAGCTTGCTGTGTTTGATCTAGAGGCTTGGCATATTCTGGACCCTTTTTAGGCATTAACACTGAAATCCTTGGTATCACGAGACCTTACATAAGCCAGCCTAAAAGCGATTTTTTCCCTAGCGGACGGTGAAAGACACAACAAGACTCACATCTGTGATCGATTTTTACTCATTCTCTCCTACCCGAGCGCCAAGATGAAGTACGTTCTGGTATCAGGAGGTATGTATGAGGTCATCTATTCGTCGGATCTTCGACATTGACCTTATATCAGGTGTGATTTCCGGAGTTGGCAAGGGAATAATAGGTATGGCGCCAACAATATGACCCCCGTTACATCCTCACTAACGGTTTGGGTACTTTCAGCCTCCTCGTCTGGCCTACTCCTGAAAACTTTGGGTTTAAAGGTTACTGCGATCAAGATCGACCCGTATCTCAATATCGACGCAGGTATATATAGTGTTATCATTGAAAGGAGATCGGGGCTGATCTGATAGGTACCATGAGCCCGAAGGAACATGGAGAATGCTTCGTTCTCAATGGTAATTCTCATAACTTAATCTAAAACATCCGCACCGCTAACCGTCCTATTGATGGTGGTGAGAGTGATCTTGATCTTGGAAATTATGAAAGGTACAATAACACTTTGAATTAATCTGTATGCGTTGAACACCGACTAATTTTACTCTCCCAAGATACTTGAGCCTTAATCTAACAGCGGAGGTGAGTTGTTCCTCTTGAATAAATCTATTAGCTCACGCAGGCGGTATTGACATATATTGTCAGAGCAACATCACAACCGGAAAGATCTACAAGTACGTCTTTCAGCTCCATTTCCAAGGTATTATCTTTGCTAATAGATGTGTGCCAGCCATGTGCTATCAGAAGAAAGGAAAGGTAATTACCCATCGCGTGTCTCAGGGCGTTGAGTGGGTGTCACTACCAAAGGTGCTAATGATTTTGATAAGGCACATACCTGGGTAAAACCGTACAGGTTGTTCCCCATATCACCGACGCAATTCAAAGCTGGATCGAACGCGTTGCTAGGGTCCCAACAGATGATTCAGGAGAGCAACCCGATGTGTGCATTAGTATGTTTTGTACCTGAAAATCACAAGAAAGCGTTTACTGACTGCTTTCTCCCAGTCGAATTGGTATGTGTCCGCAAACCAAGAAAGGGGGCATTCTGCTCCGATATCTCATCTTGTTTTTTGTTTGAAACTTACCATTTCCTAGGGTGGTACGGTCGGCGATATTGAGAGTATGCCCTTCGTTGAAGCATTGACCCAATTTCGGCATAGGGCAGGCAAGGGAAACTTCGTCAATATCCACGTGTCTTACGTGCCAGTGTGAGTTTTATCGTCCCTATAAGCCCCATGTGTAATTTCTGTCAAAGGGCCGATTCTAGAAAAGCGTTTTTGACAAATAAATGATTGCTAACTTTATGGATGGCAGCATAAACGGTGAAGAAAAAAGCAAGCCGACGCAACACTCGATACGAGGTGCACTTCAAGCGTGAGTACTTTCTGTTCTACCTACTCTCTGATCCCTGTGTTTTCTACAAATTGTTTGTTACAAGCTCCACCACGAAAACGAGTCGCCTCCCTTGAAATATTTGAAATATATGGTTGCTGATTAGACTTCATTTAGCGGCCTCATCCCGGATTTGGTTAGTACCTCAATCATATACTAGGGTACCAGCTGACAGGATGCAGATTGCATGTCGTTGCGAGCGGCCCCTTGCCAAAGATACGATCCAGAAAATTGCACGCAGCTGTCATCGAGAGGCTGAGCAGGTGATTGCCGTACGCGATATGCAGACGGTTTATCAAGTGCCGCTTCTTCTTGAACAACAGGGTCTAGTTAATTTATTGAAGGGGTGTTTGATGCTGGATCAACTATCAATTCCCAAAGCGCTGGTTGATAGGGGTACAGAGCTATGGAATCTCTGGAACAAAACCGTTCTCCCGAAAGAAAATCTGGAGATAGTTGACATTGCCATAGTTGGCAAGTATATCGAGACTCATGATGCTTACCTTTCAACTGTCAAGTCCCTAGAGCACTCGGCAATGCGGTGCAACAAGGCACTTCATATCAGATGGGTTGATTCTGAACTTCTAGAAGACTCTGTACTGGATAGTAATCCTACCAAGTACCACCAGGCCTGGAAATCAGTTCAAACAGCGAGTGGAGTTGTAATTCCTGGAGGGTTTGGAGAGCGAGGAGTTGAAGGGATGATCAAAGCAGCTTCCTGGACTCGGACAAACCGCGTACCGATGTTGGGAATATGTCTCGGCATGCAAGTAGCCGTGATTGAGGCAGCACGGAATCTCTGTGGTAAAAATGGGGTCACATCAGAGGAGTTTGGAGGTCCTGCCGAGGACTCGGTGGTCATTTTCATGCCGGAAGGCAGTAGAACAGAGAAGGGGGCGACTATGAGGCTTGTATGCAATTCTCGAAGTCTTTCAAAATAACAAATACTGACTGGCATTATTTAAGGGATCGCGGCCAACTCACTTCCAGCCTGGCAGCGAATGGAGCAAACTACGGGCACTATATGGATACGCAGATGTGGTCGAAGAGCGCCACCGACATCGCTATGAAGTGAACCCGGATATGGTGGACCAGTTGGAAAAAAGCGGACTCAACTTTATCGGCAAGGACGACACGGGCAGGCGTATGGAGATTGTTGAACTGAAAGATCATCCCTGGTATGTCGGCGTCCAATTTCATCCCGAATACCAGAGCAAGGTATTAGACCCATCGCCACCGTACCTCGGCTTTATCGCCGCCAGTGCAGGATGTCTTGATCAGATCACGAAGGAGCTGCTACAGAAGCTTCAGGCCACTAGTGGTCTCCCTAATGGAGTGGCTGAAGCTATACGTTTCTGAATGCAACTCTGAGAAGGTTTGTAACAGAACTGCGTACCCATTTCATTTCATGAAACGGGGCACATTTTGTGGTGAATGGTTGCTTGTCTGACTCAACGTTCATAATTATTTGCCTGTCTTTAGAGTATTTCTTACTGAAAATATCCTCTCTTGGTTTATAAACTTTAGAATAAGAGCGCTGGCAATGGATAAAATAAAATAAATAAACGTACCTCATGATCCCTACAAAATCCAAAACCTACTTGTCCTGTGCATCCGTACCTTTTCCCACAGCATAAAAGAAGAAGTAAAATATGAAATTTCAGTTACGGAAGATTTCTTCATCTTCTTTTCGACTTGATAAGATGGAAGGGCTATTTAAGAATGAAGAATCGTTTCTAATATTCTCGATTATTGCAAAGTCTCAAGTACTGACACACTCTTGTAAAAGAATGTAAATCCATTACTCAATATTACAACCTCCCTGGAATCACCTAACGAATAGAATTATGACCTAGAACACCTGCTTCCCCGTCAAGATAATCATCCTAAGATCATTAACCAGCCTGTTATGATTAACAGAACATACACCTCGTGCTGGGAACGGCACGTTTTGGATACATTGAGATCCAGCTACTACCCATCAGCGCCATTCTTACCCGAAACAGACTTTGAATTTTTAGCACCAAACATACCTTCTAGAAAAGCTTCCGGACTGGCCGAAATTATTCTCTGGATCGAATTGCTGGCCGCTCACATCATCTTTACTGAAGCTCCAGGTACTGTTATCATTATACGGGATAGGAGCATCAGCACTGCTTCCCTTGTTAGCAAAGACACTACTATCTCAAGACTTTTGGGAATGCAAATTTGGTGCGCAAAAGAAAGCAAGGGAGTAGCTTACGTGCCACAATTCCCCCAAAGATGCGTCACGTTGAACGTAAACATATTTCCATTTGGATAGAGACTAAAAGTCACACTTGGATCTGCACAAGGCTGGTCGATCGGGGCTCCATCCACTGCAAAAAAGTATGCACCGCCGTTATAGTAAGTGCATGTTGTGTTGAAGCCCTGAGGTGCAGTTGTTGGTCTGTCTATAATATTGAATTTCCATCTGTATAGAACGTTATTGTGAGGTTTGAGATTAGGAAAAGGAAACCCGTACGTTCCACCAGAGCCATGTCTGGTGTTATAGATTTGAAGATCCGAAATCCCCCATGCAACAGGGACTTGGATGGAGGAGCTTTGAGCAAAGGCTAGCGTAGCAGTTGCTGCTGAAAGGAGGAGTGTTGAGAAATACATTGTGAGATGTATTGAAGCGTTAAGTGTAATTAGCGAGTATGATGTTTGAATTATAATAACTTTGTGTTTTTCATAGAATCTTTATGGAGGGAGGCAGACTTAATATAGGAGGCAGTTGGTTGTTGCCTCTCGGGTCGGGCTTTGTAGGCTTGCAGCACCTGATTATTACCCAAGAAGTTGTTTTGGCTACCAAGAACATTCTAGCAGTAAAATGTGATTAGCATTATAGTGAATACGGGCTGAGTGGGATGATCTACGAATCCCATTCTTTGTGTGATGCTTTTGCGTGCTTTTATCGGTTTGAATACGAGATGTCAGTCATGTGTTTTTTGCGACTCTATTCGCTTGTTAAGTGGCAGCGAATGTCGTCCCAGCCTCGGATCATACAAAATGCAGGGGACCGTCATAGGGCCAAGTTATATTTAGGAACGGCATATGGGAAAACAAGTATTACCTAGTACGGTCATGGCGATAGAAACTTTCATGCCCACTAGTTCAAGCCCATACAGCTATGCGTGCATAATCTATCGTAAACCATATGTGTGTACTTTCATTTGATTGATACCTGCGTAATTCAACATGCTCTAGCTACACATGGAATACCCAGCAATATATAAATTTTATAGTCCTGATTTCGCCTTCCCTGTTGGAATACCAAAAAGAACTGCAGGCTTTCCATCCAACGCGGGCTTGTCAACTCTGTAATATCCTTTACGCTCAAATTGAATAATGTCATCTACTTTTAGATCCGCAACGTTCTCGTCACACAATACATCCGTCTTATGAGCAGACTCAGGGGTCAAGAAATCCTCCCAGTTGTCGGTTTCCTCTAGCTTGTCCTTGGTGATCAGATACTCGAACTCCCAGCACTCAGCTTTTACAAGAGTTTGACCCTCGGTCGACAACCATGTGACTTTCTTCTCGGTCTTTTTGACATCGCCCTCGAGATGTAATTCGAGCTCGATGTCAGTAATGGAACCAGATCCATTGATCTTCCGGACGAATGCATTACCCCATTTCATAAGTGTGATTTCCTCGCCCTCTTTCATGAGCTTCACGTCCTCCTGATCTAGAAGTATGCTACTGCTGAATGCAACCTTCTTGGTCCCAACAGCTGGGTTCTTGGGATGCTTTGGCATATCTTTAACCTCTGGTACAGCTGGACCATTGGTGATTTTGGCTTTGACGCATGTATCTTGGTCGACTGAGGTGTGGCGAGGTGCGACAGGATCAATAACATTCTTGTTGGAAGCCCAGAAGTTTGTCCAGTCCATAACCACAATATTTCTACTTGGTCCTTGCTTTAGGATGAAATCCCGTAGTGCCGCGATTTGCATACCTCGTCTCCGAACACCACGAATTGTAGGCATTCGAGGGTCATCCCATCCCCAGACGTTGCCCGCATCGACCAGCTTGGTAAGTTTTCGTTTCGACAAGAATGTACGAACAAAGTTCATACGAGCAAAGTCCCAAACGTGCACTTGGCGGAGCTTCAGCGTGTCTAAGAACCATTGATATTGGGGATTGCGATCGGTATACTCGGTCGTTCTGAGAGCATGAGTGACGCCCTCCATAGAATCGACGATGGGGCAAGCAAAGTCGTATGTTGGATACATCTTCCAAGTTGTTCCAGTTCTATGATGAGGGGTTTCGGTATTGCATCGATATATAACAGGATCACGCATGGCTCCGTTAGGACTATCAAAGGATATCTTTGCGCGAATGCAATTCTCGTGTCCAACTTTCGATCCTGCTTTCATCTCCTCGAATATAGCAAGGTTCTCCTCAACACTCTTATCTCGGTGCTTGCTAGGAAGCTTTTTCATCCTCTCGTCTCGCATCGTCTCCTGGTCCGTATCATCTGCATAAGCATGGCCCTCCTTGATGATGCGAACACAATACTCATATAACTCCTGTAGGTAGTCACTGGTATAACTCGTCTTGTCCGGGGTAATCCCCATCAACTTCAGGTCTTCGATAATGGAGTCCTCAAACTCCTGCTTCTCCTTTGAAGGATTTGTGTCATCGAATCGGAGTAGCAGTGTGCCTTTATAGAGGTCATGTGCAAAGTAATCGTTAAGAAGTGCGGCTTTTGCGTGACCTATGTGCAAATATCCACTGTGTTTAGTTAGTATGTGAGATTTAGTGATATCTATGTTTTAATAACAAATTATCCTCTAGTAACTTACGAAGGCTCGGGGGGGAATCTAGTAATCACTCCCTTCTCTGTATCTTGCAAGGCCATGTTGTAACTAGCACCGGCCTTGCTTCCTGCAGCTATCTTTGCCTTTCCAGCATCCTCCTTCAACTTGATCTCAGCCTGAATCTCTGGATGAGACTGTTCAATATATGCGAACCATCTTCCAACATTGGCAAGACTTCCTCTCTTCAAGAACGCATTTGCCACCTTATTTGATCGAATGGTAACCCATACCTTGGAATCAACCTCACTTAGTGAGTACCCCTCGATAAAAGTTCGTAGGGTAAGATGTTTATCCAAGGCCAGAAGATGTGGCTCAATGGATTTGAAATCAGGGGCAGCGAGGTTCGCCGCGAGCTGAGATAACTCCTGGCTCTTCATTGTGTTTATTTTTTGTTTTCTGGGAGCAGGTGAGTGAGTCGAAATGTGGGATGTATTTAATGATGGAGGGGTTGTTGACTCAAACGGCCGGGAAGGAAGATTGTTAATCCGACTTGGCATGCCAAGGCTTTAATTCCAATTGGAGCTCAAGTTTCTGGACGAGCGACAACGAGCCCTCAAATTACCAGTATCAACATGGCTAACCTCTCGCCATGCCTTGCTCAGATGAGCAGGCTGAGTCTCGCGACGGGGAGACAGACCGCATATTCTCTTCCTGCGAGGTTCTTAGCCCCCAAAATACAAGTTCGATTCGTCACCAAGGCTAAAGAAAAGAAGCCTTCTGGTAACCCGCAGAAAAATAAGCAGAAGGGTGTTGTCGAGAAGAAAAAGAAGAAGGGAAGGACGACGTATCTTCAATATGATATGAAGGACTCGGAGCAATTTTCGCTCTGCGAAGCCATGCGGTATGGGATCATCACCTCCCTAAGCTGAGCAGTATCTAATCGCAGACAGGTATATCCGAGCTTTTGAAGTGGGCCAGAAGCCAACGTCCGTCAAGTACGATGTAGCTATTAAGCTGAAATCCCAGAAGAACGGCCCTGTTATACGAAATCGGTTACGACTTCCACACCCAGTGAGCACAGATGTCAGGATCTGTGTCATTTGTCCGCCAGACTCCAAATATGCCGAGGATGCGCGAAAGGCAGGAGCTTCGGTCGTTGGAGAAGAGGAGGTGTTTGAAGCTGTGAAGGATGGGCGTATTGAGTTCGATCGATGCATCTGCCAAACTGACTCGCTCGCGAAGATGAACAAAGCGGGAATGGGAAGATTTCTTGGACCTAGAGGACTGATGCCCAGTACGAAGACGGGTACCGTCGTGAAGGATCCAAGCATTGTGATGAAAGACCTGGTTGGAGGTGCTGAATACAGAGAACGTTTGGGTGTCATAAGGATGGCAATTGGACAACTAGGGTTTACGCCAGAGGAGATGCAGCGGAACATGAAAGTATTCATTGATTCTGTGAAGAAGGATATAGGGCAATTGAGTGACAAGATCAACAAGGAGATGGCGGAGGTAGTGCTAAGCTCTACGAATGGGCCGGGTTTCCCACTGAACGGAACTTTCATAGATCCGAACTCAAAAATCACGGCTCGGGAACTATCGACATAGAAGTGTACAATGTATAGATATGAGATGTACCATAGAGCAACATGAATTCCGTTGTGTCAGACATTACCTGCTTAAACCTATCAAGAGGACTCCTGTGCCGACTATGTGTGAATATAAATATAATGCCTGTCTTGCGCGTCTTGGCCGACTTGGGGAATCTGACACAATGTGGTATCTAGTTTGCTTTTCAGATTTTGCTGTAGTTTATTCCCTTTTGTACAATGATATATGCCTTAACTCCATCGCTATGCTCCAATCCCTGTGCGTTACCGTGACTTCAAGTCTCGCAAAACCTTGACTGCCTCATTTCCAGCATTCAAAATGCGGTAAATACTTAACAGCTTCATCACCCGTGCTTTTCCACTTTCTCCCGTGGCCGCAGCTTGCTTGAGGGCAGTGCTCATATCCAGTAAAATGGTGTTTCTGACCCGTAGCATGCGTGACTGCTGAGCTATTATGAATGGATGAGCGTTGCCAGCGCTAGCCGACAGGAACTCAATCTGACGACAGTCAAGGGCAAGTCTTTGGAGTTTGGCAGTGCTGGTTCCTCCATCCGGCAAGTCATCCTCATCATCTTCATCCTCGTCGTCCTCGCTATCACTCCATGACTCCCCTTCCTCCGTCGGCGTCCGTCCAAGCGACGCAACCATCAGCTTGTCCTCCAACTCCTCCAGCCGCGCATCAACCTCCAACAGCTTCCTCCCCAGCGCAATCTCCTTACTCACCGCCGTCTTCTCCTCCAGCAACCCATCGACCTCGACCTTCCTCTCCCTAACAGTTGCCCGCACCCCCTCCACCCCCCTCTGAAACCCCAATAACCCCACAATCACATCCTCGACCTTCTCTTCACCCCCTTTCAGATCACTGCCAAGGCTGAGGAACTGCTCATAATTCGCATTTACAAGATCCAAAAGCTCCTTGGATAGCGCCTGAGACCGTTCCCTGAGATCTCCCCGTAGATCTTCTAAGGTCTGATGGCGGTCCGAGAGGGTAGAGAGATAGTTTGAGGCTTCGAAGGTGGGCGAGAGGAAGTCACTGCGTGGTAGGGCCTCGGGGTAGGGGAGGTTGTCTTCGTCGTCCGAGGAGATGTTCCCGGAGTCTCCTCCGAAGTAGAATTTACTCATTCTGATATGCAACCTGGCAAACTCCCCGGGGCTGCCTTCTTCTGGAGCCCTGTGGGGTGTATTTGCTGGATTACTACTGACGGTGTACAGTACAGAACACTTGATATCACGTGCACCTAAAGTTTGATGGGTGGTTCGATTTCTCGGGATTATTCGCGTGGTGTGCTGAGGCTTTACATAACCAACTGCTGTGCGTGCTGGGCAGTTGATATCCACGCTCGTACGTAGTGGAGTGACGGAGGGTTCTGGTGGGACTCAATTCAGTTTGGAAGACCAGTGAACGTGCGTTCGGCTATGGGAAAACAAACCCCTGTGTATGTATACACCTAGTTGGTATTCAACCCACACACTTTTCTCTCAGTTCTAGAAGCGCTTTAATGAATTGATAACACTCAACACGTAGAGATAGGCCTAGTAGCTAGACACCGATCTGATTGAATATAACAGACAGATCTTTCCCCTAAAAGAAAGAAAAAAGAAGTTGCGTTCGGTCGTGCATGTATTCGGGCGAGCATACTGCTTGGCACATCCGATTCTCGGCTGTTGGGTGGAGCTGGGCACATCTAGTCGAGCCAGTTCCCAGTCAGTCAGCCAGTCTGCCCCTAGTGGGATCTGATAATCTAATCTGATCGATCCTTTCTCTTCCCCCTCCGAGCTTCCCTTCACCTTTTCCCACCTTCACCAACAAATTTCGTCTTTTTCAACAACTCTAATTGCCCTGCACCTGGGGTTATTTGATGGTTCTAATTGTATGCTTCACTTAAATTCGAACTAAATTGCCAAGTTGATAGAGTGTTTGCATGCATGCATTATGGCGTCGCCTGCTGTATCAACGCCGTCCTCTGCAGGCTCACCCAGCGCTCTTGCTCCGCAGCCATCTGCCCCTCAATTCCTAGCTAAGAAAGCCATGCAAATGACTCCAAATATATCTTCCATCTCGCCGGCTCTGGCACACGGTGCTCCACCAATTATGACCCGAAAGGAATGGATCATACCACCTCGTCCAAAGCCAGGCAGAAAGCCAGCAACAGATACACCACCGACCAAAAGAAAGGCACAAAACCGAGCCGCCCAACGTGCGTTCAGAGAGCGACGTGCGGCCCGAGTGGGAGAGTTGGAAGAGCAACTGGAAGAGACGAAGGAAGAGACACAGAAGCGGGAGGCCGACATGAAGGAAAAGATCTTGCGGTTGGAGGCAGATGTGCAACGTTTTAATGGAGAATTACAGTCATGGAAGCTTCGATGTGATACGCTCGATCGGATCGTCGAATATGAGAGGTCCGAGAAGGAATCGGCACAAACTGAATTGGCATATCTACGAAACGGTGCTCAAACTACAGGAACAGATGCTGTACCCCTACCCCCACGACGTGTTCGTCGATCGCCAAAGCCGTCAGTCCAGCAATATGCTGTTTACACACCAGATATAGAAGACCCTCCCATCGACTGTGGAAATTGTACTGGTGAACCAGGAAAATGTGTGTGTGCTGAGGCCTTGGCAATAGTCACTTCCGGCTGTGGCAATTGTAGTGCTGGGTCTCGTTGCGACTGCTTGGAAGAGACCATTAGGTCCGCTAACGAGTCTATGTCTACGGACCTTAAAAGATCGCACTCACCATCAATTGAGCAAGCTGAGAAGCGTCAACGCCACTCTGATCCACCTACCCCTCTCGAAGTAGACTTTACTGCACAGTTTTCAACCAAGGCCATTGTCGTAAACCGCCCCAGCCAAGAGCAAATCAACGCAAGACGTCCTAATGAATCGTGCGGATTCTGTACAGAGGGTGCTTATTGCATGTGTGCTGCCGAAGCTGCTGCCATGGAGGAAGAGAATCGTCTTGCACCATTGCTGAATGAAGTTACTCCACCACCATCTGATACTGACGTCGAGGGAACCGTAAAGCTCCCATCTATGCACCCAAACCAGATGCACCGTCCAGTTGCCGCCACCGCACCAGCAAACTCCTGTGTCAATGGACCTGGTACCTGCCAACAGTGTCAGAGTGATCCTAAATCAGGCTTGTTCTGTCGCTCGCTCGCCGCCATGCGTGCAGCTGGGACTGCACCGGCTGATGGAGGATGCTGTGGTGGTAATGCAGCTGGTGGTGGTTGTTGCAAGACTCTTCCTAGCACGGCCGCGACTGCACCACCTCCTAGCTTGTCGTGTGCAGATACCTACAAGACGCTCTCAACACACAAGAACTTTGACCAAGCGACCGATGAGTTGAACACCTGGCTTGGCCGTCTGCACGCTACACCGCCTCACCCAGTTGTTGGCCGAGCCCCTATGGAAGTCGAAGCTGCAAGTGTAATGGGAGTTCTGAAGCTGTTCGACAGGCGATTTGGACGTGGATGATAAAATGTTGGGGGACGTATGCTTGATGCTAAGTTAAGGTCTTATTGATCACCCATCACAGCTTGCTAGAAATTAGACATCTTAACGAGTGCTTTGCGCTTGAACATGAGTGTCATATCAGCCTAGAGAGAGTTTCGCAAGCTCTCATTTAGGAAGCGGCGCGATGCTTGCTGAGAAACACGGGCCGAGAGTGAGGATTTTGGTGTCCAAATCATGGAAGCCACTCGGTTTTGCCGCGTCAAGATTTTTAGATGTTGAAAATAATGAAGTAGAAGAACATAATCCACGAATTGGATCTTTCTTGAACTGCGTTTTCCCTGTTACGTGACCTTGTATAATATCTCTCGAGAATGCTTTGCTGTTCCTGTGAAGTTGCAAGGTAGTGCCCCTTACGGCCGTACTGAGCCATATGTTGACGATCCTGGGTTCGAAGGATGGAAGTTCCCAGCGCAACTCTGACCTGCAAAGGACATCGTCGATTCGTCGTATATTATTATCAGAACTAGATGAAACGACTCGCGCCAGGATTCGTAGTACTGTACATTTCAGTTTACGTGCGCAGTATTATGTGACACCGAAAAAGCAGTAAGCCGTTTATGACTCCTTGCTTGTGTCCTGTGAGATGTGATAAGTAAGTAAGAATGAAGTGAGTATCAACAGCCTCTTTCCCAAATATATATATATATATATATAAATATAAATATAAATATATTATTGCAATAAAAACTGCAATATTAGTTAGTAATTGAAAGAGTCATCAAGTAATTCTCTCTCTCTTTTCTTTTCCAACTTTTTTCTTTTCTTTTTTCCCACAGCACCTGAAAATAGCATCATCCACACAATAAAAACGTGTGTCATTCAGATCATGAATGTGCATTGCAATGGCAGAACCAACCAAAGCCTACTACAGCAAGCAAGTAAGCTTTTTCTTCGTTATGACTAACTGCCAATTCCAATTGCAACAACAAGCCCCCTTTTAGATCTCTGTGTCCTTAGTCCTTAGTCCTTAGGCTGCAATGCCCCAAACCCCGAAACCCCAAATTTGTTTGCTAACTAACCTAACTCATGGAGGAAAAGATAAAATTACCTTTTTGGGTGGGAGAGGAGGATTGATATACGAGCACCCACCGCAACGCAACGCAACGTAACGCTCGATTGCATCTATTTAGACTTACTTAACTGTTCATATGGACAGCAGCTCTTCTACACGGGCTTGCTCCGTCTAATTCAGCGGATCGGGCAAAAGATCAGCCCGAGCCAAGAGATTCCCTCTGCCTCGCCGCGTGGAAACAACCCGCGCACCGCTTTTTAATTCTCTTTTGTACCGTACAGTAACTTTTTGGTATGGAATGTCAACAATTGAATGCCCTCGTCAATCGTCACCAATGAAAAGCGCTACGCAGCGCGCAAGGGGGAGGAGGATGGAACGCGTCATCAGTTCTAGATGGGAGTTTGCAACAGTGACATACTTCTACATCTACATAATACGTTGATATGATAGGGTTGTGAATGGATCCAGAGGCACGGAACCATGGGTGGGTGGGGCCTCCCCTGTTAAGCGAGTGCGAAAAGTATATTATTACAACTATGCTATGCGATGCCATTGCCAAACGGAGCACCCCGAGAAGAACTGCCAAGTGAATGTAAAGGGAGTTGAAGATGTATCGCAAACAAGTTGTTTCCCTCCCTTTTAATAAGCCCAAGCAAGAATCAAGAATCAGGTTGGTTTGGTTTGGTTTATTGAGGTGCAAAAAAAAAGACACAAAAAGTATTAATACCGTATCGGGAAATGTTTCTTTTATTTTTTGGGGTTTTCTCTCTTTGGCTATA
>Ga0247814_10001105_pt1 | contig 16875 bp, 13 predicted proteins | sample UWRJL179409R1_FD_179947 | JGI IMG/M metagenome (GOLD analysis project Ga0247814, IMG submission 179947) | Plant litter microbial communities from Arlington Agricultural Research Station in Wisconsin, United States - UWRJ-L179-409R-1 | ecosystem: Environmental > Terrestrial > Plant litter >...
CCGATACGGGCTGGGACAGCATAGGCGATTATAAGCAGGCTGCCACATTAAGCAAATTTCTTAATACCTTAGATACTAAAGACAGGCTTACAAAAACAATACTCTATAACCTTAACCCTGCCGATAACGAATTGTTTGCTACCATGATAGGCAATTTTAACGATGGCAGCATAAAAGGTAAGGTACAGTATGGTTCGGGCTGGTGGTTCCTTGACCAAAAAGACGGTATTATAAAACAATTAAACGCTTTAAGCAACATGGGGCTGCTTAGTACTTTTGTGGGCATGCTTACCGATTCGAGGAGCTTCCTTTCGTTTCCGCGCCACGAATATTTCAGGCGTGTGCTTTGCAATATGCTTGGGCAGGAAATGGCAGCAGGAGAACTTCCGCAGGATATAGAATGGATAGGCAGCATGGTGGCTAATATTTCTTACGGCAATGCAAAACAATATTTTGACCTGTAATGAGTATTGCGGCAGTAAGTAAAATAGTAACCATTGGCGAAGTAATGATTAGGCTCTCGCCGCCGGGATGCAATAAATTAAAACAAAGCAAAGAGCTGGAGTTCTTTTTTGGCGGCACCGAAATGAATGTGGCCGCCTCATTAACGCAGTTTGGCCTAACGGTGAAGCACGTTAGTAATGTAAGCAACGACTTTGTGGGCGATGCTGCCATTGCCTGCATGCAGGGGTATGGCATAGATACTTCTTACATAAATAAGGTAAACCACCCTTTGGGCTTATATTTTATGGAAACGGGAAGTGGTTTCCGGGCAAGCCAAATTGCTTATAACCGCCTGCACGGTGCCTTTGCCAATATTGTACCCACCCAGGTTAACTGGGACGATATATTGCAGGGATGCACCCTTTTGCACTGGACAGGAATAACTCCCGCCCTGAGCGAAGGCGCTTACCAAACCCTTAAGCAAGGGCTGGTTGAAGCGCTTAACAGGGGAATTACCATTACAACAGATCCTACATACCGCAGTAACTTATGGCAGTATGGCCGCAACGGGAAAGAAGTGCTGGCCGAACTTGTTAATCTTAGTACCGTATTTATAGGCGGTGTTAATGAAATTAATGAAATTTTAGATACTGATTTCCTTCAAACTGAGGAAGGATTTATTAATGCAGCCAAGCAGTTAATGAGCACCAGTCCCAACATTACAAAAGTGTTTGATAAAGTGCGTACCGGCTTAAGCGCTAACCATCAAAAAATATATGCACAGGCGTGGGATGGCACCACCTATTATAAAACAGACGAAATAGAAATTACACAGGTTACAGACCGTATAGGTACAGGCGATGCTTATGCCGCAGGGCTTATATACGGGCTGCAATTTTATAATGACGAGGCTTCGCTGCGCTTTGCAAATGCTGCCTGCGCCCTTAAACATACTATACAGGGCGATGTAAACCTGTGCAGTGTAGATGAGGTTTTAGAACTTGTAAACGGCAGTACAGGCGGGAGGATAAAGAGATAAGCATCTGAATTTAATACGCCTGTAGCTAAATCAAAGCTCAAAAGCTTACTTTTAAAGTTTAAAAAATGACCTTTTATAATCCCTGCAAAATACTAAAGAGGTTTTGCAGGGATAATTTAAAGGAATTGTAAAATTAGTAATAGGCTTCTATTCCTTATTTTATAAATAAAATGAAAGTCGAGATGCTAAGGTAAAATGATTTTTGCTATGGCTGTTCTCTCAATCGATATAGTAAAGAATTTAATATAAATTTAACATACATTTCACCTTACAATGTATAAATAACTCGAAAATGGATAAAGAAGCTTTCTCAAAGCCCAGCAATTTTAGATGGACGGTTTGTGGATTATTGTTTATAGCTACCACAATTAATTACCTTGACAGGCAGGTGCTCTCGCTTACCTGGAAAGATTTTATTGCTCCCGAATTTCACTGGAACAATAACGATTATGGTAACATAACTGCCCTTTTCTCTATTTTTTATGCGGCAAGTATGCTGTTTGCCGGTAAGTTTATAGACTGGCTTGGTACTAAAAAGGGATTGCTGTGGGCAATAGGTATATGGTCTGTAGGGGCATGTTTACATGCTTTTTGCGGTATTGCAACTTCGGGCATAATAACAGGCAACTGGTTTGTTTCATTTTCAGGTTCAAAACAAGTTTTAAGCACGGTTAAAGATGCCTCCATGCTTATTAATGTAAGTGTAACACTGTTTATATTTGCGCGGTTGGTTTTAGCTGTGGGCGAAGCCGGAAACTTTCCTGCCGCTATTAAAGCCACTGCCGAATATTTCCCTAAAAAAGACAGGGCGCTTTCTACAAGTATATTTAATTCGGGGGCAACCGTAGGTGCTTTAGCAGCGCCGGTTACCATTCCTTTTATAGCAAAGGCACTGGGCTGGGAAATGGCGTTTATTATTATTGGCGGGTTAGGATTTGTATGGATGGGATTATGGACCTTTTATTTTAAAAAGCCGGAGCAACACCCTAAAGTTAACGAAGCCGAACTACAATACATACAGCAGGACCAGGACGATTTGCCCAATACCGGCGAAACCGCGCCACAAACAACTTTCTCATTTAAAAAATGTTTTAGCTACAGGCAAACATGGGCATTTGTATTTGGGAAATTTATGACCGACGGTGTATGGTGGTTCTTCCTGTTTTGGACCCCTGCCTACTTAAGTTCTGTATATGGCATGGACAGCACCGAAAGTGCTTTCCCCCTGTTTATTTTATATGTTATAACATTGCTTTCTATATTTGGAGGCTGGCTTCCAACTTATTTTGTAGATAAACTCGGCATGAATCCCTATTCCGGCAGGATGCGTGCCATGCTTATTTTTGCATTTTTCCCGTTACTGGCACTTTTAGCCCAGCCGTTAGGCTATATAAACTACTGGATACCGGTAATTATAATCGGGATAGCCCTTGCTGCGCACCAGGCATGGAGTGCCAATATATTCTCTACCGTGGGCGATATGTTCCCTAAAAAAGCCATTGGTACCATAACCGGTATAGGCGGTATGGCCGGTGGTATAGGGTCATTTTTAATTAATAAAGGATCGGGTGTGTTGTTTGATTATTCGCACAAAGCCTGGACAACGATTGATGGGGTGCCACTACTTACAAAATATCCTGAGTATACCGATGTGCGCCTGCCTGAAGGCTTTTTTGAAGAATTGCAGAAATCAGGTGCAGTAATACAAGACGGTATAAATACGGGCTACATGATAATATTCTCTGTATGTGCCGTGGCCTATTTAATTGCATGGGCCGTAATGAATGCCTTAGTGCCAAAATATAAGGTAATAACTAACTAATTAGAACAATGGAAAATAATTTAAAGGAAATTATAAGCAGGAAAAATACAGGTTATAAAGATAGTTTACCCATAAAAGTAATACAGTTTGGCGGCGGTAATTTTATGCGTGCCTTTGTAGATTACACCATAGACGTTTTAAATGAACAACATGGCTTTAATGCCGGTATAGCGCTTGTGCAGCCCACACCGGGTACATCTATAGTAAAGCTGCGTGAGCAGGACAACCTGTATACCCTTTTTACAAAAGGCATAAAAAAAGGTACTATAGTAAACGAAAAGAGAATAATATCTGCCATACAAAAATCAATAGACCCTTATAAAGATTACAGTACATTCCTTTCTTTAGCCGAAGGCGAAGATCTGCAATTTTTGTTTAGCAATACAACCGAAGCCGGCATTGCTTATGACGGGTTTGAAGACAGCTTAGAAAGCGGCCCGCACAGTAATTTCCCGGCAAAAGTAACCGCTTTTTTATACAGGCGCTACCGGTTTTTTAATGGCGCAAAAGATAAAGGCCTAACCATTATTCCATGCGAACTTATTAATAACAATGCCGATACACTAAAAAAGATCATCTTTAAGTACGCCTCATTATGGAAACTGGAAGAAGGCTTTAGCCAATGGATAGAAGAACACAACTATTTCCATAATACACTGGTAGACAGAATTGTGCCAGGATATCCTAAAGATGATGCAAAAGCTTATAAGGAGCAGTTGCCTTACGAGGACAAAATGATGGTAGTATCTGAAGCATTTTTGCTGTGGGTTATTGAGGGAGATGAAACGCTTAAACAAAAGTTACCGCTTTACAAGCTTGACGAACAAATACTTATTGTTAAAGACATTCAACCCTACCGCACCAGTAAGGTAAGAATACTTAACGGGGCGCATACTGCTATGGTGGCTTTTTCTATACTGTACGGCAAAGAGAGCGTAAAAGAAGCCGTAGACGATGAATTTGCAGGTGAATTTATTAAAAACGCCGTTTTTAATGAAATTATCCCTGTACTGGATTTGCCTGAAGAAGAATTAAAAACTTTTGCAGAAGAAACTTTCGACCGCTTCAGAAATCCGTTTTTAAAGCACCTGTTAGCAAGTATTGCGTTAAACTCTGTCTCAAAATTCAGGGTAAGGGTCCTGCCTACACTATTAGATTATGTAGAGCAAAACAATAAAATACCGGTACACCTTACTTTTGCATTAGCGTGTTTAATACGTTTTTATAAAGGTACATGGGGCGGTGCTTCACTACCTGTAAGCGACGAAGAAAGCATTGTTAACATATTTAAATACATATGGCTTTCTAATGATTATAATAAAGTAGCCGGCCTTGCCCTTAGCAATACGTCTTTTTGGGACACAGATCTTTCTGAAATTCCGGGCTTAAAGGCAGCAGTAGCAAAGGCTTTACAGGAAATAGATGCTAAGGGAATACGCTCCGGATACCAGGATTTTATTAAAGAATATGAGGTGTAATAGTAAAGCAAAATTTATTTTCGCATTGAAGATTTCCTGATTAAAAGTTCCGGTTTAAGGACAACTTTTTTTGACAGGCTCGCATCCGAAAAATTGTCGCTTATGCTTTCTAAAAATACCACACCGGCCTTTTTGCCCATTAGAACAGGGGTTTGGTCTACCGAACTTATGGGCAGCTCCATAAACTCTGTAAACGGCTCGTTACTAAATCCTATCACAGCAACTTCCCGGGGTATATCAATGCCCCGGGCTTTTAACTCCTTACATGCACCAAGGGCGGCAAAATCACTCGATGAAAAAATAGCATCGGGTACTGTGTTTTTACTCCATAACTTTTTAACGGCTTCAGCCCCGGATGCTATAGAACTTACGGTAGTTATAACGTTATCTTTTTTAAGTGCAAGACCGTTGTCTTTTAATGCTGTAACGTATCCCCTATACCTGTTTTCGTAAATTTCGAGGTTAAGGTTACCCGAAAAATGGCAGATGTTTTTGCATCCCTGCTGTATTAAATGTTCTGTAGCAAGATATCCTGCCTCATAATCGTCTATAGTTACAGAACTAATGCCGGCAACATCTTTTTTCCTGTCAAAAAATATAATCGGAGTATTACTGCTGTTCAGCGCATTGCTAATATACTGTGTATCAAAAGTTGTTTTAGAAAGCGACATAAAAATACAGTCTACCTGCGCATTAAGCAACGTTTGCAGCTGCTTCATTTCAATCGAAAAATCTTCATGGCTCTGGCATATAATAACATGGTAACCATGCGGGGTAAGCTCTTCCTCTACCCCCCTGATAACCGACGAAAAAAAGTTAGTATTTATGTAAGGAACAATAATACCCACATTTTTAGTATTACCGCTCTTTAGTGCCTTAGCCAGTTTATTTTGCTTATAATTCATTTCCTTGGCCGCTTTTAAAACCAGTTCCTTAGTGGCCATACTCACTTTAGGATCGTTGTTTAAGGCCCTGGAAACCGTAGCGGCACTTATTTTTAGTTTTTCTGAAATGTCATAAATAGTAATATTTTTTTTGTCCATAACGGAAGCTTTAAAATGATATTAGGAACTGAATACTGCCTGCCTGAATTGGGGGAATAACTACATAATCATCAACAAACCCCTATTATTCAATGCATTATTTCAATTTACTTTTAAATATTTGATGATATATGAGCAAACTCATATTTATGCGTGAAGATAAACAATTTAAAAAGTATTATAATGCAATTTACTACAAATAGCTGCTTTAAATAGAAACTATAACCATAATACCTAATTTAGTATTGGTTTAAATACAGCAAGATGCGCACCCCACAGGCTGCGCATCTTGCTGTATAATTTTTATAATAAATCTATAAATCGGTAATAGGTATGTAACGAGGCACTAACAGTTTCATTACCAGCCATGCAACAAGATAGGCCGTTGCACAAATGGCAAACATGATTGTGTAGCCGGTTTGTATATGGCCTAAACCATCATAATAATCAAACAGGGCACCGCCCAGTTTAGTAACCAGTACACCCCCAAGGCCGCCTGCCATACCTCCTATGCCCACAATAGAACCTATTGCTTTTTTAGGGAACATGTCTGACACCGTTGTGAAAATATTGGCACTCCATGCCTGGTGCGCAGAGGCACCAACACCTATAAGCAATACCGGGATCCAGAAGCTAACATCGCCAAAGGGCTGCGCCAGCAATACCACAAGAGGGAAAAGTGCTATAATGAACATGGCACGCATACGCCCTTCATAAGGGTTATATCCCCGTTTAATAAAGTAGACAGGAAACCATCCTCCGCCTATACTACCCACCATGGTCATGCTGTACAGCACGGCAATAGGTAATACAATATCGGTCTTTACCATGCCAAACTGCGCCTCAAGATATTTGGGCAGCCAAAATAAAAAGAACCACCATATACCATCGGTCATGAATTTGCCAAATACAAATGCCCAGGTTTGTTTGTAGCCCAATAATTTAAACCAGGATACTTTTTCACTAACTTCGGTTTGAATGGCAACTACCTCTTTATCATCGCCATCGGCAAGGTTAATGTAGTTAAACTCGGCCTGAGATAACCTTTTTTGCCTATCGGGACGCTCGTAAAACGCATACCAAAAGAGCATCCAGATAAACCCTACTGCCCCAATAATTATAAAGGCCGATTGCCAGCCCCAGTTTACGGCTATCCATGGTATGGTAAGCGGTGCAAGTATAGCCCCAATATTAGACCCTGAATTAAAAATTCCGGTAGCCAATGAACGTTCTTTTTTAGGAAAATACTCTGCTGTAGCCTTTATAGCTGCCGGAAAATTCCCAGATTCTCCAAAGCCTAATACTGCCCTGGATATCATGAAACCTATTATAGAAACCGGCACTGCAGTTATGCCCACAATTGCCAGTACCCCCGAAAACGCTGTACCTATAGGTATTGCAAAGGCATGCATAATAGCACCAAGCGACCATATTACTATAGCCAGGATAAAGCCCCATTTAGTACCCAGCTTATCTATTAGCCTGCCCGCAAAAAGCATAGAGAAGGCATATACAAACTGGAACACCGCGGTAATATTGGCATAATCGGTATTGGTCCAGTTAAATTCTTCCGATAAGGCCGGAGACAGGAGGCTTAGCACCTGCCGGTCTAAATAATTTATGGTTGTGGCCGCAAACAGCAGTGCACAAATGGTCCAGCGATATTTACCTATAGACGGTGTAATTGTAGTGTTTTCCATAAAATACTAATTCTTAATGTTTTTGTTACCGCATAAAATTTGCGCGGTAAAAAGCTTTACTTTTTGTATGTAAGGCATTGCTGTTAACCGATGTAATATAAGTTCTGACGCATAAGCATTACCGGTACCTAACCTTTTAATACGTTGCTTATTTAAATTCAGGGGTTTGCACTACGATATCGTTTGAGATATTAGTTCTGTGCAGAACTTTAAAACCAAAATGTTACAGCGATGCCGCAACATTAAATTTGAAACCGCCAAAGTACAGGTAAGGCTGCTGTGCCTTCTGTACCTTGGCTATTCCGGATGCAATAACCGTATTAATACCCTGCTAAAAGGTTACTGTTATGCCGTGTTATTATATGATTTTAAAATGCCTGTTGCCTATACCTTACTCGTTAGACGGTTTGCCTATAGTAGCAAGTATACCGCCATCTACATAAACAATCTGGCCGTTTACAAACCTGCTGGCTTCCGATGCTAAAAATATGGCAGTACCTGCAAGGTCTTCAGGGTTGCCCCAGTGTCCGGCCGGTGTGCGGCTAATAATAAATTCGTTAAAAGGGTTACCGTCTACACGTATAGGCTCGGTCTGGGCTGTGGCAAAATAGCCGGGCCCTATACCATTTACCTGTATGTTGTAAGGAGCCCACTCTGTAGCAAGGTTTTTTGTAAGCATTTTAAGCCCGCCTTTGGCCGATGCATAAGCACTTACATTTGTCCTGCCCAGTTCGCTCATCATTGAGCAAATGTTTATAATTTTGCCTGATTTGCGCGCTATCATGCTTTTAGCAACAAGCTTAGACATAATAAATGCCCCAACAAGGTCTACATCTACCACCTTCCTGAAATCTTCAACAGACATTTCTATAGCCAAAACCCTTTTAATAATGCCGGCATTGTTAACCAGGATATCTATTTTACCATGTGCAGCTTCCATAGCAGCTACCTGCTTTTCGGCCTCGTGCTCATCGGTAACATCAAATATATACCCGGTGGCTTTATAGCCTTTGCTTTCGTAATATTTAATAGCTTCTTCTAATTTAGAAGGTGTGGTGCTGGTTATAATTAACTCTGCACCTGCTTGGGCAAGGCCTTCGGCCATAGCAAGGCCAAGGCCATGCGTACCGCCTGTTATTAATGCTGTTTTTCCTGTTAAGCTAAATAAGTTCATGTGTGTAATTTGCTGTTTTATAAGTAGGATTTTTAATCTGGCTTTTGAAATATAGAATATTATACTCTATTTAAGTTCACTTGGTTTAAGGCTGTCCATATCGCCATAATCTAAATTTTCTCCTGCCATACCCCATATAAAAGAGTAGTTTGAGGTACCCGCACCAGAGTGTATAGACCATTCCGGCGAAATTACCGCCTGGTGGCTTTGCATAAAAATGTGCCTTGTCTCATCAGTCTGGCCCATAAAGTGGCTAATGGTTTGCCCCTCTTCAAGGTCAAAATAAAAATAGGCTTCCATCCTGCGGGTATGGGTATGTGCAGGCATGGTGTTCCATATATTGCCCGGGTGCAGCTCTGTAAGGCCCATTTGCAGCTGGCAGGTCTCTACAATACTATTAACTATTAGCTTATTAAGCGTACGCCTGTTAGCCGTTTTCTGGTCGCCAAGCTCAATAACCTCTGCGTCTTCCTTACCCACTTTTTTTGTAGGGTAAGCATGGTGTGCCGGCGCCGAATTAATATAAAAATAAGGCTGCTCGCTACCTGATTTTTCAAAAATTACTTCCTTAACACCTTTGCCCACATAAAGGGCTTCTTTTTTATCAAGCTCATAAACGGTACCATCTACAGTTACTTTTCCTTTACCGCCCACGTTTATAATACCCAGCTCTCTCCTGTCAAGAAAGTTTTCAGCTTTAAGTTCGTCTATAGTTTCAAGTTTCAGCGCTTTATTTACCGGGAATACACCGCCTACTATATACCTGTCGTACATAGTGTAAACCAGTTTTATGGTATCATCTACAAATAAGGTTGGTATAAGGAAATGCTCCCTAAGCTCGTTTGTAGTATATTTTTTTACATCGGCAGGATGGTGCGCATAGCGAAATTCTGATGTTGTCATTATATTGTATTAATTAGCTAAAATATTTTACAGCGTTATCTATAACGTTGTAATCGATTGCCCGAAGATACAGAAAAAACTTATTTAACCAAATCACTTTGCCATTCTTCTGCTAATTTTACCTTAATTTAATGAATAGATGCACATGAAAATACTATTTGCAGCACACTGATTAAAAAATTCAATCTTTCTAAATAATCATAATACAAAAAAAATCCCCGACCTTATAAAGTAAGACCAGGGAAGTTTAATGTATTTATTTGCCTGTTAACTATACACAGGAAGTATTATGATTACTACTTTAATCCTGCAAGGCTTTGCTCCAGCGTTGCTATCTTAGCAAGGGCATCGGCTTCTTTTTGCCTTTCGTTAGCCAGTACTTTTTCGGGGGCATTACCCACAAACTTTTCGTTGCTTAACTTAGCCTGTACCGATTTAAGGAATCCCTGAATGTATTTAAGCTCTTCTTCCAGCTTGGCAACTTCCTCTTCTATATTAACTGCTCCTGTTACAGGAACAAAATATTCGTTAGAACGCGCCCTGAACGTAAGTGCACCACCCACTTTATCTGACACATATTCTAAAGCAGACAGGTTGCCTAACTTAGTAATAATCGTATCAAAATAGTCAGAAGCATTATCGTTATTAATAACTTTAAGTTCTATAGTGTCTTTAAACGGAATGTTCTTGTCTTTACGAATAGTACGTATACCCGATATAACTTCTGCCGCTAATTCAAAATCAGCCAGTACCTGTTCGTTAACCGGTTTAGCTTCCGGCCATGTAGATATAATTAGCGCTTCTTCGGTACTCCTTTCAGCAATTAAATGCCATATCTCCTCTGTAAGGAACGGCATAAACGGGTGAAGCAGCTTAAGATTGCTTTCCAGCATTTCTATAGCTTTAGCAAACGTTGCGCTGTCTATAGGCTGTTGGTACGCCGGCTTTATCATTTCCAGGAACCATGAGCAAAAATCGTCCCATACCAGTTTGTAAATGGCCATAAGGGCATCGCTAATCCTGTATTTTTCAAAGTGATCTTCAATCTCTGCAAGTGTTTTATTTACGCGTGCCTCATACCATTCAATAGCTTTTGCAGCATAGTCCGGCTGGGCAATATCGCTTACCTCCCACCCTTTTATAAGGCGGAAAGCATTCCATATTTTATTGGTAAATGCCTTGCCCTGGTTGCAAAGCTCTTCATCAAACATGATATCATTTCCGGCAGAAGCACTTAACAGTAAGCCTACCCTTACACCATCGGCACCAAATTTTTCAATAAGGTCTAACGGGTCGGGAGAGTTGCCTAATGATTTACTCATCTTCCTGCGTTGCTTATCGCGAACAAGACCGGTAAGGTATACATTAGTAAATGGTTTTTTACCCGAATACTCGTATCCTGCAACGATCATTCTTGCCACCCAAAAGAAAAGGATATCCGGGCCGGTAACAAGATCGTTAGTAGGGTAATAGTAATTAAAATCTTTGTTTTCAGGAGCTACAACCCCATTAAAAACCGACATAGGCCACAACCATGCCGAAAACCAGGTGTCCAGTGTATCAGGATCCTGTTTAAGGCTTTCAACAGTAAGGCTTTGGTTGCCAGTACGTTCTTTGGCAAGTGCCAGTGCTTTTTCGGGAGTTTCCGCAACTACAAAATCCTCTTTACTATCGCCAAAATAGTAAGCAGGTATTTGTTGCCCCCACCATAACTGTCGCGAAATATTCCAGTCGCGAATGTTTTCCATCCAGTGACGGTATGTATTATCAAAACGTTTAGGGTACAGCTTTACTTCTTCAGTTTCTAAAACCGCTTTAATAGCTGGTTTGGCAAGGCCTTCCATTTTAAGGAACCATTGGTCAGAAAGACGTGGCTCTATAACGGCTTTAGTTCTTTCAGATGTCCCTACTTTATTAATATGTGTTTCTATTTTATCAAGGTTGCCCAGGGCTTCAAGTTCTTTTGCTATTTCTTCACGAACCACAAAACGGTCTTTACCTTCATACTGAAGCCCGAAACTGTTTAGCGTAGCATCTTCATTAAAAATGTCAATAATTTCAAGGTGGTGCTTTTCGCCCAGGGCCTTATCGTTAACATCGTGTGCCGGTGTAACCTTAAGTGCACCTGTACCAAATTCCATATCTACATACTCATCAAAAATAATAGGTATAACACGGTTGGCAATAGGTACTATGGCGTTCTTACCGCGAAGGTGGGTAAAGCGCTCATCGTTAGGGTTAATACATATTGCAGTATCGCCAAGAATAGTTTCAGGGCGGGTAGTGGCAATAATAAGCCCCCCAGCCCCCAAAGGGGGAGTTTGCCCATCGGCATCAACTACATCATATTTAATATAATACAGTTTACCCTGCCTTTCTTCATAAATAACTTCTTCGTCGCTTAGTGTAGTTTTCGCTTCAGGATCCCAGTTAACCATACGGTATCCCCTGTATATTAAACCTTTATTATAAAGATCTACAAACGAACGGATAACCGACGCGCTCATATCCGCGTCCATAGTAAACTTGGTACGTTCCCAATCGCACGAAGCGCCCAGTTTTTTAAGCTGGTCTAATATTACACCGCCGTATTTATCGGTCCATTCCCATGCGTGTTTTAAAAACTCCTCACGGCTCAGGTCGGCTTTATTAATACCTTCGGCCTTAAGCTTGGCGACCACCTTTGCTTCGGTGGCAATAGAGGCGTGGTCTGTTCCCGGTACCCAGCAGGCATTAAAGCCTTTAAGGCGCGCACGGCGAATTAAAACATCCTGTATTGTGTTGTTAAGCATGTGCCCCATGTGCAGTACCCCCGTTACATTAGGCGGTGGTATTACTATGGTATATGGCGTGCGGTGGTCTGGTTCTGAATGGAAATAGTTATTTTGCATCCAGTAAGCATACCATTTGCTCTCTACTTCTTTAGCATCAAATTGCGATGGGATCGTCATAAGGTTATGGTTCTAAAATATTTGCCCAAAAATTGGTGCGGTTTTTGTAATTTATATGCAAAAGTAACCATATAACTACAATTTCAAAAAAACGTACACCAATATTTGCACATTAATTTAAACTGACTACATTTACGTATCATCAAACAGAAACAATTATGAAAAGTTTTTTACGCCTAATTGCATTTGTCCTTTTTAGCACAGCTACTTATGCGCAAACCGGCGCTAAAATAGAGTTTAAGGCCGATACCATAGACTACGGTACTGTAACCAAGCAGGGCGATAATGGTGTAAGGGTATTTGAATTTACAAATACCGGTAACGCCGACCTGATTATTACTGATGTAAAATCTACCTGTGCGTGCCTGGTGCCAAGCAAGCCGCAGGGTCCTATTGCCCCGGGCAAAACCGGAAAGATAGAAGTAAAATATAATATGGCTACCGGCCCTATACGCAAAACAATTACCGTACACAGCAATGCCATAAATACTGCCGGCGGTGTAATTGCCCTAAAAATAAAAGGTGAAGTTAAGCCTTAAAAGAATAACATAAAATACATTGAAGCCCTGCATTATGCGGGGCTTTTATTTTTGAAACACTATAAGAATCAGGTTAAAAGATCCTGGTACAGTGCATAATTTTCGTCGTCAAAGCAAACAAATACTACCTTTTTTATACTGCTGTTTTCTTCTAAAAACCGGTTTACCGTAGCAACAGCAATTGCAGCCGCTTTATCTTTAGGGAAATGGTACACACCCGTACTTATGTTTGGGAATGATATAGTTTCTATACTGTTCTCTACCGCCAGTTTCAGGCTGTTGTGGTAGGCATTTGCCAGTAGTTGCTCTTTTTCTGCCTTATCACCATTCCAAACCGGGCCTACGGTATGTATAACATATTTTGCAGGCAGGTTGCCGCCGGTGGTTATAACGGCCTCGCCGGTATTGCAACCTCCCTGCCGGTTGCGTATGGCAATACATTCGTCTAATATAGCTTTACCGCCTGCACGGTGTATAGCACCATCTACCCCACCCCCGCCAAGCAAAGACGAATTTGCAGCATTTACAATAGCATCAGTTTGCTGTCTTGTAATATCTCCTTTAACGAGTTGTATTTTTTGCATAAGTTTTGGGTTTGTAACTAAATAATATGAGTAGCATTTGCAGTATTAAAAATACGTAATAACCGTACATAATTGTTATATAATTTACCTTTATAGCTATAAACAGGTACATAATAAAAGCAGCTGCAAACAAAGCAATGGCTGTGTAAAACATGGTTTTATGCCATTTAGATACAGATGCAAAAAACTGTACCAATGACACGGCAGCAAAAATATAGAGTGATGCAAGGATTACTACTTCCAATCTATCAAATACTCCTTTATAAAGCGCCTGGGTTCCTTCTATAATTATATCGGCAACACTAAGTCTGCCATAAGATTCGGTATAATTATCACCGCCCATCCCCTCTTCATATACAGTATTAACTATTTTAATAAATGGACTTGCAAGGCTTAAGGTGGCTAATATACCCGCAATGTAGCAGTGCTTTTCCAAAAATGCTTTCATCATGTTAATTTTCAAAATACTCAAAGGCATCAATAATATCAAGGTAAACCCCATCAAAACCGGAAGTGGTTATTTTACCAATGTAGGAATCAGGATTTTTATAAATAATGCCCTGCCAGTCTTCATTCCAGTATTTTACTTTGTAATTACCGGGCCAGTCGGGATTTTCGGCAGCAATCCAATCCGGCTTTGTGCTGTTCCAGTCAGACTGCCAATAGTAGCGGTAATCTTCGGCCTCCCCTATAGACATATAGCATATAACCATCCGTTTGCCACCATTAGCCTTATTACGCAGCTGTGAAACCTCGGCAGCAGTAAATTGCTCACTATTTAAAAACAGGTCCATTATAACAAGATCGTAATTGGTTGCCGTAACCGCGTTTATAAAAGCGGCTTTAGATGCAAAACCTTCCGGATTTATAAGGTACAAAAAGTTTTTTACCTGGCTTAACGAAGTAACGTTTGCTGAATTTACATTGTTAGGAATAGATGCAGGGATAACATCAAGGTCGCGGTGTATTGCAGCATACGGCATATAACCCGCAGCGGTATTTTTAGTGTAAGAGTCCGCAATTTTAGATGCAGCCGAACAGTAATCGGTTACTAAAATTGTTTTACCGGCATTCTTTGAAACATTAAGGAAATTTTTAAGGTAAGCCGTAGCATCTGCCGGTGTGGCGGTATCATCATTATCATAACCATAAAACAGGTCTTCCTGCCCGTTGCCATCTATTGCTGCAAGATAAGCAGTGGCAGGGTTGCCATCTTCCTCACCGTTAGCAGTAACCAGCTCTATCCCGTTTTGCGGAATAATCAGGAAATTAGCATTAGCTGCTTTACCCGCCCGGCTTATGCCCATTACATAATCGCGCATATCCTGCTTAAAGTCCCGGTTGGAATCGTTGCCATTATCTTTGGCACTTTCATCACTATTACAACTAATGGCAAATAAGGCAAGCAATGAGACGAAGGCTATTTTCATGGTACAATATTTTATATCAATAACCTTAAAACAGAATATTTAGTATATATTACTCAGCTACTCTCTTTTATAATTTTTAACCCAGTCTTTAAATAATGTCACTTTTTCTTTATTAGCTGCAAGCCAATTTTCAACTGCAGTATTTTGTACATCCTGGTATACATAGTATGTAAAAGTTTCATACATTTCATCATTTTTAGTGAGGTCGTAAAAGAAACCGACATAATATCCCCACCAAAAATCTTTCTTTTTATTATTCGACTTCAATTCTCCTAAAACCATCAAAAAGGATTTTGTGTTCTCAGAAAAAATTTGAAAATCGCTTTTAGAACTGTTTTCTTCAGAGTTTTTCCCTGCCTCTAATAAAGATATCATCATCTCGGCTGAGCTAAAGTCATCGTCTTGATCGTCTATGTTGATATTTACATTTATCGATTTATCATCCTTTACTTCTACTCCTCTTTTTTGGTATTTAGAAATAGTATTAAAAGCCATATTAGCTTTCTTACCTGTGGGATCAAGTATTAAAAAGTTAAAAAGGGAGAGCATAGATTTTGTCCTTTTATCTGAATTAAGTATGCCCATCATATAATGACTGTTAGCATGTATAGGATTCTTTTTAAGGCTGTTTTGCCAAGCTTGCTGAGCCGTTTTATAATCTTTATTATTATATGAAGTTAATCCTAAAGAATAATCCAGCCTGTTATAATCAGGAACTTTTTTTATACCTTTTTTGTAAACTTCTATGGCTTCTTTAGGCTTGCCCCAATAATCAAGGCTTACGCCTTTTAAAAGATAAGCTTTACCTAAAAGGCTGGTTTCTGATTTTATTACTCTATCTGCATATTCTACAGCATTAGCATAATCCTTCATCGCACAATAAGTAGCACCTTTTTCGTATAAGGCATCAAGGTTATTTTCATCTATGGCAAGTGCTTTATCGTAAAATACAAGTGCTTCTGCATAATTGCCTTTGTCATGCAGGATAACTCCCTGATCTATAAACTGCCTAGCTGTCTCCTGGCTGAATAAAGTTATCGGAACAATTAACAACAATAATAATGAAGTTTTCATCATAAGATAATTAAATTAATCAACTAAAAACAAAGCGTTACTAAACAGCAGATTGCCGTTTTCCCAAAATCCGCGAAACAGCGGATTATCTACCATATAAATTATTTGTCCCTGCCCTTTTTGCTCTATGGCAAAGGTTACGGTATTAGCCAGTTTCTTTTTAAGGCTGTTGCCAATAAACCCAAAGCTTTTATAACCAGCCGGAATATAAGCCGCATTTACAGCGCCTTTAAGCAGCTGGTAGCGCGTGTCGCTTATTTTAAGGCTAAAATACTTATCGCCCAACCCGTAATTTAGCGGGTGCGTTATATCTATAACATTCTCAATTATTGCCCCCGAAACCGATGAAGAGATACCACGCCTTAAAAAACTTTCATAATTGTAATAGCGGGCACTAAGCATTGCAGCTTCTTCCTGGTCTTTTTCGGCATCGCGGGCAGCATCGGTAGCATATTTTGTAAGGCTGTAACCCGGCCTGTCTTCAAAAAGGCCAAGCGCACCTGCCATAGCAATTACCTTACCGCCATTATTTATAAAAGTGTCTATGCGAACTTTATCCGCTTCCTGCAATGAGTACCAGCCATCGGGCAAAATAAGGGTATTAAAGTCGGCAAAGTTTATGTTGCCAAAATTCTGTACATCTACAATGCTTACGGGGTAATTTATAATTTCGTCCATATAAAACCACGCCTGC
>Ga0247814_10001106_pt1 | contig 16868 bp, 14 predicted proteins | sample UWRJL179409R1_FD_179947 | JGI IMG/M metagenome (GOLD analysis project Ga0247814, IMG submission 179947) | Plant litter microbial communities from Arlington Agricultural Research Station in Wisconsin, United States - UWRJ-L179-409R-1 | ecosystem: Environmental > Terrestrial > Plant litter >...
ACCGCCGGTCGCCTGAACAGCCTGTTCCCGGACTGGCACTTCTACCAGGCAGCCGTGCCGACCTACATCGGCGGTTCGATGACTTTCGCCTGGGGCTCGACCAACCCGGCCTACCGCAAGCTCAGCCGTGAAACCCTGCAACAACGCTTCATCGGCAGCGGCATCGTCACCCGCTACTACAACCCGGAAATCCACATCGGCGCGTTCGCCTTGCCACAGTACGTGCTGCAGGCGATCAACAAGCCAAGCAACGACTAAAAGAACACTGCAACTCCCCTGTGGGAGCGAGCTTGCTCGCGAAATCGGACTGTCAGCCAACATATTTGTTGAATGAAAAACCGCTTTCGTCGGAACGCCGCCCGGACCAAGCTCGCTCCCACATTTGCTTCCCCGTAATGTAGATGTCGTTTTATTCATGTTCGTCCGCTGTAATCCTTTTGAACCAACTTTCGGCCCACCAGTCGATTTAGGTGTAAGCCCATTTGCGGGTTTGATCGAGGAGGCACCGATGCAAAAGTGGAAAGTCACTTTCGTGGACGATCATGGTGAAATTGTCGATGAGGTGTTCGAGCGCGCGGAATGCCCCAGCGACGATGAGGCCGCTCGATTGATCAAGGCACGGCTTTTGCCCGTTGCCGCCGAACTGGACCTGAACGATCTGGAAGGGCGCACCGCCGATGCTGGCGTGAAAAGTCTGAAAACCCAGAACAGCATCGAAATCCGCAGCATCACTCCCGTCTGACATTCTTCCTGTCACCTTTCACACCAGACCTTGGCAGCGGCTCTAACTTGGGGCTACTCTGCAAGCGAGATCAGCGAACGGATCGCTAAGGTCTGGTCTTGTCAGCTACATGCTTGTTTCCCGCGTGCAACCACGTTGCCGTAGTACTTAGGCCAAAGGCCCGGGGCGGGAATACGGAAAGTCTATCCATCTATGCGAGGGGGACGATTCATGAGCACAGCCTATCAAGAAGACATCAGCAGCAATGTTCTGCGCCGCATGAAAGAAGGCGGTTTCGATTTTTCCCGGTTCCATCCCATCGAGTTCTACGCCATTTTCCCGGACGAGGAGCGGGCGCGCAGGGCGGCAGGCAAATTTCGCGGTGAATCCATCAATGCCCAGGTCAGTCTGCGGGATGACGGTGCGTGGGCGCTGGAATTGAGCAAAGTGATGTACGCGACGTATGACGATATTGGCGATTTCGAGCAGGGCTTTTCCGCCGTGGTCGAACCGCTGGGTGGCATCATCGAGGGCTGGGGCGTCAAGCAGGAGGTGCGCAACCGCCACCGTTTGAATTGATCTCAGGTTATTTGATTACCAACGGCTGACCTCTGGGTTGGCCGTTGCCATTTTTAAAGATCAAAAGATCGCAGCCTTCGGCAGCTCCAGCACAGATTCATGTAGGAGCTGCCGAAGGCTGCGATCTTTTGCTTTTGCTTTCAAAACATTTCCAAAAGGCAAAAAAAAGCCACCGGAGAGGGTGGCTAAAAGGGAAGACCGATAAGGAGAGGAAACCGGTCAGGGTTAAGGCAGGGTGGGCTGCGCAGGCAGTCCAGGTCAGTTGAGCTGGCGACTTCGCGGCGCTGTGCGCGGGGAAGTTTTGCAGCGGATGCGCGGATTATCCGCAGGCAGCGCCGGGCAGTGAAATCAACTCTGACTATGCTGGTGATAGGCGATGCAGTGCGTCGCAATGAAGCGGGGGCAATCCGGTTGGGGCATTTGCCGCACAGGAATGGTGCGGTGCCTGCGGCGTGTATTTCCAACCGATTGAAATCAAAGCGTTTATGCCGATGGCACGGGCCTTGCGAAGGCCTGTATGTCCGGGTGACAAGGAGTACGGCATGATCCGCACCTATTTTGATGAGATGTACGATGCCAGCGGCCAGGTTCGCCCGCATTATCGGGAGTTCGCCCGCTGGCTGGCCGACACGCCTGACGAACTGCTGGCTCAACGGCGACGCGAGGCCGATCTGCTGTTCCATCGCGCCGGCATTACCTTCACGCTCTACGGCGACGAGCAGGGCACCGAGCGCCTGATTCCTTTCGACACCATTCCGCGCAGCATTCCTGCCAGTGAATGGCGGATCGTCGAGCGCGGCTGCATCCAGCGCGTCAAAGCGTTGAACATGTTTCTCGCCGATCTCTATCACGAGCAGCGCATCATCAAGGCCGGGATCATTCCCGCCGAACAGGTGCTGGCCAACGAGCAATACCAGTTGGCGATGCAAGGCCTGGATCTGCACCGCGATATCTATTCGCACATCTCCGGTGTCGATCTGGTGCGCGATGGCGACGGCACCTACTACGTGCTCGAAGACAATCTGCGCACGCCGAGCGGCGTCAGCTACATGCTCGAAGACCGCAAGATGATGATGCGCCTGTTCCCCGAGCTGTTCGCCGCCCAGCGTATCGCCCCGATCGATCACTACCCGAACCTGCTGCTCGACACCCTGAAAAGCTCAAGCCCGATAGATGACCCGAGCGTGGTGGTGCTGACGCCGGGACGCTTCAACAGTGCGTTCTTCGAGCATGCGTTTCTCGCCCGGGAAATGGGCGTCGAACTGGTCGAGGGCGCGGATCTGTTCGTGCGTGATGACAAAGTCTTCATGCGCACCACCGACGGCCCGAAAGCGGTAGATGTGATCTACCGCCGCCTCGACGACGCATTCCTCGACCCGCTGGCGTTCAACCCGGACTCAATGCTCGGCGTACCGGGGCTGTTGTCGTCCTATCGCTCCGGTAATGTGGTACTGGCCAATGCCATCGGCACCGGCGTGGCGGATGACAAGTCGGTCTATCCGTTTGTCACCGACATGATCCGGTTTTATCTCGACGAAGAACCGATTCTGAAAAACGTGCCGACCTGGCAATGCCGCAACCCGTCTGAACTTTCCCACGTGCTGGCCAATCTTCCAGATCTGGTGGTCAAGGAAACTCAAGGCTCCGGTGGTTACGGAATGCTCGTGGGGCCGGCGTCGACGACGGCCGAAATCGACGCCTTCCGCGAGCGCATCAAAGCCAAGCCGCACGCATACATCGCGCAACCGACGCTGTCGCTGTCGACCTGTCCGACCTTTGTCGAAAACGGCATCGCGCCGCGCCATATCGACTTGCGTCCGTTTGTCTTGTCCGGGCGTGAAACCCGGGTGGTGCCTGGCGGTTTGACCCGTGTGGCACTGCGCGAAGGCTCCCTGGTGGTGAATTCCTCCCAGGGCGGCGGAACCAAGGACACCTGGGTGGTCGAGGATTGAAGGAAGCTTGCCATGTTAAGTAGAACTGCCTCGGATCTGTATTGGATGTCGCGTTACCTGGAGCGGGCGGAAAACCTCGCACGGATGCTCGACATCAGTTATTCGCTGTCGCTGATGCCGCAGGACGGCCGTGGTGACGGTCTGCACGAACTGGCCATGCCGCTGCTCATCACTGGCACCCTCGACGATTATCTGGAGCGTCACGGCGCGCTGCATGCCGAACGCCTGCTGCACTTTTTTGCCCTCGACGCCGCCAATCCGGCGAGCATCTACAGCTGCCTCGGCGCCGCGCGGGCCAGTGCGCATGCAGTGCGTGGGCGCATCACCGCGGACATGTGGGAGAACATCAACGCGACGTGGCTGGAGATTCGCGGGATCGCCGAGCAGGGCCTGAGTCGCTACGGCATGAGCCGTTTCTGCGAGTGGATCAAGGAGCGTTCGCACCTGTTCCGTGGTGCGTCCTACGGCACGATCATGCGCAATGATGCCTTTCGCTTCATTCGCCTCGGCACCTTTATCGAGCGCGCGGACAACACGCTACGACTGCTCGATGCACGTTATGAAATGGCCGGCGATCAAGCCGAAGCGGTCAGCGATGGCACGGCCCACGCGTATTACCAGTGGAGTGCGCTGTTACGTGCACTGTCGTCATTCGAGGCCTACACCGAAATCTACCGTGATGCGCCAGGCGCCCGTCACGTCGCCGAGTTGCTGCTGTTACGTGCCGATGTTCCGCGTTCGCTGAGGGCCTGCACCGAAGAGATCGACCAGATCCTCGCGCAGTTGCCCGGCGCCAACGGTCGCCCCGCGCAGCGTCTGGCGGCAGAAATGGACGCACGTCTGCGCTACACCGGCATCAACGAAATCCTCGAAGAAGGCCTGCACGCCTGGCTTACTGAATTCATCCCGCTGGTGCGCCAGTTGGGCAACGCCATTCACAGTTCCTACCTGGAGGCTGCATGAGACTTTCCATAAGCCACGAGACCACCTATCACTACGAAGATCAGGTGCGGGCGAGCATCCAGTACCTGCGGCTGACACCCCACGACAGCGAGCGTCAACACGTGCTGAGCTGGCAGCTCGACCTGCCGCGTCCGGTGCGCGCGCAGCTCGATCCGTTCGGCAACATCCTGCACGTGCTGACCATGGACGAGCCCCATGAAGCGATCATCATTGGCGCGCGCGGTCAGGTCGATATCGACGAACTGCGCGAGGCCGAGCATGAGAGCCAGTCGGCGTTGCCGTTTCTGCGCTTCACTCGCTTGACCGAGGCCGATGAAGCGCTGCGATCGTTCGCCGAGAAATCCTGCAAGCAGCGACGTGATCGCACAGCGCTGATTGATTTGATGCACGGCTTGAATCAGCACATGACGTATACGCCGGGCTCCACCGAAGTCGACACCAGCGCCGCTGAAGCTTTCGCCGGGCGCGCCGGGGTTTGTCAGGATCACGCTCACGCGTTTCTGGCGTGCGCACGCAGTCTCGGGATTCCGTCGCGTTACGTGTCGGGATACTTGTACAGCGAGGATTGCGAACATCTCGCCAGCCACGCCTGGGCAGAAGCGTGGCTGGATGACGCCTGGTACAGCTTTGACGTGACCAATGAACTGGCGCGGCCGGAGCGGCATTTGAAACTGGCGGTAGGTCTGGATTATCTGGATGCCTGCCCGGTACGCGGCATGCGCCGGGGCGGCGGGTGTGAGCAGATGCACGCGAAAGTGTTCGTCTCACCGACCCCGATCATCTCCGTCCAACAACAGTAACGGGTAAACACAAAACCTTTGTAGGAGTGAGCCTGCTCGCGATAGCGGTCTGACAGTTGAATTATCAGTGTCTGACACTCCGCTATCGCGAGCAGGCTCACTCCTACAAGGAAATGTGCTCAGGGCTTAACCTTGCGCCCGGCCATATGCTGCAAATACCCGATCAACATCTGCAAATCCCCCTCCGGCAAAACCTCTACCGAAAACCCCGGCATCTTCGCCTGTGGCCACTGACGCAAACTCTGCGGATCACGAATGTAGCGCTTCAAGAAATCCACCCCGAAATACTCAGTCGGGCTATACGGAATATTCAAATCCGGCCCGAACTGGGCATCCCCCGCACCGTTCAAACGGTGACACGCCAGACAATTCTTCTGAAACAGCGCAAACCCGAGATTTACCGGATCATCCGCCTTCAACGCAGGATCCGGCAACAGGGCAGGGAAGCGCTCGGCCACCGGCGTCATGCGCTTGATGCTCGCCACTTCGAACGGCCATTGCTCGGGGCTGATATTGCCGGCTTGCGGGTCAGTCCACACCAGATAGAACGGCCCGGCGCTGTGCTTGCCTTCGGACAACGGCGGCCACGGCTGGGCTGGGTCTTCGATTGCCAGCCAGGCTCGCGAGCCTTGGCTGTTGAGCAGCGGCGCAGCGGCCAGTTCTGCGGCGAAGCCGTCCAGCGCCACCGCTTGCAGGTGATCGTCGGGTCTGATTCCGGTGAGCAGCGCGGCCATGGGCACGGCGCGATAGGTCATGTCCTTCTTGTAGGACACATCGTTTTTAATCGTGAGGGTTTGCACCTGAGGATGCTTGAGCAATTCCTCGGTCTGCCAGGTGCGGCTGTTTGCGCCCAACTGCAATTGCAGCTGGGCGGCAGACAAGGGCATGCTCAGCAGCATGGCCGCGAACACAATGAGCGCTTTCAAATGATCGCCGTCCATGTCGTGGGAGGGCGCAAAGGTTGGCACAGCCACGCTGGCCCGGGTAGCGGGCCAGTCATATTTTCAGTGGCGATAGATAGCACCTGCCGCTCGATTCAGCCGATTACCTTGGTCAAATTCGGCAAAATCAACAACAGCGTCGTGGCGAAAAGAATGAGCCCTGCTTGACGAACTTTCGGTTGTTTGAACATGGCTTGACCGCCTTTATTGTTATTTCCTGATGCCTGCCTGCATATCCATGACGGCAAGCGCTGCACTTCCTGTTGAAGGACGCCGGCCTCGGCAAAACCCGACGACTCTGACGTACAAGTACTACCTTAGGGCCCGCGTCACGCTTGGCTTAGATCCATTTCATATGGAGCTGTTGTCATTTGCGATTAAAAAGGCATGAGGCGTATTGCCAGCTTCTTTGCCGCCCGCTTGCTAGACAACTCGCCGACCTGAACCGGTTCACCCAAGGCATGATGACCGTCCGTCTGAGCGTGCGGGTCAAGCGCATTGAGCGCTGTGGTCATTGAATCAATGGCTGCTCGGGGCAAGAGTGGAGCTACAGGAAATCACTCACCGTACTGGTTCGAGGACGTCATGACCCAAGCTTTGATATTCGATGCGTTACGCACGCCGCGCGGCAAAGGCAAGGCCGATGGTGCCTTGCACAGTGTCAAACCGGTGAACCTGGTTGCCGGATTGCTGACCGCACTGCAAGCGCGCACCGCGCTGGACACCAGCCAGGTCGATGACGTGGTCCTTGGTTGCGTCACGCCGATTGGCGATCAGGGCTCCGATATCGCCAAAACCGCCGTGCAAGTGGCCAACTGGGACGTCAGCGTGGCCGGCGTACAAATCAACCGCTTCTGCGCCTCGGGGCTGGAAGCGGTGAACCTCGGCGCGATGAAAGTGCGCTCCGGTTTCGAAGACCTGGTGGTGGTTGGCGGCGTCGAGTCGATGTCGCGGGTGCCGATGGGCAGCGATGGCGGCGCCTGGGCGCTGGATCCGCAGACCAACCTGCACAGCCACTTCACCCCGCAGGGTGTCGGTGCGGACTTGATCGCCACACTCGAAGGCTTCAGCCGCGAGGATGTCGATGCCTACGCGCTGCATTCGCAACAGAAAGCCGCACGGGCGCGGGCCGATGGCTCGTTCAACAAGTCCCTGGTGCCAGTGCAGGATCAGAACGGCATCATTCTGCTCGATCACGATGAGTTCATTCGTGCCGAATCGACGCTTGAGGGATTGGGCAAGCTCAAGCCGAGTTTTGAAATGATCGGCCAGATGGGCTTCGACGCAACCGCGCTGCGGGTCTACAGCCACGTCGAACGGATCAATCACGTGCATACGCCGGGCAACAGTTCCGGGATTGTCGACGGTGCGGCGTTGATGCTGATCGGTTCCGAAGCCAAGGGCCGCGCGCTGGGCCTGCAACCTCGGGCGCGAATTGTCGCCACGGCAGTCACCAGCACCGATCCGACCATCATGCTCACCGGCCCTGCGCCTGCCACGCGCAAAGCGCTGGCCAAGGCTGGCCTGCGCGTGGAAGACATCGACCTGTTCGAAGTCAACGAAGCGTTTGCCTCGGTGGTGTTGAAGTTCATCAAGGACATGGCCGTTGACCCGCAGAAGGTCAACGTCAACGGCGGCTCCATCGCCATGGGCCACCCGCTGGGTGCCACCGGTTGCGCGATCCTCGGCACCTTGCTCGATGAACTGGACGCCCGGCGCCTGCGCTATGGCCTGGCGACGCTGTGCGTCGGCGGCGGCATGGGCATTGCCACCATCATCGAACGCCTCTGAGCCCCGAATCCAAGGAACCTTGTTATGAGCGAAGCCATTCGTTACGAAAAAGGCCAGGACGCCATCGTCGTGTTGACGATCGACATGCCGGGCCAGAGCGCCAACACCATGAACGCCGTGTACCGCGAGGCCATGGCTGCGTGTGTCGCCCGGCTGGTCGCCGAAAAAGACACTATTGCTGGCGTGATCATTACGTCAGCGAAAAAAACCTTCTTTGCCGGCGGCGATCTCAATGAACTGATCAAGGTCGGCAAGCCGCAAGCCAAAGCCTTCTACGACATGGTACTGACCCTGAAAGGTCAGTTGCGCACTCTGGAAACCCTCGGCAAACCGGTGGTCGCGGCGATCAACGGCGCGGCGTTGGGTGGAGGTTGGGAAATCTGTCTCGCCTGTCATCACCGCGTGGCTTTGGATGATGCAGCGGTGCAACTCGGTCTGCCGGAAGTGACCCTTGGCCTGCTGCCGGGTGGTGGTGGAGTGGTGCGGATGGTGCGCATGCTCGGCATCGAGAAAGCGCTGCCATATCTGCTCGAGGGCAAGAAAGTGCGGCCGCAACAGGCGTTGCAGGCCGGTTTGATCGATGAGCTTGCGGCGGATCGCGAAGAGTTGCTGGCCAAGGCGCGCGCGTGGATCGTCGCCAATCCGGCAGCGGTGCAGCGTTGGGACGTGAAGGGGTATCAGCTTCCTGGCGGCACGCCGTCGAACCCGAAAGTTGCGCAAATGCTGGCGATTGCGCCGTCGATCCTGCGTAGCAAGACCCAAGGCACGATGCCCGCGCCGGAGAAGATTCTGTGTGCGGCGGTTGAGGGCGCTCAGGTCGATTTCGACACCGCGCACTTGATCGAGACCCGTTATTTCACTGAACTGACCACCGGGCAGATTTCAAAAAACCTGATCGGCACGTTCTGGTTTCAGCTCAACGAGATCAACGCCGGTGGCTCGCGGCCACAGGGTTTTGCGCCGTATAAAACGCAGAAGGTCGGCGTGCTCGGTGCCGGGATGATGGGCGCCGGGATCGCTTTCGTCAGTGCTTCGGCCGGTATCGATGTGGTGCTCAAGGACATCAACCTGGCGGCGGCAGAGAAAGGCAAAGCCCATTCGGCGGCGTTGCTGGACAAGAAAGTCGCTCGCGGCCAGATGACAGTCTCACAGCGTGAGACTGTGCTGGCACGGATCAAACCCTGCGAGAACGATGCGGATCTGGCCGGATGCGATCTGATCATCGAAGCGGTGTTTGAGGATCGCGAACTCAAGGCCAAGGTTGCTTCTGCTGCCCAGCAGATTGTCGGCGCGCAAGCGGTCATCGCTTCAAACACCTCGACACTGCCGATCACTGGATTGGCGACTGCTGTGCCGGATCAAAGCAAATTCATCGGTCTGCACTTCTTCAGCCCAGTGGAAAAAATGCCCCTGGTGGAAATCATCAAAGGCGCGCAGACCAGCGATGAAACCCTCGCGCGCGGCTTCGATTTCGTCCTGCAAATCAAAAAGACCCCGATCGTGGTCAACGACAGTCGCGGCTTCTTTACCTCACGCGTATTCGGCACCTTCACCAATGAAGGCATCGCGATGCTCGGCGAAGGCGTGAGCGCGCCGATGATCGAGACCGAAGCGCGCAAGGCCGGGATGCCGGTCGGGCCTCTGGCGATCTCTGACGAAGTTTCCCTCAGTCTGATGAGCCATATCCGCAAGCAAACGGCCAAGGACCTACAGGCGGAAGGGAAACCGCTGATTGAGCACCCGGCTTTCGCCGTGATTGACTTGCTGCTCAACGAGTACAAGCGTCCGGGCAAGGCCGCAGGTGGCGGTTTCTACGATTATCCGGCGGGAGGCCAGAAGCATTTGTGGCCGGAACTGAAGGCGCGTTTCGAGAAGGCCGACGGGCAAATCTCGCCGAAGGATGTGCGTGATCGTTTGCTGTTTATACAAGCCATCGAAACCGTGCGCTGCGTGGAGGAGGGCGTGTTGACCTCGACGGCGGACGCCAACGTCGGCTCAATCTTCGGTATCGGTTTCGCCGCGTGGACTGGCGGTGCGTTGCAATTCATCAATCAGTATGGGGTGAAGGATTTCGTCGCCCGGGCGCAGTATCTGGCCGAGCAGTATGGCGAGCGCTTCACACCGCCGGCGCTGCTGCTGGACAAAGCCGCAAAAGGTGAAATGTTCTAAGGGGAGCGAGCACTTCGGGGCTTGCCTTGCCAGGGTGTTTCAAGGCAGGCTCTAGGGTGTTCATTATTCCCATCACGTGTCAGGTATTTTTTATGTCGCTACGCATCTGCATTCTGGAAACCGACATCCTGCGTCCGGAACTGGTCGATCAATATCAGGGTTACGGGCAGATGTTTCAGCGCCTGTTCTCGCAGCAGCCGATCGCCGCCGAGTTCACCGTCTACAACGTGATGCAAGGCGAATACCCGAGCGACGATCAAACCTTCGATGCGTACCTGGTCACCGGCAGCAAGGCCGATTCGTTCGGCACTGATCCGTGGATCCAGACCCTAAAGGAATACCTGCTGAACCGTTACGAGCGCGGCGACAAACTGCTCGGCGTGTGCTTCGGTCATCAATTGCTGGCGTTGCTGCTGGGTGGCAAGAGCGAGCGTGCGACTCAGGGCTGGGGCGTCGGCACTCACAATTACAAACTGGCTGCCAAGGCGCCGTGGATGAGCCCGGTGCGTGAAGAACTGACGCTGTTGATCAGCCATCAGGATCAGGTCACCGCGCTGCCGGAAAACGCTACGGTGATTGCTTCGAGCGATTTCTGCCCGTTTGCGGCGTATCACATCAACGATCAGGTGCTGTGCTTCCAGGGACACCCGGAATTCATCCACGATTACTCCCGGGCCTTGCTGGATTTGCGTCAGGAAGCGCTGGGTGCGCAGATCTACAGCAAGGGTGTGGCGAGCCTGGAGCAGGAGCATCACGGCGCCACGGTTGCAGAGTGGATGATGCGGTTTGTGGCGCATAAGCCAGAAACTGTTTAAAGCTAGAAGCTTCGCGAGCAAGCTCGCTCCCACATAGATCTTCGATTCAACAGAGATCAATGTGGGAGCGAGCTTGCTCGCGAATAGCCCAGGCAACTCGGTCTTCCTTACAACCACCCCGACTTCTTGAAACTCGCCCACAAACTCACACACCCCACCGTAATAAACCCCAGCACACCGAAATAGCCGTAATGCCAACTCAGCTCCGGCATGTTCTGGAAGTTCATCCCGTAAATCCCCGCCACCGCCGTCGGAAACGCCAGAATCGCCGCCCAGGCAGCGAACTTGCGCTGCACCACGCTCTGGCGTGACGCCTCAAGCAGCACACCAATTTCGATGGTCTGGCTGGCAATGTCGGCCAAGGTGCTCAGGTCTTCCATCTGCCGTGTCACGTGGATCTGCACGTCGCGAAAGTACGGGCGCATGTTCTTGTCGATAAACGGGAAGCTCAGCTTCTGCAATTCCTCGCCAATCTCCACCATCGGTGCCGCGTACCGGCGCAGGCGCACAACGTCGCGGCGCAAACCGTGCAGCTTCTGAATGTCACGCTCGTTTAATGCGCTACACAGCACGTTACGCTCCAGCTCATCAATCTCGGCATGGATCGCTTCACCGACCGGCTGATAATTCTCGATGACGAAATCCAGCAGCGCATACAGTACGAAATCTTCCCCATGCTCCAGCAACAGCGGACGCGCCTCACACCGTTGGCGGACATGGGCGTAGGACGCCGAGTGGCCATTGCGCGCCGTAATGATGTAGCCCTTGCCAGCGAAGATGTGCGTTTCAATGAACTGCAGGACGCCGTTTTCGCGGATGGGCGAGTAGGTGACGATAAACAAAGCGTCGCCAAAGGTTTCCAGCTTTGGCCGACTGTGTTTTTCCAGCGCATCCTCGATGGCCAGTTCGTGCAAGTTGAACTGACGTTGCAGGTTGGACAGCTCGCGCGCGTCGGGCTCTTCCAGACCGATCCAGACAAAGTGGCCGGTTTTTGCGGCCCAGGCCGCGCCTTCATCAAGGGAAATATTGGTGACTTTCTTACCTGCGCTGTACACCGCAGCAGCAACAACTCGACCCATGGTGGTGATTCACTTCTTCTTGGCAGATGGCAGGGAATACAAGGCTTCAGCTTAGCCGTGTCGCTACTTGAGAGTCAGTGAAATCTGCACAGTTCAGCGGGCAAAAGAAAACCCGCACCGGGCGGGTTTCATTTTCAGGCAGCTTGCAACTGCCGATCCATCGATTCGATGCACTCGCGCATCTGCTCGCGGCACTGATCGATGAGCATGGGCATGTCGTCCATCGTCAATCCGGCGGTAGGAATTGCCGGCAGCGAGCGTATGAGGATTTTCCCACTGCGCCAGCGATTCAAGTGCATATGTTTGATGTAGCTGCTGACACATACCGGAACGATCGGCACGCCAGCGGCAATCGCCATCTGGAACGCGCCTTTCTTGAACGGCAACAGCTCTTCGCCGAGATTGCGTGTGCCTTCGGGGAACACCCAGATCGAGGTGTCTTCGTTCTGCAGAGTGTTGGTTGTCGTGAGCATGGACTGCCGAGCCTTGTGCGCGTTACCCCGGTCAATCAACACATTGCCCGCCAGCCAGAACAGTTGGCCGAACAGCGGCACCCACTTCAGGCTCTTCTTGCCGATACACACAGTACGACGCGGTACGACGTTGCCGAACACGAACAGATCGTAGTTGGACTGATGGTTGGCGATGATCACGCAGCTGTCAGGCTTGTTCATCAGGCCGCTGACGTCCGTTTTCACCCGCAGGCGCAAAATGCACATGGCTGGCAATGCGTAGAGGCGGGCGCACAGACGGCTGTTGTCCGGATTGAACGGGCGGCAGATCCCGAGGATCACCCCGAGTACGCCTGCCAGAATAAAGTGCAGGCCCATCAATAACATACGAAACACGAACAGCATTTTCAGGCCCCACCGGGACAAAAGGTGGCGCAGTGTACGGATGTGCACTGTTTTCGGCAATTGCCGCTATAGAGTGCGGAGATAGGCGATGTTTAAGCGCATGTTTCCAAGCGGCTCGTCAGTGCCGTCCTAGAGCCGCTACAGCGATTTTCAATCGAACGTGCAATAAAAAGCCCGACACGATGGTCGGGCTGTTCTTCGCCGCAGAGTTTTGGGGATTAACCCAGATGCTCCTGATCCTGAACGATCGCATTGTCCAGGGTTTCCAGCAGCGCTTTGCGCACCTTCAGCTTGGTGTTCTTGTGCGCGAGCATGTTGATCTTCTTCAGCTGACGTGCGGCAGCCAGAGCGGCGCCTTGCAACTCCTCGGCGGAAACCACCTTGTCAAGGAAGCCGGCATCCACGGCGCTTTGCGGATCGAACATCTCGCCGTTGATCACCGAGCGGTGAAACGCCGAACGACGCAGACGATCACGGGCCAGCTCAATACCGGCGTGGTGCATGGTCATGCCGATCTGCACTTCGTTCAGACCGATGCTGAACGGGCCATCGACGCCGATGCGGTAATCGGCGGACAGCAGGATGAAAGCGCCTTTGGCCACGGCATGGCCCGGGCAAGCGACAATTACCGGGAACGGGTGAGAGAGCAGGCGACGCGCCAGAGTCGAACCGGCAGTCACCAGCGCCACCGCTTCTTTAGGGCCGGCGGTCATCACTTTCAGGTCATAGCCGCCGGACAGAATTCCCGGCTGACCGGTAATGATCACGATGGCACGATCAGTCACCGCCTGATCCAGCGCCGCGTTAAACGCCGCAATCACGTCCGGGGAAATGGCATTGACCTTGCCATTGCTCAGGGTCAGGGTCGCGATACCGTCTTCGAGGTGGTAGGAAATCAACTCACTCATGACGCTATTCCTTGTAAGAAAGATGGGCAGACGTTACCCACCGACGCCAGCCAGGTAAAGCGCCGTGACTGACCCGCCAGTCACCGTTTTCAGCCCCGCCCGGCACAGCACGCCATTCTCCTTCTATATAGAAGAGGCGCCATTACCAAAGATTGGCCGGTTTGCCATGGCCCGTCCGCGGCCAAAACCACTTTTTCGCTTAACCGCATGAAAATTCTGAAAAAAAGTTTGCCATCGGAAAAGCTTTCGACTACATTAGCGCGCCTCGACAGACAGAACATGTTTGAAGAGATACGGTGAAGTGTCCGAGTGGCTTAAGGAGCACGCCTGGAAAGTGTGTATACAGGAAACTGTATCGAGAGTTCGAATCTCTCCTTCACCGCCATATTCAGTAAACGCAAACCCCTGATTTTCCTAGAGAAAGTCGGGGGTTTGTGGTTTTTGGCGTCCGAAAAAAGGCCATATGGGACTGAGATGGGACTGGTGATCTATTTTGGTGCAAAAAAATAGGCTCCGGAAATGCCTAAAGGATCTTCACCGGCGACGTCGTGGGCTACTCTTTCGCGAACACACTCCAAGGACAAACTCCATGCCTAATGACTCAGACTCCAACATTGTTACCGCCGATGCACTGACACTGCTGCTGCACAACCAGCATGCGCTTGGGGCGGCAATAGAGGAGGTCATCTTATGGCTTTCAGAGAGTGGTGCAGGGATTGTTTCGGAAAACGCAGTAGCTGCTATGGAAACGTTGGAAACAAACGCACAAGCACTTACAGATGCGATCACTCGACTACGGCAGTCATAGGGCGTCGCAGCTATGCATAGAGGACTGGCCGCCAGCGACTTTTTCAGAACTTTATAGTAGGCAGCATAGGGCGGGGGCGGACAAAGGACCAAATGAGGGGGAACTTGTTTATAATCTCCAAAAAGGAGTTAGATTTTTATAAGGTATTCGGTGCATGCTCGCCTTTTCATTATCTTAGCTAAGATGTATTTTCTACTAAATGACCCTGCCGCTATTCCCATCTAGGGGTTTTACTACAAGGACGCAAATCGTGGCTATAGAAATTACTGCAGCAGCCTTGGTCCGGGCGCTGACACCCACAATCACAATCATACTCAAAGAGTTAGGTGTCACCTTCAAAAAGCAGAAGGTGAAGTGGGATGCAACGACCTCCATAGATAGTTTGACAGAAATCATCCTTAATATAAATACAGTAAAAACTATGTGGTCGCGTGACAGGGGGGTGCTGATTAGTGATTTTTATTACCCTCCACGAATTATTCAAAAAAACAATTTAAATAGGAATGTGGCGGCAGGTAGTATAATTAACGGAAAGTCCGTTATTGAAGGTATTGTTGGGCAAGGGAAGTCTATACTGATGCGCAATCTTTGTAATGAGATTGTGAGTGATGGCAAAATACCGATATTTATTGAGCTGCGCATGATCTCTAGTGATCGCCAGCTAATGGATCTAATACTAGACTATATGGATGCTGCTGGAATAAAAGGCGGCAGAGATGTGTTCGACTTCTTAGCTTCAGGGGGCAAAGTTAGTTTAGTGCTGGATGGGTTTGATGAAATACCAGAAAGTATGGTGACTTCGACTGTTTATGCTATTCAAAATATCCAGAAAAAATACATTGAATTACCCCTGATCGTTTCTTCTCGGCCACATCATGCAGTGCAGCGCCTTGCAGGCTTTAGAAGTTTCTATATAGACGAGTTCCAAGGGAAGGACTATCAACCATTTTTGCTCAAGTTGATCGAGGATGTAGTTCTCAGAGAGAACCTATATCAATCTATAATAGACGCTCCCAGCAATATACGTGGGGTTATTACAACTCCACTTATGCTGACTTTGTTGTGTCTTGTGTACGAGATGGAAAGTCATATACCTGCGACACTGCCGGACTTTTTTAATAGCTTGTTTTCAGCAGTTTTCACTCGGCATGATAGATTTAAGCCGGGTTTTCAACGAGAGCGACACAGTGGGCTATCTGAGTCGAAACTCCATCGTCTATTTGATGCTTTTTGCTTTATGACGATGCAGTTGCGCCTCGGCCGAACGATGAAAGAGATTGAGTTCCATCGTGTATTCAATGAAGCCTTGGAGTACGCAGGGGGGGTGTCATGCGAAATTGAAGGATTTCGAAAAGACATTGTAAACGTTGCGTGCTTGATGCTTGAAGATGGTTATGAGCAAATTAGCTTTCTTCATAAAAGCATACTCGAATATCATGCAGCATCCTTCATAAGGAACTCATCGTCCGAACTGGCTTGTGACTTTTACGAGATTGCAGCTAAAGATATGAATTCTTGGGAGGATGTGTTGAGTTTCCTGAAGTATATGGACGAATTCCGATACGGGAAGCACTATATTTTAAAGTATTACCCAGCGGAACTTGATAGGATTTCGCAAACTATTCAAAGCCAAGACGAAGAAGAATATATCCGCTACCTCCAGGAGAAGCTTCCAAGTTTTCTAATAGAGATGTCCGGAACTACTATTAGCGCGTTTGTAGTTATGCATCCTGAAACAATTTTTCCTTTTCATCATCTTCTTACTGATTTGGTACACGAAATTGCACAGAGTGCAGTAGCAAATGCTTCTGAGCGAGATATACATAGGTCAATTAGAGCGACAAAGATATCGCGTACGGGAGTGTTGGGGGTAGGTCTCAAGTCGATGTTTGAATATCTCAATCCGAAGGGCGTTGTATCAGCGCTCATTCAGGTTGAGGAAAATATTAAGTTGGAGCTAGAGAAGTTTGATGCCATAGTTGGTGCTGAGCGGAAAAAACTAAAGATGCTTCGGCCAGAAAAGAGATAATAACCTCTCCAAAAAGGAGTCGCATCTTGTGTGCTTAGGGCGCCATAAAAACAACAACTGAAAATCCTGTGAATGCGTCCCAAAAAGTTTGATTTGGCAAAGTTTTTAGTTGATATGCTACAGCATTGGGCACGGATGAAATCTCCTATGTATTGGCCTCTCACGACAGGTAGATGCAGTCCCCATTTATGTTCAAAAGCCCCACCTGAGCCAGGTGGGGGGCTTTTTTAGGAGTTTGGCAACCATCCCTCCTTAGGCTCAGTTACCAATGGCATCGCTGTTTGCCTGCTCCCGGTTAACGCATTCAGCGTAGAGCTGTAACCGGTGACAGCTTCAAGGCCATTTGCAGCATGCCCACCACGTCCGGTCCATCCTCATTGATCCACGTCCCGTAGTGCTGACGGATCATGTTGCCGTTGGTATGGCCCATCTGTTCGGCGATCCAGTCGATCGCCC
>Ga0247814_10001107_pt1 | contig 16851 bp, 9 predicted proteins | sample UWRJL179409R1_FD_179947 | JGI IMG/M metagenome (GOLD analysis project Ga0247814, IMG submission 179947) | Plant litter microbial communities from Arlington Agricultural Research Station in Wisconsin, United States - UWRJ-L179-409R-1 | ecosystem: Environmental > Terrestrial > Plant litter >...
AGTTAGACTCCCTTAGCAAGCTCCCCGTATCTAACGACTCTTTAGCCATGGCATTTGAAAAAGTGCTTACCAACCTGCTTATAAAAGACAATAAGCTGCGTTACCAGCTGTACCGCAAAGAGCAAAAAATGCTGGAAGAGAACCGTATATTATCAGATCAGCTTAGGGTTATACTGGCATCTGTAGAGCATGAGTTTGTACAAAAATCGTACAGGAACATTAATGCATCGCAGGCGGCCTTATCTCAAACCATAAAAACCATGGCATGGGTAGGCGCGGTAACACTGTTCTTTTTAATTGTATTTGCCTACATAATTATAAGCGACCTTACTACCCAACAAAATTACCGTAAGCAATTAGAAACCCTAAACTTAGAAAACGAAGAGTTGCTGCGCACCAAGAGTATGCTTATGGCTACAGTAACCCACGATTTGCAAACCCCACTGGGCAGCATAGTAGGGTTTCATGACCTTATAAAAAAACTAGGCGTAACGCCAAGGCAAAGCCACTACCTGGCAAACATCAAGGAGTCGGCCAATTACATATTAAAACTTGTAAACGACCTGATGGACTTTTCGCGCCTGGAAAACAACCGCATTACCATAGAAAAGCTGCCTTTTAACATGAAAAACACCATAGAGGCTGCCTGCCGCTCGCTACAGCCCATGGCTTTTGATAAGGACATAGAGCTTAACTGGGATATTGAAGATGAGCTTGATGCTAATTATATATCAGACCCGTACAGGATAAAACAAGTACTTACCAACCTTGTAAGCAACGCCCTTAAATTTACCCACGAAGGATCTGTAGAAATCACTGCAAAAGCAGAAGATGATAAAATTATAATATCTGTTATAGATACCGGCATAGGCATTGCCAAACAAAACCACAATGCTGTTTTTAAAGAGTTTACACAGGCACACAGCGGTATAGAGAAAAAATTTGGCGGTACAGGCCTTGGCCTTACAATATCTAAAAAAATCATAGAGCTCCTGGGCGGTACCATAGAACTGGAGAGCCAGGAGGGACAGGGATCTATATTTACAATTACACTGCCGGGTGTACCCGCACCTGTACAGGACACTGCCGGCCCCCTGCCCTATAAACAAAACACTTATGAACTGCTTAAAGGCAAAAAAATATTAATTACAGACGATGATAATGTACAGCTTATGCTCATGAAAGAGCTGCTGCTACATTATCCGGTAAAAGTTACTACCGAAATTAATTCGGCATTGGTACTGCAACGCATTGAAGCCGATGGTTATGACATACTGCTAACCGATGTGCAAATGCCCATAACCGATGGTTTTGAACTGGTAAAGCAAATAAGGCAGCACCCTAACCCCGCCATTGCCGCAATGCCTGTCATAGCGCTATCGGGCAAACGCGACCTGGCCCTGCAGGATTATATTTACAGGGGCTTTACAACACACCATACAAAACCTGTACAGCTGGAACAATTGCTGGAACTTATTGCAGGCACTTTTAATGATAGAATACCCGAACAGACTTATACCAATGCACCCGTTTCCGGCAACCTTTACAGCCTTAGCAGCCTTTCGCAGTTTACGTATAACGACCCCGAATCGCTTAAGGAAATACTGGAAACCTTTATAGAAAGTGCTAACAGCAATTGCCTTGCGCTACAACAGGCTGCCCACGCTAACGATATAAATACAGTAGCACAGGTGGCTCATAAAATGATACCCATGTTACGGCAAATGGAAGTACACAGTATAGTACAAAAACTGCTGCCACTTGAAGATGGGTCGATTTTGCTTACTGCTCAGGAGCTTGCGGAGTATATAGATGATGTATGTGAAAGGGTAAATAACCTTTGTGAAAAACTTGAAACAGAAATGGCCTGAAAAGTGATTTCAGATTCAGAATAGATTGTAGATTTAGCTTCACTCAATCACAAAACAGTGAATCTCCCTTGATTAAAACTACTATAAATCTAAATTGTAAAGCTTAAGCTTATTGTAAAGTGTTTTACGGTCTATATCAAGCAGCTTAGCAGCTTTAGATTTGTTGTAGTTTGCTTTTTCCAAAGCCTTTTTTATAGCTTCTTCCTCATTATCTTTTGTATACCCAAAAGATTCATCGTTTACTACAGGCTCGCGCATTTCGGCAGGCAATACCTCAAGATGTATAACATCTGATTTTTCAAGTAGTACAGACCGTTTAATGATATTTTTCATTTCACGAAGGTTACCCGGCCAGTCATAATTACGAAACAACTGGGTAACATCCTGGTCAAAACCTTCAATTTCTTTTTCAAGGTCTTCGTTCGCCTGTGCTAAGAAGTGGTTGGCAAACACCATAATATCCTGTTTCCTTTCGGCAAGGCGGGGCACTTTAATACAAAATTCATTAAGCCTGTGAAAAAGGTCTTCCCTAAAATCGCCATGCTTTACAGCTTCCTGCAAATCTTCGTTAGTAGCCGCAATAACCCTTATATCTACTGTAACCTCGTGATTACTGCCCACAGGCTTTATTTTACGCTCCTGTAAAGCGCGCAGCAGTTGCACCTGTACTTCATAAGAAAGATTTCCTACTTCGTCCAGAAACAATGTGCCGCCGTTAGCAGCTTCAAAATGGCCTGTTTTATCGTTCACAGCTCCGGTAAAAGATCCTTTAAGGTGCCCAAAAAACTCGCTCGAGGCAAGCTCTTTAGGTATGGCGCCACAATCTACCGCTATGTAGGGTTTACCAGCCCTTTTACTTTCCTGGTGTATAGAATGGGCAATGTATTCTTTGCCGGTACCGCTATCGCCAATAATCAGCACCGACATATTAGTAGGCGCTACAAGCGTAATGTGCTCATGCAGCTCTGCAGAATTATTACTTATACCTTTTACAAAAGGCACAGCAGCTTTAGTAGTAACCGCTTTTTTAGCTACAGTGGCTGCTGCCTGTTTTTCCGGCTTTTTATTTAAGGCCAGCCCTATAATATGAAGTATTTCTTCAGGGTTAATTGGTTTACCAACATAATCAAAAGCGCCAAGTTTCATGGCATTTACTGCGGTCTTAATATCAGTATAGCCCGTCATTAATATAACGCGGGCTTCTAATGATGCTTCTTTAATATGCTTAAGTATTTGCAGCCCGTCGCTGTCGGGCAGCCTTATATCAGTTAAAACAACGTCAAATACATTATTTTTAAGTTCCTCGCGTGCCTGTTCACCATTAAAGGCATTTACTACCTCATAACCTTTTTTTTGCAAAAATGTTTTTAGCATTACACAAAAGGCGGTATCGTCATCAATTACAAGGATTTTCGAACTCATTTGGGGAAATATAGATATTTACAAAGGTAAGGGTTTTGGCTTTCACAAAATGTTAATAAAAACAAAAGGAGACGCTCCCGTCTCCTTTAGTCGAAGAATAAAATTCTTCAAATCACCTTACTATATCTTTTTCAATTTATTTCTCTTCTTTCACAAATTCTCCGGCTGCTGTAAAGTATACTTTAACCGTTTTTGTGTCTTTAGCTACCGTTATTCTGTATTCATTATCGGCAGATACAGCGGCATCAGTAATTTTATAGCCTTCATATTTAGTGTTTAACTCACTTTTTATTTCGGCCGGCACTTTAGATTCTTCTACTTTTTTGTATTCTTTTTCCTGGTGCAGCGTTACACCTTCCGATATTTTTACTGTACTAACAGTTGCGTTTATACTAAATGATAAAGCCAGAGCTGCAATTATAAATACATTTTTCATAATCAATGTTTTAGTGTGTGGTTATAAAGTATATTGAAAGAATCGTACCAAAACCAAAAACCAAGGAACAACACACAAAAACCCTTGAAAAACAACCACTTAAACAACACATACAATATTCTAAGCATAAAAAAAGTGTGGAAATTCCACACGTATACTGTAGAATTTCCACACTTTTTATTTATCCGTATTATCTCAATAGAGAAAAATGCCCTTTTAGCACGCGTCCGTCCTGACGGTTTACTACAAACCAATAATCGGTGGCAGGCAAAGGACTACCATGAAAGGTACCGTCCCAGCCATCGCTATCGGCACCAAAACTGGTAATGAGCTTGCCAAACCTGTCATAGATGTATACTACCATATCCGGTTCGAGCGATGAATACCTTATGTGCCAGGTTTCGTGTGTACCATCGCCGTTAGGTGTAAAATACTTAGGGTAATTAAGCAGGACCACTTCCCGCGACTGCATCCCGCAGCCGGATGTATCATTAACATAAACAGTATAAACACCAGCTTCTAAACCTGTAAACACCGGGCTGTCCTGATAATTTTCGCCATCAATAGAGTATTCATAAGCACCCTGCCCCGTTACATGTACGGTTATAGAATTGTTATTGGTGGTCCAATCGTTTATATCAACAGTAATATCATGGGGTGCTTCCGAAGCGAACACCTCAATATCAACTGTGGTGGTGCATGCGGGAAGTGCACCAATAACCCTCCCCACCGTTACTGTATAAATTCCGGGTTCATACACTTCAATCGCCGTTGGCGAGAGTTGGGTTATAGTATGATCAGATGTCCACACATAATCATCATACCCTTCGTTTGCAGAGAGCACAAGCCTTCCGGCATCGGCACAAATATACTGTTCCTCTGCAATTGTAAGCACCGGGTTTACTGTAGTCCTTATTTGGAAAGAAACGGTCTTTGGGCATACATTTATAAAGTTGTGTAAAACCCTTGCATAAATAGTTTCGGGATTCGTTCTGTTTGTATAAGGGCCTGTTATGGGGTTGTTACCATTTTGGGCATCGGCCTGGTTATGATGATAGGTAACGGTATAAACCAAAGGGCTCTGGGTGCCTAAAATTTGCGGAGTTTGCAATTCGAGGTTAAATTCCTGAAATGATGAATCTCCCGATTCAATACATAGTTGCATATCATCAGCGGGATTAGCCACCACAATATTGGGTAAGTTAGTTATATCCCTTAATATTACCTGTTGCTCTGTACATGCGTTCTCTACCCTAAACCTGTACGTACCGGGAGCAAGCCCTGTAAAGACCGGATTAGTTCCGTTGTTTACAGTAAAGGGCAGGCCATCTTTTTCGTAAATACTATAAATTAAAGGTGCAAACCCCGATGCATCAACAAAAACATCGTTTGGCCTGTTTGCCGTGCAGCTTATTGAGTAAACATCGTTAATAATTACATCGTCAGAGTATGAAAAGGGTATCCCCAGCACCGATATACAATCTTTAAGCACAACACCGCTACCAAAAGCCTGGTATGCCCTTACTACCCTAAACGTACCTGAATAGTAAAAGTTTGTATTTCTCTCGTTATTGGTAAGAGCAATAGAATTTGTAGTATTTGGCACAGTACCTTCGGTATACGCCACCTGGGTTTCGGGATTTACCCATCGGCCGGGCTCATCAGGGTCTTGCATTTGCAGCCAATAGGTTGCAGTAGCTACAGCCGTAGCATCAAAAAGGTCAAGGTTAAACGCATTGCATCGGGGCAACGGCACAACCGCAGTATCCGGGGGTGCCTGCGCACCTACAACATTAATATCTACAAATTTTTCTATTCCGCATTCATCAGTACCTTCAAACCTGTAGGCCCCTTCGGGCAGCGAATCCATAAACAGGTCTCCCGACGGATTTATAAATTCCGTTGCCTCCACCGGAGTTATGCCATCATTAAAGCCTTGCGGAGCAGCAGTGATAAACATAGATACAAGTTCTCCGTTCCTGCTGCTAACCTTAACACCCCCGAGGCCAACTGTACAATCCGGCTGGGTGGTGCCCTCAAAATCCTGCTCTACAAATTCGGGCACAATTACAATTAGATCTTCATATCGCTCCCCACAATTATCTTCAAGGGTAATACGGTATTCGCCCGTGGGTAAATTTGTAACCCTCAGCGTACCATCAGCAGGGTTAATAAAAGAAGATACATTAAAAGGTACTGCCTCTGTAAAACCAGGTGGCCCGCGCAATATCTCGGCAAACACAATAGTCCTTTGCGGCACCTGCGCAAATATACTGCCCAGTATGGCAAAGCAGCCATTATTATTGCCCCTTACCACAGGAGTAGGCGTTTCATATATAACATCTATAGATGCAGTTGCTGTCCTGCCACATTCATCTTTAATTTCAACGGTGTAAGCCCCCTCGGGTACGGCATTACCTACGCCGCCATACACAGTAACCGGATCTGTAAAATCGCCCGGATGGAGCGAATTATAATCCTGCGGATCAAACTGGGGAGACGGTACAGCAAGAAAATCAAGCTCGTAAGGAGGTGCGAAATTTGCAGCAGTTACCGTAAGATAATATTGGCCACATGGTATCAACACCTTTTGTAAGGTTAATTTTGGTACCGGTGTAGTTACCATACCCGCCTTAATTGGGAAGGTCATGCCACAACCGTTGGTAACTAAAATATCATACGTATCGGTACGTCCCGATACTAATGGAAAAGTATGTGTAAAATCTACAGAGGCCGCATCGCCGGATGCTATGGGAACCGTAGTTACTTCATCCGGCGATCCGTCGCCAAAGTGAAGCGTATATACTACTGTAAGCGGGTAAACTATTATCGTGTCCTGATTATAAGACAAGGTATTTGTTAGTGTAACAAAAAAGCAGCCTGTAGTTATCACCTCCTCAAAAACAGGATCTGAAATAACAGGTGGCGATGTATTGGGCTCGGTAAGTACCACTGTTTGCGGAATTGCGGCACCACACGCGTCATAAACCCTAACCGTATATTCGCCCTGCGGAAGCCCTGTAAAAACATTAGATGCCTGCGGAGGCATTGTAACAGGTCCCAACGATATTTCATACAAAGTTGCCACACCATTAAGTACCTCCACTGTTATTTGGTTACCACCACCACAGGGGTTGTTACCCGGCACAACGCGATAATCAAGCGCACCAACCAGATCTTCTACATTAATATTTTCCTGAGTAACGATATTACTTTCTGCGCCCAGTGTTTGTACGGCCACAACATTGTAGGTGCCTCCCGGAAGCGAAACCACGTTATTAGATCCGGAATAGACAGGTACAGTAACATCCGGCAGCAAAAAGACAGAATATAAAATGTCAGCTCCCGGAGCAATGCCGGTCAAATTAATAGTGAGCTGCCCGGTACCATTGCAATTTTCGTCTACCACATCTACCGAAATTACAGGCACAGGCAATTGTGCCCAAGCGTTAATACCAAACAAAAGGAGGGTAAAAAAAAATATTTTATGAAATATTCTCATAACAATGGTTTTCGAAGTCATCTATAGACCATACTATAGTAACGCTAAACACATGTTAAATATCATACTAAAATAGTATTAATTAAAACACAAAAACGTGATTTAAGGAAATACCAACTAAACCCTTAAAAAATAATATGTAAAGAAAATAAGACAATGAAAAAATAATAAAATGGCAATTATTCTATAAAACAAAAGAGGCTAACTTTTGCAAGTTAGCCTCTTTTAAATATGTTATTACATTAATAATTCCACATATCCTGCTCAAAGTTGCGTATTTTGTCTCTTACGCGTTCTGCTTCAAGCAACTGCATTTGTGCATTTTCCTGTAAATATTCTTCTATACCCCTATCACCGTAGATGTTCTCTTCTTTAGTAACAACAGCCGAAAAGCGGCGTGCGTTAAGAAGGTGATCGAAAGTTATAGGCACTGTAGAGTTTTTATCATTAAAAGCTTTCGCTTTATGCAGGATATCACGTGCTCCGGGATAAAACACCCAGAAAAGTGATATAGGCTGTACATCTTCACCGGCTGTTGCCCTAGCTTTCGTAAAAGCATCAACACCCATAGGAGATAAACCTAAAATCCTGTACTTAAGCTCGCCCTGGCGTTTGTCGAAATACCAAGTACCAACAATTTGGTACGAAGTAATATCACTTGGCTTTAAACGAGATGTAGTAAAATGCTCTTCAGTTAAAAGGTTTTTAGCTTTAAGGGCTTCGATAATCTCTTCTTCAGATTTACCTTTATAGATCTTGTTACCACTATTTCTGTTCAAAATAGTAATCCCTAAATCGTTTATTTCGCTAAAGAAAAAGCTTTTTTCGATGTCCTGAAGCGTCTTTTTTGTGATAAAGTATGAATCATCATATACTTCAGTTAGCTTACCACCCTGAACCGCTTCGATTAAAACCGAAAACAAAGATTTTCTGTCGCTACCAAGATTACCACCACTTCCACTATCTTCAGTAGGGAAATACATAGGGTAGTTAATTCTTTGGTTAAGATCTATAGTTTCCCATATCTTCTTAGCGAACAGTACATCCCTGTCACCCACATACCCATAAGGAAGAGGTTTATCGTTATCTAACGAATCCTGCGCAGCAGTTTTTTTACCTATTTCATCAGGGGTCTTAGCATTAAGCAAGTTGGATTGGGCATAAGAAGAAGCCAGTCCAAAAAACAACGCTGCCATTACTGAAAATTTTCTACTATTCATAATCTTGTTTTAATAAAAACGAATAATCCAATTAAATTATTGTACCTCCCAGCTAAAGTTAGATGAGTCTGGTACTCTGTATCCGCCTGCGCCTGCAACAGTAACTTTAATATTACCAATGGTAATAATATCGCCACGTTTTGCTTTAGCAATAGATTTTCTTGCAGCATCATCAAATTTGCTGCCTTGTACAAGTAACCTTGGGCTACCAGGTACAAAAACTTCGAAAGAGTTAACAGTAGTGCTAACATCGAAAACGAAGCCAGGGAAAACGACACCTATAGTAGAAACAGAAAGATCTTCTTTACTACCTTTAGATGAACCTTCTCTACCCCTTATAGAAGGCATTGGCCTTGGGATATCCCTGATAACGAAAGTCTTTTTATCACTTACAGAGCTACCATCAGGTAGTTTACCTGTAACAGTAACTACAGCTGTTTCGCCAGAAAGAGACGTAACAGTCCAGTTATACTGGCCCGGTTTAGAACCTTTTTGGATACCAGGAGCAGAAACAGTAACATTGTTATCTGATACACCGGCAAAAGAGATACTCATTGGGTTATTAACACCACGGTAAACAGAATTCATTTTGTCTGCAGAAATAGTAGCAGAGTTAGGCCTTGGAACTACAACATATTTACCTGTAAATGGTAATGGAATAGTTTTGCCATCTTCAAGGAAAGTAAATTGACCTTTTATATCCTGCTCGCCTACACCACCGGCTACCATGTTAATCACAGCCTGACCAGTCGCAGGATCGATTTTACCTGGACCCTGGAATGAAGTTGGCTTAGTATTTTCATCATACCTTCCTAATACCACTTTACCAGTAACTTTTTCACCCTGGAAATATGCATTTTTATCTAATACTACAAGTGCAGTATAGTTTTTCATAGACGATGTTTCCATTGCCGCTTTACCTAAAGCCGCATTATAAACATTCGTTTCAATAACTTTAGCACTGTTTTGTAGAGCAGATAGCTTAGTTATAGATGCAATTGCAGGAAAGCCTTTGTAATGATAATCAAGGAATTTTTTTGTAACACCTTCACCGTCTTTAACATCGGCAGTGCTAAACTTACTTTCAAGTTCACTAACTATACCTTGGTATTTTTTATCAGTACCAACAGCAGCCTTCATATCGGCTTTGTACTTCTCTATAGTAGATACAATTTCCTGACCTTTTTGAGAATAACCGTCTCCGGCAAACCAGGCTTCGTCAACTTTATCACCTTTGTCCATAGCCTCGTAAGGAAGTTTACCCTCCTTAGTCTTTTCAACTTCTTTGGTAATATCACCTTTTAAAGTCTCGATGTAAGCTGTAAAGTTATCAGACAAAGTTTTTACTTTGTCAGCAACTACTTTAGCAGCAGCAAATTCACCGCCTGATTCACTGGCTTTAGCGGCAAGTGCACCATAAAGGTTAGTGTTATTTGTTGCAGCTTCTTTGTTTGAAGATTCAAACTGTTCGTTCATCAAACCAAAGGCCGTCAGAACTTCTTTTGACATATTTAATGCCATCATTGCGATGAAAACCAGGTACATCAGGTTCACCATCTTTTGCCTTGGGGTTTGTTTTCCTCCTGCCATTTTACTTAAATAGTTTCTTTAGTTTTGTTAAAATAGTACTTAGAGATTAAGCCCTGTTACCCATTGCAGAAAGCATACCACCGTATACATTGTTTAATGAAGCGATGTTTTTAGTCATTGCAGTCATTTCAGCCTGTAGTTTAGTTGCGTTCTCAGCAATTACTTTGTTAGCCTCTGCATTACGAGATGCACTGTCAAGCTGTACTTTGTAAAGGCTGTTTAAAGATTCCATTTGTGCAGCAGCAGTAGACATTTCTTCGCTGTATTTTTTCTGAGAAGAAATTGAGTCAACTGTAGGAGCAATACCTTTAGCAGCAGATTCGAAATTTTTGATGCTTGAACCTAAGCTCGCCATAAGCTCGCCATCGATTTTAGCTTCTTTTAATAAGTTGTCAAGTTTTTGAGAAAGTAGGCCTTGCGCTTCAGCAGGGTTTTCTTTTTTCACATCTTTTTTCTTAGCCTCGCCACCTGCAAGTTCAGGATAAACTAACGACCAGTCAAGATCTTTGTGAATTGGTTCGAAAGCAGAAAGACCAAAAATTAAAGCTTCAGTTCCAAGACCTGCAATAAGCATTTCGCTCGCACCAGGCCAGTGCATCAATTTGAAAAGTGCTCCAATAATTACAACCGCTGCTCCAAGACCATAGGCCATATTCATAACTCTTTGTGGTAGTGCCATAATAAAATAAATTTAGTTTTTAGTTAAGTTAATTAATTTAAATATTCAAAAAAAATCGAGTTGGTTACTTGTGTTTATTGGTTTCCGGTATTTTGTGTACCCATGTAATCCTGTACGGTCCTAAAGCCTATATAGCTTCGTGCAGAATCGGCATACTCCCAGTCTCTTGTACTTGTCTGAAGGAAGTAGGCAACGTCTTTCCACGAACCGCCACGTATTACTTTACGCTTGTTGTTAGCGTCAGAAACGTTAGGGTTCATTGTAGATACATACTCGTAAGAGTTTGCATCATAAGAAGAGTCTGTCCACTCAGATACGTTACCTGCCATGTTAAACAGGTTAAAATCATTTGGGTCAAAAGAGTCAGCTTCTACAGTGTATAGTGCACCGTCGGCAGCATAATCTCCCCTGTTTGGTTTAAAGTTAGCAAGGAAACATCCCCTGTCATTTTTAGCATAAGGACCACCCCAAGGGAACGTTCCTGATTGTATACCACCCCTTGCTGCATATTCCCACTCAGCCTCTGTAGGCAAACGGAAAGAGTTAGCAAATTCCTGTTTCTTTTGTTTTTGGTAACCACGTTTGTGCTCTGTTCTCCATGCACAAAATGCTTTTGCCTGTTTCCAGGTAACACCCACTACAGGATACTGGCTGTATGCATCATGCCAAAAATAGTCATTATGCATAGGCTCATTATACGAGTATGAGAAGTCTTTTATCCAAACAGTTGTATCAGGATAGATAGCAACTTTTTCAGATTTAAGGTATTTACTTCTTTTTTCCCTTGTATTACCTGTAGTCTTATCTCTTGCTGCCGCCTGGATATCCATCCACTTGTACATATATACAAGTTTAGAAACATCTATAGTCCTGCCGCCGTTATACGATTCTGATTCAGGAAGGTACATAGAGTCCATAACCTCAACATAAAACTCATCAGGATATTTTTGCGGATCCTGTATAAGCTTCGCTTTATGGTTAAGCTTTCTTCCCGCATACGGATCATCACTAACACTGTAGTAATTATCTTCCATATACTGGTCGTAAGCCGATTTTTCTTCTTTTTCCTGATCTTTAAATGCGTAGTCTCCTATACCGCCACTACCCGGGGTTTGCCCTTGTTCATCAGCAAGAATAGCCAGCCTTGTCCTGATCGTAGAATCCTTAACGGCCTCAACAAACTGACGATACTCGCTGTTAGTGATCTCTGTTTCGTCCATATAAAAAGAACGAACAGTTACTGTCTTTGTAGGAGCATCCTGAACATTTGCCAAATCGTCGTCAGACTTACCCATAATGTAAGCACCACCGGGAACTAAAGTCATACCATAAGGCTTTTCGGGCTTCCACTTCCTTCCTCTAACGCCTACCAGCTCTCCACGGTCGCTAGAACCACAGCTTATCAGTAATGTTAAAGTTGCTGTTAATGCAATGAACTTCTTCATAAATTTGGGTTATTAATGTAATCTATTTTTAAGGGCGTAAACCTATTTATTTATTTTGAAAAAAACAATTTTTTTTAGTAAAAATCCTAAGCCTATCATAAACATTTGATAACTTAATGTAAAACTGCTCTTATTTGTATTAATAATGTTAAATTATGTTTTTTCTTTGAGCTTTCCATAATCTTTCAGGCACCTCATTGTCGCATGCATTAAGGTAATCCTTGTAACTACAGGGTAATAACGTGCTATTTCTAACTTTATTATCTGCTACCCCCCCTGCAGGAACGGCTATCCACCACCTTTCCGTCCTGTCGCTCTTATAAAACACGAGTTCTTCGTCTTCCATGGGCACAATATACTTAATATAATGCTCCCTGCTGCCAAAAGGATATTCTTTAGAACGATAATGCACACCTTCTATAAAATACCATAGTATTTGCGCTATTAAAACCGACTCCTGCCGGCTGTCGTTGTGGTTAAATATCCCGAAAGAACTAACCTTATCGCTTATACCGGCGTAGCGCGCTAAAGTACAAATTTCTTTGCCATCAAACCCATTTGGCACAAATTTAACAATATTTCCCGAATCGCTTGATTTTACTGCAGTCATGTCTATACAAACCAGGTCGGCATCCCTAAAAACAGGTTCGGCAATAGTTATGTCATTACAAACTTCGCCAAGGCGATAAGCATCAAAATATAATTTTTCAATTAAATCTATTTCTTCCTGCGCATTAAAGTAAGTCTGGTAACCAATATTACTATAATTAAAGAGGTTATGTGGCTCCTCTACTATCATTTGGGTTAAAAAAGAACGTGCAGAAATAGCCTCGTCTTCCTTACCAAAATCAAACCGGCTGTCTACCGATGTAAAATTAACCATTTGCTCTAAACGGTCATAGCCCCTGTATACGGCATAAGCAAGGTCTTGCGAGCCGCCCAGCACAATGGGTATTATTTTTTGCTTTACAAGCTCTGCAACTATGGTTTTAAGCGCATAGTAGGTATCCTGCTGCGTTTCTCCTGCCGGTATATTACCAAGATCGGCAATGGTACCGTACCAGTTGCCCGGAAACAAGCTGTAAAATTCTTTACGAATATAATTTAAATGCACCGGTTTGCCATCCTGCTGACCCCTGTTATCTAAAACGCCTATTATAGCAATAGTTGCTTTTTCTATATCAGGAAAATCGCCATCGGCATGAAAAAGTATCTTCCTCCCCAGTGCCTGGTCAGCAAGCGCCTGCGTGTATGCCGTAAAATCTTCGCCTAAAGGTTGTAAAAATTCAAAAGCCATAGGTTGTTATTTCTTTTTAGCTACTGTTTTTTTTGCTGCTGTAGTTTTTGTTGCTGTATTTTTTTTAGCCGGTGCCTTTTTAGCCGGGGTTTTCTCGGCAATCATGGCCTTAACCTGGTCTAAGCTAAGTGCTGCAGCATCTACATCTTTACTAAGCTCTATTTTTATCTTGCCTTTTGTAATGACCGATCTCCCCCAACGGGCTTTCTCTACCTTAATACCCTCATCTTCCCAGTTGTGCAATACCTTATCTATATCCTTTTGCATTTTGGTTTCAATAAGCTCGGTAAGGTCGGCCTGCGAAAGGTTATCAAAATTGTATTTTTTGCTCACATTTATAAAAATACCGTTCCACTTAATGAACGGGCCAAAACGGCCCACCCCTTTTTGTACAGGTTCATTTTTATAGGTACCAATAGGCGCATCGGCCTGTTGCTTCTCCCCTATTAGCTCTTTTGCCCTTTGCAGGGTAACATCCAGCGGGTCTTCGCCTTTTGGCAATGATATAAATGTTTTACCAAAACGCACATACGGGCCAAAGCGGCCATTGCTCACCTCTACCTCTTCACCATCGTGCGTACCTAATACTTTAGGCAGCAGGAACAGGCCAAGAACTTCATCAAGCGTAATAGTGCCTATGTTTTGCTCCGGCAATAAACTTGCAAAAGTTTTATTTTCGTCGTCCGGCTCGCCTATTTGAGCCATTGGGCCAAATTTACCAAGGCGAACACTTACAGGCTTACCTGTTTTTGGGTCGGTTCCCAGTATCCTTTCGCCCGATTCCCTTTCGGCATTTTCCTCTACATCTTTAACTTTCGGATGGAAATGATCGTAAAAATTACCCATCATTTTGGTCCAGTCTTCGTTGCCCGATGCTATTTCATCAAAATCCTGCTCTACCTTAGCAGTAAAGTTATAATCCAGAATTGTATCAAAATGATTAACCAAAAAGTCGTTTACAATTGTACCAATATCTGTAGGTACCAGCTTGCCTTTGTCAGACCCCACATTTTCAGAAAGTTCCTGCCCTGCTATTTTGCCACCTTTTAAGGTTAACTGCGAATATTTGCGCTGCTGCCCTTCAAAATTGCCTTTCTCTACATAATTCCTGTTGATGATGGTGCTGATGGTAGGCGCATAAGTAGACGGACGGCCAATACCAAGCTCTTCCAGTTTTTTAACCAGGGCAGCCTCTGTATAGCGCGCCGGCGGACGTGAAAAACGCTCTGTAGCGTTAATATAATTATTAACAAGCCTTTCGTTTACCCTTAATGCAGGCAGCATACCTTCCTGTTCTACATCTTCATCATCATGGCCCTCAAGGTACACTTTAAGAAAACCTTCAAACATTAGTACCTCGCCCGATGCTGTGAAAATTTCTTTGTGGTTGTTTGCTTCTATCTTAACATTGGTACGTTCCAGCTGGGCATCGCTCATTTGCGAAGCCAGTGTGCGTTTCCATATCAAATCGTATAAACGGGCCTGGTCACGGTCTATATTTACCGTGTGGCGGGTCATATCTGTAGGGCGAATGGCCTCGTGGGCTTCCTGCGCACCTTTGCTTTTTGTATTATAATTGCGCGGTCGGCTAAATTCTTTACCGTATGAATGAATAATTTCGGCCTCGGCAGCAGCCATGGCTTCCTGCGAAAGATTTACACTATCGGTTCTCATATAAGTAATAAGCCCCGCCTCATACAGCCTTTGTGCTAACTGCATGGTAATACCCACAGGCAGGTACAGCTTGCGCGCTGCTTCCTGTTGTAATGTAGATGTGGTAAAGGGTGCGGCCGGCGATTTCTTTGCCGGTTTAGTTTCAAGGTCGCCTACTTTGTAAGCCGATCCTATATTTTTATTCAGGAAATCCTGGGCCTGTTCTTTAGTCGCAAAGTTTTTAGGCAGTTTTGCCTTAAAGGTTTTACCTGCTTCGTTAGTAAACTCGGCTGTAATGCTGTAAGAACCCTCGGCTTTAAAGTTTTGTATTTCCCTTTCACGCTCTACTATCAAACGAACCGATACTGATTGTACCCTTCCTGCCGATAGCCCGCTTTTTACTTTTTTCCAAAGTACGGGTGATAATTCATAACCCACAAGCCTGTCTAAAACCCTTCGTGCCTGTTGTGCATTTACAAGGTCGTAATTAATATCCCTTGGGTTATCTATAGCTTTTAGTATGGCGGTCTTTGTAATTTCATGAAAAACAATACGTTTTGTTTTTGCTTTATCAAGGTGCAGCTCTTCCGCCAGGTGCCACGCTATGGCCTCACCCTCGCGGTCCTCATCGGAAGCCAACCAAACCATTTCGGCCGACTTAGAAAGATCCCTGAGTTTTTTAACCAAAGCCTTTTTATCCGGAGAAACTTCATATTTTGGTTTAAAGCCGTTTGCTACATCTACTCCTATTTCTTTCGAAGGAAGGTCGGCAATATGCCCGTAGCTGCTCTCTACCTGGTAGTCTTTCCCTAAAAACTTTTCTATGGTTTTTGCCTTTGCAGGCGACTCAACAATCACTAAATTCTTTGCCATCATACGTTTCTTTGGTCGCAAAAGTATGTGAAATTTTTAAATATCAAATTTTCAACAATCTATTTTGTTCATATTTCATCAAAGTTTAACCATTAGAGAGCAATTATATATATACTATATATAGGTGTAAGCAAAAAAATCATCTTCAAAACATTAGCTGTCAACTTGGCAGGGTATTATTTTTATAGTTATCTTTGCCCATTCAAAAAAGCATGTGCAGTAGTGTAGTATGGAAAAGATAATTGAAGAAAGCAAACAGGGCCAAAGCCTTGTTTTAGAGCAAAAAGAAGGAAATACAAAAAAACTGTTTATAGAGAGTTATGGCTGCGCCATGAATTTTTCTGACAGCGAGATCGTAGCCTCTATACTTGCCAACCAGGGCTATAACACCACCCAAAATCTTGAGGAGGCCGACCTTGTATTGGTTAATACCTGCTCTATTCGTGATAAGGCAGAGCAAACAGTGCGTAAAAGGCTGGAAAAATATAATGCCGTAAAACGCATAAACCCCGGAATGAAGGTAGGCGTACTGGGCTGTATGGCAGAACGCCTGAAGAGCCAGTTCCTGGAAGAAGAAAAAATTGTAGACATGGTTATAGGCCCCGATGCTTATAAAGACCTGCCAAACTTATTAAAAGAAGTAGACGAAGGCCGTGATGCCATTAACGTTATACTCTCTAAAGATGAAACGTATGGCGATATATCCCCCGTGCGCCTTAACAGTAATGGTGTAACAGCGTTTGTATCTATCACCCGCGGGTGCGACAATATGTGCACGTTTTGCGTAGTGCCCTTTACCCGTGGCCGTGAGCGCAGCCGTGAGCCGCAAAGCATTATGGAAGAAATTGCCGACCTGTACAGCA
>Ga0247814_10001109_pt1 | contig 16809 bp, 11 predicted proteins | sample UWRJL179409R1_FD_179947 | JGI IMG/M metagenome (GOLD analysis project Ga0247814, IMG submission 179947) | Plant litter microbial communities from Arlington Agricultural Research Station in Wisconsin, United States - UWRJ-L179-409R-1 | ecosystem: Environmental > Terrestrial > Plant litter >...
TTCGGTGGCGGTATTGCGGCTTTCGTACAGGGACTCGTCAACAGTCGGCTTGGCGATCCGGCTGTGATCGAAGTTCCAGATATCCACCGGAGTGCCGTCGGTCCAGCCACCCCATTGATCAAACTTCTCCTGGCGATGGCTGACGCCTACCGCCAACTCGTGCTCGCGACCAAACAACTGGAACGGGCCTGACAGCGAGGCGTCCAGGTTGGTCTGGTCATCGTCGTCGCGGTATTTGCCGGCGTACTGCTGGAATCCGGCGCCGTCGTAGTTGCCCAGATACGTAGAGAAGGTGTCGGCCTTGGCCCAGATCTTCGCGGCGGCAAGCTTGGCTGACCAACCGTTGTCGAAGCGGTGGGTGATATCACTGAACAGGCTGTAGTTGTCTTTATCCCAGTACGACCAGTTGTTGCTGAGAAACGCCGAGCGAGGCAAGTGCAGGTCTTCGCCATTCGGGCCGCTCGGCAAGCCGCCCCAGTCCGAGGTGTTGTCGTCACGTTGCTTGGAGGCGCCGATGGTCCAGGTCGTCGAATCGTTGAGATCCGCTTCCAGAATTCCGTAGAAGGTCTGGCGCTGGTTTTCGCGCACATCAGTGAAGCTGTTGCCGTCCTGGTACGCCGCTACGACGCGGCCACGAACGGTACCGGACTCGTTGAGTTTGTTCGACGCATCGACTTCGGTGCGATAGCGATCCCAGCTGCCCGCGCTGGTGGTGATGCTGACCTGTGGTGTGGCGGTCGGGCGCTTGCGCACCAGGTTGAGCGTCGCTGCCGGGCTGCCGGCACCGGTCATCAGGCCGGTCGCACCACGGACCACTTCAACCCGATCGTAAATGCTCAGGTCTGCACTGGAAATCACATCCTGGGTGTAAGTGCTGATGCTCGACGGCAGGCCGTCGTACATGATGTTGTCGATCTTGAAACCGCGCGCCAGAAATTCCTGACGGTCCGAAGCGGTCTTGTGCAGGGTGATACCCGGCGCATATTTGACCACGTCGTTCAGGTCATTCATGCCCTGATCTTCGATGCGCTGGCGGGTGATCACGCTCACCGACTGCGGCGTCTCGCGGATCGACAGCGGCAGCTTGGTCGCGGTGTTCATGGAGCCGGTGGTGTAAGACTTGCTGTCTTCAGTCGTCGCCTGGCCAGCAATGCCGTAGTCAGCATTGATGTTCACGCCGTCCAGCGCGATAGCGCCCTTGCTGGCCTGAACCGGCTGAATCACGCGTGCCGAATTGCCGTCTACGCTGGCCGTCAAACCGCTGCCTGCCAGCAAGCGCTGCAAGGCTTGCGCGGGTTCCAGATCGCCACGCACGGTGGGCGCCTGTTTGCCGGAAACCTGCTTCGTGTCGAATATCACCCGCATCCCGCTGGCCTGGCCCAATTGCGTGAGAGAAGTTGCCAACGGTTGAGCCGGCAGATCCAGATGAACCGGAGCAGCCAGTACGGAAGTGGACAAACCGAGCGCAAGCGCAGTGGTCAAGACAGGCAAAACGGGACGGAGCATCGGGTGATTCCTACGTTAAGCGAAATGCACGTGTCGACCCCGCAAACAGTTACGCCGCGCTCTATCTCGCGCATGTTTGGGAATTGGACTACGTGGTGAATGGGCGCAGACTACGAAATTTTCACATTTAAGTAAATGGTAATTACTTGCAGTTGAGATGTTTTTTCAGGCGCGGGAGTGGGGCGGGGGGGTAAGTAGCTACTCAGTTTGAGCGCGCGTCTGCATCAGGTGCATCCCGGGGATTTCAGGTAGCGTTGGCTGCAGTCGGCTGAATGCATGTGCATTGATTTCCAGAAAGAAAAGCCGTACGCCAGACACAAGAAAGCCCGCACGAGGCGGGCTTCTTGTTTGGTTTACAAACTCCGTTGGAAGTCTGTAAACCGGTACTTGGTGGCTACACAGGGACTTGAACCCCGGACCCCAGCATTATGAATGCTATGCTCTAACCAACTGAGCTATGTAGCCAAGTGGCGCGCATTATTCGTGGATAACGGATATGTGTCAAGCGTTGTTCTGAAAAATTTATGCGTGTGATCAAGCGGTTAGGGTTTTACGGCGCGCAGCCTTGGTTTTTTCTGCCCTCGGCCTCAGATTTTCTTAAGCCGGTTACAGTCATTTTCCGGCCAATGAGTTGTTTTGTCTCACATTCAACGAATACTCCCTATCACGATCCCTGCCGGGCAGGTGGCGTGGCTATGTTTTTTGCGGTCCATTTCTTGCTTCTCTATGCAGTCATGGCCGCAATAGTGTTTCCGGGCGCCGGGTCGCAAGACGTCAGTTTCCGTTGGTCCGAATAATAAAAAATCAGGCGACTATCGCTGTTTAATCAATAGCATGGCATTTTGCCGTTAGCGTATTTCAGTGATAACTGCCACGGCCGCTGCCGTGTTTGCAGAGCGTCCAGGGGAGTAGTCGGGCATGTATAGCGTTTTGTCGCCGGGAATGCGTTTATTAGGACGGTTCCGTTTTGCTCGCAAGTTTCAGGTCCTGTTTCTGTTATTCATGCTGCCGCTGGTGGGCAGTCTGTGGATGATCGGCCAGGACTACCGCAGCAAGCTTGCATTGATTTCGGGCGAGCGTTCGGGTGTCCGCCAGTTATTGGCGCTGGATGTGCTTGATCGCGAGCTTTCAGGGCAGCGCGATAACGCCGCACGTTGGAAGGCTGCCGACATTCTTCGCGAGCCGACTCCGGCCGCCAAAGCCGCGATGTCTGCCATGGATGTGGCGAGCCCACGTATCGCGCAGGCGCTTGAAGCGTTGGGCGCCACGCTCAAGACCGAGGGCGCCGATGTCGACGTCGCCAAGCGTTATGAAACGCTGCAAGCGTCCGTCACGGGCATGGACATCGCTTCGTTGCGTACGGTGGGCTGGTGGCCGGATGGCTATGACCGTTTCACCACAGCGCTGAGCAATCTTCAGGCGTTGCGCGAGCAGATCGCCACAAGCAGTGGCTTGATCCTCGATCCATGGCTTGAAACCTATTTGTTGATGCAAATGTCGACGCAGCAGATCCCGGAGTTGATCGAACGTATCGGGCGAATGGCAAGTATCGGGCAAACGTCGGTGGTCACCGGGCAGTTCAGTCTGCAAAGCCGCCTGCAAGTGCGCGAGTTGCGTGGCCGGATCAGCGACGCCCGCGATCAGATGCTCAAGACGGGGGCGTCGCTGCAAGCCAAGCTGCCTGCGGAGTTGCGCACCTGGGCGGACGAGTACAACGCCAGCATGCAGCGCCTGGACACGGAGCTGAAAGTCCTGGATGACGGTGTCTTTGGCGGCAGTATCAAACTCGATCCGCCGGCGTTCGAGCGCAGTGTCGATAGCTTGCTGGGCGATCTGGCTACGCTGCGCAATCACTCTCTGGATTCACTGGATACGCGCCTGGCGTATTACCGCGAAAAATCCAACATGCAGTTCATCCCCATTGGCATCTGCTTTGGCCTGCTGTTGTTGGCGGCGCTTTATCTCTTTGCCTGTCTGCAAGCGTCGATTCGGCGCAGCGCCAGCGGCATCACGACCCTGGCTGAGTCCCTGCGCGATGGCAACCTGTGTGTTCAGGTGCAGGTGGAAGGGCGCGACGAACTGGCCGCGATCAGCACGGCACTTAACGTTGCCGTGATCCAGTTGCGCACCAGCTTGCTGGGCGTCAATCACGAAACCTTGCAGCTCGGCCACGCAGTCTTGACCCTGAATGCCCAGTCCAGCGGCACGCTCAATGAAGTCGAAGAGCAGCAGCATCAGATCAGTCAGATCGCTGCAGCGGCCACCGAGTTGGCGGCGACGTCGCAAGGCGTGGCCAGAAGCTGTGAGCAGGCTTCCGACAGCGCGCGGCAGACCCGCAAGATTGCCGAGGAGAGCAGCCGCGACAGCCAACGCACCACGGACAGCATTCAGCAGCTCAATCAGCGTCTGACGGATACTGCGTCAGCGTTGGGGCGGGTCAGCGAGCAGGGCCAGCAGATCCAGTCGGTGGTAGATGCCATTCGCGGCATCGCCGAACAGACCAACTTGCTGGCGCTCAATGCGGCCATCGAAGCGGCGCGGGCCGGTGAGCAGGGCCGTGGTTTTGCCGTGGTGGCCGATGAAGTACGCAGCCTGTCCCAGCGCACGCAAGCGTCCACCGCGCAAATCGCCAGCACGGTGGACAGCTTGCGCTCCACAGTGAGCCAGGCAGTCGGGCTGATGGAAGCCGCCTGCGGCCAGGCCATCACCGACGCGGAGTCGGTGACCGGGCTGGGTCAACGGCTGGTGGAAATCGCCAGTGCGGTGCAAGGCGTTACCGACACCCTTGCGCAGATTTCCACCGCTGTGGAAGAGCAGGCCAGTACCGCCGATGAAGTCAGCGGCAATATCCAGCAAGTCGATCAGGCGGCGGGGCGTTTGCTCGATGGCGCGCGCGCGGTGAATCAGGCGGCAGATACCTTGAGCAGAGGCAGTCGCGCGTTGAGCGACAACACGGCGCGGTTCCGTCTGGATTGATAGAAGCGCACGAGTCAACTTGTTGGCGAAGCGGCGTCAGGAATGCCCCCTCGCGAACAAGTTCGCTCCTACCGGAATCTCTAACGACCGGTAGGAGGGGACTTGTCCCCGAATACGATGGTCCGGACAACGAAAGTCCACAAGGCTAACGCTGTCTGAGCTGCGGTCTTTCGGGGACAAGTCCCCTCCTGCAAAATTCTATGTTTGCTGCATGCTTCCCCGGCATCGGTGTTCTGTTTAAGGCAACAATAAATCCAATCAGCAATATTGGTGTGAGCCCTCACGCTACCCATACTCGAACTGCACCGCAGAGTGGTTGAAAGCGTTGAAGTTCCCTTCGTCAGGGTATTTTTTCGCCTCGTCAGTCGCGGTAGCCAAAGGCCGGTCTGCTCGACAGATTCGCGCAATAAAAGAGATGGCCCGCTTTGCGTGAGCCGCCATGCCTGGCATGGATTTGAAACTGCCCTGGGTGCCGCCGGCGCCTCCTGAAAAACAACAACTATTGACCGGCCGCATGACGGCTGTTCAGCAGGTGAAGGGGATTACCATGCAACATTCGCAAGCCGTGACACTGGGTGATAGCCGTGCTGTTTCGTCGACGGTCAAACTGTACGTCTGGGCCGCAGTCATCCTGATTATTGCCGAGTCGATCGGTGCCATCAGTATTCCCCTGGGCCCCGGCAAAGTCGTGCTGCTGCCGATGGTCTGGGCGCTGCTGATTGGTGCGGGCATTGGCCTGATCAGTCGTCGAGTGCCGGGCACTATCGGTCTCGATTACGGCGACCAAATGCGTTCCGCTTCCATTCTGCAACCTGCGCTGCTGGTGTTCATCGCCAAGCTGGGTATGGTGGTCGGTGGCTCCTTGCCAGTGGTATTCGCCTCGGGCTGGGCGTTGGTGTTTCAAGAGTTCGGCCACTTTGTCGGCACGGTTATCCTCGGTCTGCCGGTCGCCTTGATGCTGGGGATCAAGCGCGAAGCGATTGGCGCGACCTTCTCGGTAGGCCGCGAGCCTAGCCTGGCGATCATCGGTGAGCGTTACGGCATGGACTCTCCGGAAGGGCGCGGCGTGTTGGCCGAATACCTGACCGGCACGTTGTTCGGTGCGCTGTTCATCGCGATCGTCGCCGGCTTTATTGCCAGCCTCGGGATTTTCCATCCCAACTCGCTGGCGATGGGTTCCGGCATCGGTTCGGGCAGCATGATGGCCGCCGCCGCTGGCGCCATCGCGGCCCAGCAGACGCCGGAAGTGGCCAAGGAAGTCATGGCGCTGGCCGCCGCGTCGAACCTGATCACCACCACTATCGGCACCTACTTCACGCTGTTCATCTCGTTGCCGCTGGCAGTCTGGGGTTATCGCGTCCTGGAGCCAATCATCGGCCGCACCACCAAGGCATCGGTTCTGACTTCCGGGCCCAGGCACGACGACGTGCAGCTGGAAGTTCGCGAACTGGGCTGGCCTGGCAAGATCAGCGCGTGGCTGGCGGCGGGCGCATTGGCCTTGATCGCCAACTATGTGGGCTACAAGACGCTCTCGTCGGCAGCCTTCGGTGGCGTGGCGATCATGATTCTGGCCGTGTTCATCGGCGAGATGCTGTGTGTGGCCCTGCGGCGCAAGATCCCGGCGGTGTGCACCGTTTCGGTGGTCGCGATGTTCATGACCTCGCCGCTGTGCCCTTGGGCGGCGCAGATCTCGCAGATGGTTGGCGCGGTGAACATGCTGGCGGTGATCACCCCGATGCTGGCGTTTGCCGGGCTGTCGATTGCCAAGGACTTGCCGGCCTTCCGCCTGCTGGGCTGGCGCATCGTGCTGGTGTCGTTCCTGGCCAACTTCGGCACGTTTATCGGTGCCGTGATGATTGCCGAGTTTTTCCATTAAGTTGCAATCTGTTGGAGGCTTTCCCGCGAACCGGAACAACGGCTTCGCGGGCAAGCCTCGCTCCAACAGGGTATCAATGCTTTAGTGCCTGCTCCACCAGCCAGTCATGCACCGCACGCCGCGCCGGCGTGTTGAGTGCGCCTTCGCGGTAAACCAGAACGTATTTTTTCCGCGCTGCAATCGGATGGCCGAACGGCACGATCAACGAGCCTTCTTCCAGCTCGGTGGTGATCAGCGCTTTGCGCGCGATGGCCACGCCCATGCCCATGATCGCCGCCTCGATGGTCAGGTGATTACGATTGAACGTATGACCGCGCCGCACATCGATGCCGGACGCGCCGATGGCATTCAGGTAAAACTCCCACTCCGCATATTCATAACTGCCACGCCAGGCAGTGATGTCGTGCAGCAACGGGTAATGCACCAGTTGACTGGGCGTATCCAGCGGCGGCTTGCCTTGCTGCAGGGCAGGGGAGCAGACCGGAAACAATTCCTCTTCCAGCAACGACGTGGTCATCAGGCCCGGATAACTGCCGTCGTTCAGGTCGATGGCCAGATCGAAGTCGTCGTCGCGCAACGAGCCGCTGCTGTCTTCGGCGACGATGCGCAATTGAATGTCCGGGAATGCCTGTTCCAGCAGCGGCAGACGCGGCATCAGCCACTTGCTGAGGAACGACGGAATGCAGCGCAGCTTGAACACCCCGCCGATACGTCCGGAGTGCAGTAGCCGCAGTTCATCATCGATGCGACTGTGCACTTCGTTGGCGACCACCGCCAGGCGCTGGCCTTCGGCGGTCAGTTCCAGGCCGCGTCCAACCCGATGAAACAGCGCGAAACCCAGGCGTTCTTCCAGCTGGCGCATCTGCTGGCTGATCGCGCCGGGCGTGACGTGCAGCTCATCCGCACAGCGAGTGAACGACAGGTGTCGGGCAGCACAGGCGAAGACTTGAAGCCAGGCGTGCATTTGCGCGGTGAGGATTTTGCTCATTGATCAGTTCTGCTTAACCGTGGCTTAGGAAGTTTCGTTTGTCGATCAGCCGGGCAATGCCAAGAATGCCAGGCATAGAAAAGTGGTTCTTCAAGCCTCTCACGAATCGAGAAATCTGTATGGCTATCAGCGTCTTCGACATGTTCAAAATCGGCATCGGCCCGTCCAGTTCTCATACCGTGGGACCGATGCGCGCTGCGGCGATCTTCAGCACCCAGTTGCGTGAGATGGAGTTGCTGGACAAGGTCGAGCGCGTCGAAGTGCGTTTGTACGGTTCGTTGTCCGCAACCGGGATCGGGCATGGCAGCGACCGGGCCGTGGTCATCGGCCTGATGGGCGAATGGCCCGATCAGGTTGATCCGGCGCAAGTCGCCCCGCGTGTGCAGGCGGTGCTTGAGGCGCAGGTCTTGCTGCTGGGGGGCGATCATCAGATCACCTTCGACTGGCAGCGCGACATGCGTTTGCTGGAAGAAAGCCTGCCTTATCACCCCAACGGCATGACGCTCTGCGCCTATGGTGCCACCGGCGAGCTGTATGAGCAGACTTATTACTCGGTGGGCGGTGGTTTTGTCATCGATGCCGAGCAGGCCGCCAGCGGCGTGCTGGACAGTGACACCACCGAGCTGCCTTACGATTTTTCCAGCGGCGCGCAGTTGCTGCGCCTGTGCAAGAAGCACAGCCTGAGCATCTCCGGTTTGATGCTGGAGAACGAAAAAGTCTGGCGCACCGAGGCCGAAATCCGCGCGAAGATCATGCATATCTGGAGCGCCATGCAGGACTGTGTGAACAAAGGCTTGCGCGAGGAAGGCATCTTGCCTGGCGGGCTGAATGTGCGGCGTCGTGCGTTTCGTCTGCATCGCAGCCTGCAGGAGCTGGGCAAACCCAATGTGATCAGCTCGACCTTGAGCGCCATGGAATGGGTCAACCTGTTTGCCCTGGCGGTCAACGAAGAGAACGCAGCGGGCGGGCGCATGGTCACTGCACCGACCAATGGTGCTGCGGGGATTATCCCGGCGGTGCTGCATTACTTCATGAAATTCAATCCCGATGCCAACGAAGACGACGTCGTGCGGTTTTTCCTGAGCGCGGCAGCGGTGGGGATTCTGTGCAAAAAGAATGCATCGATTTCCGGCGCGGAAGTCGGCTGTCAGGGCGAGGTCGGTTCGGCATGCGCCATGGCGGCGGCGGGTTTGGCGGAGATTCTCGGCGCAACGCCGGAGCAAGTGGAAAACGCAGCCGAAATCGGTCTGGAACATAACCTGGGCCTGACCTGTGATCCGGTGGGCGGTCTGGTGCAGGTGCCGTGCATCGAGCGCAATGCCATCGCTGCCGTCAAATCCATCAATGCCGCGCAAATGGCCATGCGCGGCGACGGTGAGCATTTGATTTCCCTGGATCAAGCCATCCGCACCATGCGCGACACCGGCGCCGACATGCTCGACAAATACAAGGAAACATCTCGCGGCGGGTTGGCGGTGAAATGGGTGGAGTGCTAGTTGATTTGATCCGTTGGAGTTAGGCTTGCTCGCGAATGGATCTATCAGGCGACACCTTTGTCGCCTGACCTGACGCCTTCGCGGGCTAGCCTCGCTCCAACGATACTGTTAGCGCTGCGGCATTTCCTGCTCCACCAGACTCGTCCACACCGCAACGCCGGGCTCGATGGCCTGGTCGTTGAAGTCGTAGTACGGGTTGTGCAGCGCCGCTGAAGGTTTTTCGCCATCCACGCCGAGCCAGACGTAAGCACCCGGACATTCATTGAGCATGAACGCGAAATCCTCGGACGCCATGGACGGGTTGCAGCCCCACTGAACCTTGTCTTCACCCACCGCAGCAATGGCTGCTCGACGAATCGTCGCGGCTGCATCGACATTGTTTTCCGTGACCGGATAACCGACTTTGTAGGCCAGCTTGCCGCTGACACCGAACGCCGTTGGCAGCTGCTCGACGAACTCACCGATCAGCTTTTCAACCTTGTCGCGAACCGGCGATTGCAGGCAACGCACCGTGCCACGCAGCACCGCGACTTCCGGGATCACGTTGATGGCTTCCCCGGCATTGAACTGGGTGATGCTGATCACCGCCGAATCCAGCGGCGACAGGCGTCGCGAGGTGATGGTTTGCAAACCCAGCACCAGTTCCGCTGCGGCAACAATCGGGTCGGCGCCTTTGTCTGGCATGGCGGCATGGCTGCCTTTGCCGGTCAGGACGATTTCGAACGTATCCAGCGACGCCATCATCGGGCCCGGATTGATCACTACGTGCCCGGCTGGCACGCCCGGCCAGTTATGCAGGCCGTAAATCGCCTGCATCGGGAAGCGCTCGAATAAACCGTCTTCGATCATCTTGCCGGCACCACCGAGATTCTCTTCGGCAGGCTGAAACACGAAATGCACGGTGCCGCTGAAATTGCGCGTCTCGCTCAGATGGCGGGCGGTGGCGAGCAAGATGGCGGTGTGCCCGTCGTGACCACACGCGTGCATGCAGCCCTTGTGATTCGAACTGTGGGAATGCTTGGCCAACTCTTGAATGGGCAGCGCGTCCATGTCGGCGCGGATGCCAATGGTCGGGCCATCGCCGGTGCGCAGCGTGCCGACCACGCCGGTGCCGCCGAGGCCGCGATGGACTTCGATGCCGAAGCTTTCCAGCAACTGCGCGACCCGTTCAGAGGTGCGCAGCTCTTCGAAACCCAGCTCAGGTGCGGAGTGAAAGTCGCGACGCCAGGCAATGGCGTCCTCGATCAGATTCTTGGAAACAGTCATCAGATTTACTCCAGGCTCGCGCCGTAGCCAAAACTGACCGCAGGCACTGCAGCGGTTTCGACCCAGACGCTTTTGACTTCGCTGTACTCGCGCAATGCATCCAGGCCAGACGAACGGCCATAACCGCTCTCGCCATAGCCGCCGAAGGGCGAGCTGACGTGGATGGTCTTGTAGCCGTTGACCCAGAAAGTCCCGGCCCGCACTTGTTTGGCGACGCGGTGGGCGCGTCCGACATCACGGGTCCACACGCCGCCGGCCAGGCCAAAGCGGCTGTCGTTGGCGATGCGGATCGCGTCGGCTTCGTCTTTGAACGGGATGGCCACGACCACCGGGCCAAAGATTTCTTCCTGGGCGCAATACAGCGCGTTATTCCCGGCAAGAACCGTCGGATTGACGTAATAACCCGGACCCTTTGGCAGCGGATCGGCATCGACGCCGACCAGTTTGGCCCCGTCTTTCAACGCGCCTTCCACCATGGTTTTGACGTGGGCGTACTGCTTGGCATTGTTGATCGGGCCGATCTGGGTGTCTGGATTGCTCGGATCGCCGACCTTGAATTGCTTGCCCGCAGCCGCAAGAGCGGTGGTGAAGCGTTCGAAAATCGATTCCTGCACCAGCAGGCGTGAACCGGAAACGCAGCTTTGCCCGGCGCCGGAGAAAATCGCCGCCTGCGCGCCACGCAGGGCGACTTCCAGATCGGCGTCTTCGAAGACGATATTGGCGGATTTGCCGCCCAGTTCCATGACGCACGGAATACAGCGTTGCGCAGCGGCAATGGCGATGTGGCGGCCAGTGGCTGGCGAACCGACAAACACCACTTTGCGAATATCAGCCTTGGCGATCAGCGCTTGACCGATGGTGTGGCCGAACCCGGCGATTACGTTGACCAAGCCTTTAGGCACGCCCGCGCGTTCGATCAGTACGGCAACAGCCAGGGAAGACAGTGCGGTCAGTTCGGACGGTTTGAGAATCACTGCGTTACCGGCCGCGATGGCCGGAGCGATCTGCCAGCCGCAGGTGAAAATGGGTGCGTTCCACGGGGTGATTTGCAGCACGGTGCCCAGCGGTTCGTAGGTGACGTAATTGAGGTGCGAGGTCGGCACCGGAATCACTTCGCCGTGCAGCTTGTCGGCCCAGCCTGCGTAGTATTCGAACATCTCGGCGACTTTCGCCACTTCAACCGTCGCGTCGCGAATGGGCTTGTTGGCGGTCAGGGATTCGATCTGCGCCAGGCTGGCGGCTTCCTGGCGGATCAGCGCGCCGACCTGATACATCAAGCGGCCGCGCGCCTGGGCGGTCAATGCAGCCCACTGGATTTGCGCGGTTTTCGCGGCCTTGTCGATCACGTCGACCAGCGAGGCGTCGGCATCGGCATAGCTCAACATCAGGCTGTCATCGTGGGCGTTGCGCACTTCTACTGCTGCGCCATGGCCGGCGACGAACTCGCCGCCAACATAGCTGCCGACCGTGCTTTGATCGCCCCAATAAGGGCGCATCAGTTCGAGAATTTTTTGCGTGCTCATGGATTATTCCCCTTTGCCGAATAGCTGGGCGTCGGTGCGCTGCACGATGCAGTTGAAATCTTCGCCATCCGGCAGCGTTTCGCTGCTGGCGGCCCACAGTTGCGCGACGATGCGCGCCAGCGGCAAGTCCAGATCCAGGCTCGCGGCCAGGTCGCTGGCCAGACCGACGTCTTTGCGCATCAGGCCCATGGTGAAACCGGAGTTGTAGGTTTTGTTCAGCACCCAGGTCGGAAACATCACTTGGGTCGCGCCGCTACGGCCGGAGCCGGCGTTGAGGCCGAGCATCAGTTTTTCCGGATCGACGCCAGCCTTGGCCGCCATGCTCACCGCTTCGGCGGTGCTGATCAGGTGGCAGGCGGCGAGCATGTTGTTGGCGATCTTCGCCACGTTGCCCGCACCGCATTTGCCGACGTGTACCCGAGTGCCGCTCATGCCTTCGAGGACCGGCATGACGTTGGCGAGGTCTTCGTCTTCAGCGCCGATCACCATGGACATGGTGCCGGTGGCCGCGCCTTTCGGGCCGCCGGAAACCGGAGCGTCGATAAAGCCGATGCCTTTTTCTGCCAGGGCCGCGGCGACCTTGCGGCTGGCCTCGGGTGTGGAAGTCGTGGTGTCGACGACGATCAGGCCACGGTTGCCTTGGGCGAGGATGCCGTCAGCGCCAAGGCATACCGCTTCGACGTGTTCGGCCTTGGGCAGCGACAGAATCAGCACGTCGACCTGCTGGATCAACGCGGTTCTGTCAGTGACAGGCTTGACGCCCTTGCTCTGGGCCGCAATCAGCGCTGCCGCCGACAAGTCGAAGCCGCTGACGTCGAAGCCTTTGCTCGCCAGGGTTGCAGCCATGCCGCCACCCATGTTGCCCAACCCAATCACACCTACTTTTATAGTCATCTCGAAATGCTCGCTCAGCTGTTTGGCACGCAAGGCCGCACGTTAAGTTTTAATTGCGGATGGCTCGAGTATGGACATCGGTCTGCCCACGCAGCAATAATCGCTAAATTCATTTTTGTTGCGTTCAGCGCAACGCAGGTGGTTATGAGTCTGGTTCAAGATCGACGCATCCTGTATTTCTTCGAAGCGGTGCGTTTGGGCAGCGTGCGCGGCGCGGCGGACTTCCTCGACGTGGCGCCTTCAGCGGTCAGCCGCCAGATCGCGCAACTCGAACACGAGCTGGGCACGCCGCTGCTGGAGCGGCATCGGCGGGGCGTGAAGCCGACGGAAGCGGGGGAAAAGGTGCTGGCCTATTACCGCCAGCGTCTCTCGCAGCAGGAGGTTTTGCTCGAATCGCTGCAAGCCTTGCGCGGGTTGCAAAGCGGCTCGGTGATCCTGGCAATCGGCGAGGGTTTCATCGATGGGCTGGCTGAACCGCTGGCGAAATTCTCGACGCTTTACCCCAAGGTCGAACTGCAAGTGAACGTCTGCGGCACCAACGAAGTGATCCGCCAGGTTGTGGAAGACGAGGCGCATATCGGCCTGGTGTTCAATCCGCCGACCGACCCGAAAATCCGTTCACACGCCCATCAGAAGCAGCCGGTTTGCGTGGCCGTCAGCCCCGATCATCCCCTCGCGCAGGTGCAGGGCCCGCTGCCGCTCAAGGGCCTGGACACTTATCGCCTGGGATTGCTTGGCGTGTCCTACGGGATTCGCCAGATTCTCACTCAGGCCGAGCAGCAGTCCGGGGTTTCGCTGATTCCAACCCTGACCTGCAACACCTTCGCCATGCTCAAGCGCTTCGCCATGCAGGGCGGCGTCACCTTGCTGCCGACCTTCGTCATGGTCGATGAACTGGAAAGTGGCAAGCTGCTGGCGCTGCCGCTGGAATCCGAGGTGTTCAGCAACTCTCAGGTGCATCTCATCAGCCGGCTGGGCAGGCAACTCAGCGTGGGTTCGAGTCGTCTGTTGAATCAACTGATGCAGGAAATGACCGCGTTTCAGAAGCAGTGAGTTGTGCGCCGCCCGCTTGTGGCCTGGGCGGCAATTCCTGCACATTTTTGTTTACTTGTGAGTCAGCGCGAGTCGCACGCCCAGCCCGATGAAGGTGATACCGATCACTCTATCAATCCACTGCCTGACCTGCGGTCGACCGCCGACCGCACGTGCGGCTTTCGCGGCTAACCATGCGACGGCAATGTCATTGACCAGCCCCAGGAAAACGAACACTGCACCGAGCACCAGGAACGCCGCCGTTTTGTCGACGCTGTCGGGTGTAACAAATTGCGGAAAGAATGCGACGTAAAACAGCAGGACTTTGGGGTTCGACGCATTCGTCAGGAAACCTCGAAACAACAGCGCCCTCTGGTTTAGCCGGGGAGTCGCAGTACGAAGGTGGCCCGGCGTGGCTTTTGCGAAGAGTGTCCGCACCCCCAGGTAGATGAGGTATAGGGCACCCAGGTACTTGATCGCGATGAACGCTGAAGGTGAAGCCGCCAGCAGGGCTGTGAGCCCGACCGCACAACAAATCGTGTGCAGGCATCCGCCCAAGGCAACGCCCAAGGCGGAAAGAATGCCTGCGCGCCGGCCATGCACCATACTTTGGCCCGCGACATAAGCGACATCTGGCCCTGGCGTTGCATTGAGGGCCATGACGGCTAATACGAACAACGGAAACTGGACTATGCCTAACATGGAAGCATCCTTCTTCAACGGTGATCGGCAATAACCCGATGCCGGGCCAGCTGCTTGAACGGATCCTTACCATAGTCCTAAACGCGGTTATCAAGAAAGTGTGCTGGTCAGATGATTACTGCTCTGAAACGCAAAAGCCCCGATATACGGGGCTTCTGAGATCTTCGTCAGGGCTCTGTGCAATCCCTTGGGATTTACAGAAATACTGCTCGCTGGTTAGACGTTGAAACGGAAGTGCAACACGTCGCCGTCCTTGACGATGTAGTCCTTGCCTTCCAGACGCCATTTGCCTGCTTCCTTGGCACCGGCTTCGCCCTTGTACTGGATGAAGTCGTTGTAGGCGATGCACTCGGCGCGGATGAAGCCTTTTTCGAAGTCGGTGTGGATCACGCCAGCGGCTTGTGGCGCGGTGGCGCCGACGCGGACGGTCCAGGCGCGGACTTCTTCGACGCCAGCGGTGAAGTAAGTCTGCAAGTGCAGCATTTCGTAGCCGGCGCGGATTACGCGGTTCAGGCCGGGTTCTTCGAGGCCCAGGGCTTCGAGGAACATGTCCTTCTCTTCGCCGTCATCAAGCTCGGCGATTTCGGCTTCGATCTTGTTGCAGACCGGCACCAGCATTGCGCCTTCTTCTTCGGCGATGGCGCGCACGATGTCCAGCAGCGGGTTGTTCTCGAAGCCGTCTTCCGCGACGTTGGCAATGTACATGACCGGCTTGGTGGTCAGCAGATGGAAGCCACGCACCACGGCCTTGTCGTCGGCGTGCATGGTCTTCATCAAGGTGCGCGCGGGCTTGCCTTCGGTGAAGTGAGCGATCAACTGCTCAAGCAGGCCTTTCTGGACCACTGCATCCTTGTCGCCGCCCTTGGCGTTGCGCGTCACTTTCTGCAGCTGTTTTTCGCAGCTGTCGAGGTCGGCGAAGATCAGTTCCAGGTCGATGATTTCGATGTCGCGCTTTGGATCGACGCTGTTGGAAACGTGGATCACGTTTTCGTCTTCAAAGCAGCGCACCACGTGAGCGATGGCATCGGTCTCGCGGATGTTGGCCAGGAACTTGTTGCCCAGGCCTTCGCCTTTGGACGCACCGGCCACCAGGCCGGCGATGTCGACGAATTCCATGGTGGTCGGCAGGATGCGCTTCGGGTTAACGATGGCCGCCAATGCCGCCAGACGCGGATCGGGCATAGGCACGATCCCGGTGTTCGGCTCGATGGTGCAGAAGGGGAAGTTCTCTGCTGCAATCCCGGACTTGGTCAGGGCGTTGAACAGAGTGGATTTGCCGACGTTGGGCAGGCCGACGATGCCGCAATTGAAGCCCATGATGTTTCCCCTCGAGTGATGTCAGGCCTTCTGGCTGTGCAGGTTTTTCATCGCTCGGTTCCATTCCCCGGCGAAGATATCCGGCAGCACGCCGAGGGCAAAGTCGATACTGGCGTCCAGTTTTTCCTGTTCGGCGCGAGGCGCTCGACCCAGGACAAAACCGGAGACCTTACTGGCGTCGCCCGGGTGGCCGATGCCAAGCCGCAGGCGGTGAAAGGTGTTCTGATTGCCGAGCTGCGCAATGATGTCGCGCAGCCCGTTATGACCGCCATGGCCGCCGCCCTGCTTGAGCTTGGCAACGCCCGGAGGCAGATCAAGTTCGTCGTGGGCCACCAGGATCGCTTCGGCCGGAATACGATAGAAGCCGGCGAGTGCCGCGACGGACTGGCCGCTGCGGTTCATGAACGTGGTGGGGATCAACAGACGAATATCCTGACCCTGGTGACTGAAGCGCCCGGTCAGGCCAAAAAATTTGCGCTCGGCGACGAGACTGACTCGTTGCGCGTCGGCGATACGTTCAACAAAAAGAGCCCCTGCGTTATGCCGGGTCTGTTCGTATTCAGCGCCTGGATTTCCCAGGCCAACGATCAGTTGTATGGCAGTCACGACAGGGGCCCTTCTTTTGAGCTGTGGATAACACCGCTGCTGACAGCGGCAAACGGGGACAAAAACTGCTCATTTACCATGATGTAAACTCCGCGATCCTGCCCGATTTGCCTGCTGTCTTTCACGATGCTTGCCGAGCAACTCCGGCGATACCCAGTAATGAATTACTCGGCAGCGCCTTCTTCTGCTGCGTCTTCGGTCGGTGCAACGCGTGGAGCGTGAACGTTGGCAACAGCCAGGTCGTTACCGTGCGCCAGTGCCACGAACTCAACGCCTTTAGGCGCTTTCAGGTCGGACAAGTGAATGATCGAACCGATTTCCAGAGCAGACACGTCTACTTCGATGAACTCAGGCAGATCTTTCGGCAGGCAGGTTACTTCCAGTTCGGAAGTCACGTGCGAAACTTCGCCGCCTTTCTTGACCGGAGCGTCTTCACCAACAAAGTGTACAGGCACGATAGCGGTCAGTTTCTGGCCAGCTACAACGCGTACGAAGTCAGCGTGCATCACGTGGCCTTTGGCCGGGTGACGTTGCAGAGCTTTGATGATGACGTTTTGCTTTTTGCCAGCAATGTTCAGCTCGATGATGTGGCTGTACGAAGCTTCGTTTTCCAGCAGCTTGGCAACT
>Ga0247814_10001110_pt1 | contig 16786 bp, 14 predicted proteins | sample UWRJL179409R1_FD_179947 | JGI IMG/M metagenome (GOLD analysis project Ga0247814, IMG submission 179947) | Plant litter microbial communities from Arlington Agricultural Research Station in Wisconsin, United States - UWRJ-L179-409R-1 | ecosystem: Environmental > Terrestrial > Plant litter >...
TGCCTAATAAATCAAATATGAGCATTTTTATACCGAAAACCAAAACGGTATACAGGAATTAATGTATTTATAACGCAGCCTTAACCAGGAACGGGAGAAGTTCCTTTTGAAAGCTTACAAAGTTCTTTCGAACATCTGAATCGCTGACTGAAGTAAAGGCAAAGGAGAAGCAAATGCTTTTGCTGGCCTTAAGCAAAAAGGCGAGACCCTCTTTGCGGGACGGGTTATTTTTAAAGTGATCCAGCTCTAGGTAGGCACTTAAAAGTAATGACTCGAGTTGATCTGAAAGATGTTTCAAGAACTCCTGAGAGTTGGCATTCTCCCTAACGAAGTCCCAGCCAATAAATTCATTACATACGGTATAAGTAAGTCTGCATGTTTTCATCACGAGGGCTTTCAGGTGCTCCTCTTCATCAGCAAACTGGGCTTTATTCTTTAGTATCTCATGGAGGTTAAGATCCAGATAGTTCATTAGAATGGCATCAAGAATTTGTTCTTTACTTTCAAAATACTTGTATATGGTAGCCTTAGCTATCCTGGCTTTTTTGGCAATTTCGTTCACACTGGTCTTATGGTAACCGTACTTCCTGAAAAGCTCCTTCGCCGCCCTAATGATACTCTCTTTTATCTTCTCTGGTTCCATTAATTAGTTGCTCACATTTATTACCTGCCCACCACGAAATGAGGTAGTGTAAATTTTTAAATTTTTTACTGCCGGAGCCTTTTGCGGAGTACCGTCCATTAGTAAGAATTTTGCTCCTGTACAGGGGTCAGTAGCAGTAATACCATTATCATCCGGGTCAACAGCACAACCATTTTGAGGATTTACTGAGCTACAACGATCAAAGGCAACATAGCCAGATCCGACTGCAACAATCATTAAACCCTTCACTCCATGGCCAGGTACTAACAAAACTCTATTTACCGCCTTAATATTAAATTCCTGCAAAGTAACACTGTACTGTACAAATACATTTGGAACATTTTCAGACTCTTTACCACAGCTCAAAAGCGTGATTAAGAGTCCCGCTATCATCCAAACGTTACCCTTGGTCATTATATCAATGATGTTTTATATTGCTTTAAGAACCTGGTATCGTTTTCAGAGAATAACCTCAAATCCTTAATTTCAAACTTAAGGTTCGCAATACGCTCAATCCCCATCCCAAATGCAAAACCGCTATATTTTTTACTGTCTATTCCACAATTCTCCAACACATTCGGATCCACCATACCGCAGCCTAATATCTCTACATAGCCACTGTATTTACACATTTGACATCCTGCTCCTTTACAAATGGTACAGGAGATGTCCATCTCCGCAGAAGGCTCTGTAAAAGGAAAATATGATGGTCTGAAGCGGACTTTCGTTCCTTCACCGTACAATTCCTGTACGAAGTAAAACAAGGTCTGTTTCAAATCTGCAAACGAAACGTTCTCGTCAACATACAAGCCTTCAACCTGATGAAAGAAACAGTGCGCTCTCGCAGAAATGGCTTCATTCCTATATACCCTTCCCGGCATAATTGCCCTGAAAGGAGGTTTGCCGTTTTCCATCATTCTCACCTGTACGGAAGAGGTATGCGTACGCAAAGCGATGTCGCCCTTTTCTTCCCCTTTTTTAATAAAAAAGGTGTCTTGCATATCCCTTGCTGGATGTTCTTCCGGGAAGTTCAACGCAGAAAAGTTATGCCAGTCGTCCTCGATCTCCGGGCCTTCCTCGACCACAAAGCCAAGCTTATTAAATATTTCAATGATCTCTCGTCGAACCAATGCCAGTGGGTGACGGGAGCCAACTTCGAAACCTTCACCCGGCAAGGTGAGGTCCATGCTATTGTCTTTCGCCACCTCAGCTACCGAGCTTTGATCTTTAAGTTCCTGGTACTTTCCTTCAGCCAGTTGCTTGAACTGGTTCAATACTTTACCCAGTACCCGCTTCTCTTCAGGAGACACAGACTTGAACTCTTCAAAGATATCTTTGATAATCCCTTTTGTACCAAGAAACCTGATTCGGAACTGCTCCAACTCATCTGCATTTGTAGTAGAAAACGCAGTAATCTCCTCAGAATATTGTGTTATTTTGCCTTGTAACATGGTGCAAATATACAGCTATTTAATAACACTAAGTTCCTTACCAACTTTTGTAAAAGCAGCGATTGCTTTATCCAGGTGGTGCTGTTCATGCGCGGCCGATAACTGTACACGAATTCTAGCTTTACCCTGCCCTACTACCGGATAATAGAAACCAATTACATAAATTCCTTCCTCCAGCATTTTGGCTGCAAACTCCTGTGCCAACTTCGCATCGTAAAACATTACCGGAACAATTGGATGTACACCTTCTTTGATGTCAAAACCCGCTTCAGTCATTTTCTTACGGAAATAAGCGGTGTTATTTTCCAACTTATCCCTCAACTCTGTAGTTTCACTTAACAAATCAAGCACGGCTACAGAGGCGCCGGTAATAGCTGGTGCCAGCGTATTTGAAAATAGATAAGGTCTCGATCTCTGACGCAACATGTCAATGATCTCTTTTTTTCCAGACGTAAATCCACCGGAGGCACCGCCAAGTGCTTTACCTAAGGTACCAGTGATGATGTCAATCCTGTTCATCACATTAAAATGCTCATGTGTTCCACGACCGGTTTTACCCATAAAACCTGTACAATGTGATTCATCAATCATCACCAATGCCTCATACTTATCGGCAAGATCACAGATCTTATCCAAAGGTGCTACCACGCCATCCATAGAAAAGGCACCATCGGTAACGATAATACGGTGTCTGGAATCTTTAGCAGCGATAAGTTGTTGTTCCAAATCAGCCATGTCCGCATTTTTATAACGGAAACGTTTTGCTTTACACAAGCGAACACCATCAATGATAGACGCATGATTCAACTCATCAGAAATGATAGCATCCTGATCATTAAACAATGGCTCAAATACTCCACCATTGGCATCAAATGCCGCAGCGTATAATATAGTATCTTCTGTTCCAAGGAATGTCGAAAGCTTCGCCTCCAATTCCTTGTGGACATCCTGAGTACCACAAATAAAGCGGACAGATGACATCCCGTAACCATATTTGTCGATTGCCTTTTTTGCAGCCTCAATAACAACAGGATGAGAAGACAACCCTAAATAGTTATTAGCACAAAAATTGATCACTTCCTGCCCTGTACTGATCTTGATATCAGCACCTTGTGGAGTAACAATGATACGCTCTTTTTTGAATAGACCGTCTTTTTCTATTTGCTCAAGTTCCTGTTGAAGAACAGGCTGTAAAGTTTTATACATAATGATAAGTTGATGCAACCAAAGTTATAAAATTATCGTCTTTAGTTAACAAGCTAATTTAACAGGTCTTAACAAACTTTAGCATAATATTTGTATTAACTCCGCGAACAAACCCGATATTTAAGACTTAATCCTGACAATGAAGAAGATTTACCTAATAATTTTCCTGGTTATTAATGCTTTAGGCATTTCTGCTCAGCAGCTAAAACTTAGTGGAACAGTGAAAGATTCTGGTGGAGAACCAGTCCCATTCGCCTCCATCTATATTAAAAACACCACCAAAGGTACCTCCGCGAACGTTGACGGGATGTATGGACTGGCGTTAGACAAGGGAACTTACACCATTGTTTACAGGGCAATAGGCTACAAATCGAAAGAACAAACCATTACTATTGATGCAAATCATACGGAAAATGTAGTCCTTGCTGCAGAAGCTTACTCTTTAACTGGCGTTACCATTGATGGAAATGCAGAAGATCCTGCTTATGAAGTTATCCGCCAAGCCATCAAACAGCGGAAATTTCATTTAACCGAGGTTAAACAATATACCACCAACGTATACATCAAAGGGGTACAGAAATTAGTTGGCGCACCGAAAAAGTTCTTTGGACGAGATATTCAGAAAACCCTTGATTTAGATACCAATAGAAAAGGAATACTTTATCTATCAGAATCTACCTCCGTATTTTCCTTTCAGCAGCCAGACAAAATCCATGAAGAAATGGTGTCTTCCAAGGTTGCAGGGAGAAACAGTGCTTTCAGTTTCAACAAGGCGTCGGATCTAATGGTTAACTTTTACCAAAACATACTTTTAGAAAATACACTGAGCTCCCGCGGTTTTGTGTCACCAATTGCTGATAATGCCCTACTATACTACCGATATAAGCTGTTAGGCGTAACAACGGATGGCGGTGCAACGATCAATAAAATTCAGGTGATTCCACGTAGAGAACACGATCCGGTGTTCAGGGGAATTATTTACATCAAGGATGATAGCTGGCATGTAGTAGATGCCGACGTCTACTTATCTAAAAACTCTGGCGTAAATCTAATAGACACGCTAAAAATATCGCAACAGTTCCTTAAGGTTGAAAACACCTACATGCCTTCAAACATCAACTTCCAGTTTAACGGAAATGTATTGGGTTTCAAGTTTGAGGGGTATTATGTTGGCGTTTATAACAACTACAACATCCATCCTGAATTCCCGAAGGGATATTTCACGGGAGAGATTCTTAAGATCACCAAAGCGGTAACTAAAAAGGATTCTTTGTTCTGGTTGAACAACAGACCTATTCCTCTAACTGCAGAAGAAAGCAGAGATTATGTTCGCAAAGACAGCGTAGCAGCATTAAAAACATCTAAGAAATACCTTGATTCTGTGGAAAGGGTCAACAATAAATTTGGTATCGGTAAATTGTTGCTTTCCGGTTATACGGTCAACAACCGTTTTGAAAAGAAATCGTTAAGCTTCGATCCCATCCTAAAAGCTATCATCTACAATACTGTGGAAGGTTTCGCTGTAAACTATGGCGTAACGTATGTAAAGAACTTAGAAGACAGAAAATATTACAGCTTCCGTCCCGAGGCCAGGTACGGGTTTTCCAGCAAGGAGCTGACAGCAAACTTAACCGCCAATTATTATTATGATCCTGTAAAACGGGCTAGTGTAAGTGTAAGTGGGGGATCTGGAATTTATGACCTGAATCCACTAGGTACCATGACCCTATTGGGGAACTCTATCAACTCTTTGCTCTTCGAAACCAACTTCGTGAAATTCTACAAAAAGGAATTTGTTAATATTGGAACAACCAGGGAGCTCTTCAATGGCTTACAGGGTAGTTTGGTGGCAGATTACACCAGGAATTCTACATTGGTAAACAATAGCAGTTTTAAAATCTTCGATGCGAAAGACAAGGAGTTTACCTCTAACAATCCATTTAGTCCCCTTATAGAAACCCCATTATTTCCAAACTATACGGCGTTGACCTTAAGCGCGACGTTGACCTATACTTTCAACCAGCAATACATTACTCGTCCAGATGGTAAGTTCTATCAGGAATCTAAGTATCCTACTGTGATGTTGAATTATCGTAAAGGTGTTAACGGGATATTGAACAGCTCTGTAGATTACGACGTGGTGAATTTCTCTGTTCAACAGAATAGAATTAGCACAGGTCTATGGGGTTACTTCTCCTTTGTGGCTGGGGCTGGGAAGTTCATGAACAACGACAATGTTTATTATCCAGACTTTAAACATTTCCGTGGTAACAATGCGCTTTTTGTTAAACCTGATCTTAGGAGATTTTTATTCTTAGACTTCTATCAGTTCAGCACACAAAAACAATACATTGAGGCTCATATTGAGCATAATTTCTCGGGATTACTTACCAATAAGATCCCATTAATTAGAAAAGTTAAGTTGGAGGAAGTGGTTGGTGCGAGTTACCTAACCCAGCCGGATAAGAAAGATTATAAAGAATTCTACTTCGGTCTGCAACGTTTAATCTTCAGAGCGACCTACGGCTTCGCCTACGATGGGAATAGGAAAGTTGAACATGGATTCAGATTATCCTACGGTTTTTAAACAATAAAGGGGGCAATTGCCCCCTTTATTTTAAATCTCTAGTTTCTTTCTGATGTCTCCAGGAATTCCTTTTTTGTGAAGTAAAAAGGCAGTTGTTTTATATTTAACAAAGTTCTTAGTCACATACAAATATCCTTTGTAGTCATTAGACGTTCCCCATGAATTTTTAACGATGTAATATTCTTTACCATTCTGGTCCTTTGCGATACCAGTGATTTGCATCCCATGGTCGTCTGTAGTTTGATAGTTATCAAATGAAGCCTGGCGCATATCCACAGTGATTTCTTTCTCTGGTTTCGGCCCATTGAACATGCTCTTTTTTTCATCAGCAGTCATACTCTGAACGTCTTTAGCGGGTACATAAGCAACGCCATTCTTCCAACTGAAACCTTTTTCACTAACGTCAGTAGCCCAGGCAACAGTATAGCCACCTTTTAGCGCGTTGTCAATAATTTTGGTGATGTCATCCATCTGAACATTATAAACCTGATCATATGACCAGTTATCTGGCACCATCAGGACCGCTTTTTTATAATATGGAGAAGTATTGAATGACGATAGCTCCACATAATCCTCAGGATTAATACCTACTACTTCGGAAGCAAAGGTTTTCGGTGTATAGCTTTTACCCTCATAAGTGAAACTTTCCGGAACAGCGCCCATGCAAGAATCTATAGTTCTGATGTATTGTGCCTTCCAATTCGGATCAAACTTTCCTTCAGGTGCATTAACCGCTTTTTCAAGGATCGATTTAGTCAACTCATTCATTTTGTCCGAAGATTTACCTGAACCATAACTATTACCCATGTAAGCTTCTTGTGGCATAGCGCCATATTTTGCGAGCATGTTAATCACATCATGGCAAGCTCCACCATCTCCTAAGGTAAGTGCTCCATGCATTCTTACATAGTTGATGCCTTTTTCAACATAAGTGTTTCTAGCAGTATAAAGATCGGCGATGTCTACCGGTTTCTTACCCATTCTGATCATCTCAGACTCTAGAAAAGAATTGGTACTGTAACTCCAGCAGGTACCTGAAGATTTTTGATCCTTTACTGAAGTGGCTTCAGCATTAACGACAGGCGTAAATTTAAAAGTGCCCGCACTATTGTCACTTTCGTTGTGCTTTAAGGAATAGATTAAGTTGTCTTGCGCAAAACCAAGTGTTGATCCCAACAAAAGGCTGGTGGTAAGCAATAAAGATTTAAAAGAATTTTTAGTCATTTGTGTGAATGAAATAAGTTATTTAAGATCGTGTTAGTTAGTTGTAATTGGTTACAATATTAACGATCAAAACCTTAATTCAATATTATTTACGCTTCAAATCACAATACTGTTACCATGAAATGACCATATACACACCTACAATGCGATTAATGGAGAGCAAGAGGTGCTTTTAGCTGCCTCTTGCTACGTACCTTATCTAAACTTTTTTTGGAGGCAGATCAAACGCGATCGCTTCATGTTCAAAGTGTCCATTATGAGCACCATCACAAAATGGTTTATTTTTCGAAAGACCACAACGGCAAATAGACAACACAGTTCTGCCCTGTAGTCCATATTCGTTGCCATTTCTATCCACTATTTCAAAGTCACCTTCGATCTTAACGGATCCGTTATTGTTTATTGTAAGTTTTGTTTTTGACATCTGTTCGTTAGTTTTCAAAAGCAAAGCTACAGGAACTGTATTCAATGAAGAAATTAGATGTTTATTTAGATACATTCCTGAATAGAGGACGCAGATTTGGCTACTAGAAGGTCAGAAAAAATAAAAAGGGATGTCGCATCCACGAAACATCCCTTTTCTAACCAAATATAAACCCGTATGAACCGGTTTTCTCTTTATTTTCTTTATCGGCAAATCATATATACATCGCCTTAGGAAAACACACAAATTCTTTTTAGTACAAATTGATTTACGATCTGTATCTGTTTACTATATAGCAAACGCTATACCATAGTGTATATTGTACACTAATTATTTTATTTTAATTATTTATCAGGAGATGCATCAGCTAAAACTGATATTTCGCGATTTGTTTAGGGTTGCTGGGGCCTTGGAAAGGCGTTGCGAAGCCCTTGGGTAGGGGTTGATGGGGCCAGAAGCACTAACAACCCCCTCCAGATACCTTACAAACGGACTGTCAACCAACCACCAGCCATAAAAAAGGCGCCAACAGGCGCCTTTAATTCAATATAAAATAATGTTATTTAGGAGATTAAACCCCTTTTTTGCTAGTCATGTTCGCTTTTTTGGCTGGCTGAGAAGTTTTAGCTGGTGCCTTCGCATTGGATGGCTTAGGAGTTGCCTTCACTTTTTTCTCTACTTTGTCTTCAGCCTTGATGCCATCAACCTCACCTGCTTCCGCAGCAGAAGTCTCAGTAAACAATGGCAAGTCTTTTAACAAATGATACCAGGTAATAATTTTCTTCATGTCTGAAGAATAAACTTTCTCCTGGTCATGATTTGGAGCAACCTCTTCAAAGAAAGATTTTAATTCTTTCGCGTCAGATTTAGCATCAGGCACATTACCTGTTGCTGCAGTAATGTTCGCTAGAACATCAACAAGCTTCAAATCTTCATCTTCACCATAAATAGTGATGTCTTCCAAAGATGCTAGTTTGGTTGTCGTGATATTAGCAACTATTTTAACTTTTTGTGCATCAAGGCTTTCTAATACATAGCCACCCTTGTTTTGTCCAACTAGTTTATACAAACCTGGTCTACCAGATACTGCTACAATTCCTCTTAAATTCATATCCTTTGTTTTTTGAAAAGTTTAGAATTAATCTTCTAAAACTTCAATACTTAAAATTTTGTCTCCCTGTTTGATGTCATCTACCAGGTCAACATTTTCCACTACCTTACCGAAACAAGTGTGGTTTCTATCTAAATGAGCAGTATTGTCTCTGCTATGGCAGATAAAAAACTGAGATCCTCCTGTGTTTCTTCCAGCATGTGCCATGGAAAGTACGCCGCGATCATGGTATTGGTTTTCGCCAGTTAATTCACAATCAATTTTGTAACCTGGACCACCTGTACCTGCAAGGTGCGCTTTTTTAGGATCTTTAGAGTTTGGACATCCGCCCTGAACCATGAAATTTGGAATTACCCTGTGAAAAGTCACCCCATCATAAAATCCTTCACCTGCTAATTTTTTAAAGTTAGCAACCGCTATCGGTGCATCTTGTTCATAAAACTGAACAGTCATTTCACCTTTCTCTGTTTTGATTATCGCTTTACCCATGATCGTTTTTTGTGAAGGGCAAACTTAGATAAAATACTTTTTATTTTGAAAAAAAGTTATATTCACACAACATACCTATGAAACATAAAAAACTAAGTCTCACATTATTCCTCCTCCTACTTTCCATCGCAGTCAAGGCTTCTTCTATCTTAATCTTCATGGACGAAGACCAGAAGAATCATTTGAAAGCATATGGCATCGCCTACTGGAGCATAAAGCAACAGGCAGACGTGAGCTGGTTATTGAACTACCGGGGCGGTAGCTTTTTAATCGGATATAATAAAACTGTAGAAGATGAATGCAAAACGCGTGGGGTCTCTTACCAGGTTTTGGCTGACGCAAAAGTCACCGCCGTATTAAACGAAATAAGTGATCCCCAGGTGAACATGGAGATTGTCAAGCTGGAAAAGGCTCCTAAAATGGCAGTGTATTCTCCAAAAAGCAAACTTCCCTGGGATGATGCGGTAACCATGGTGCTCACCTACGCAGAAATTCCCTATGATGTAATATATGATGATGAAGTATTGAAGGATAAACTGGCCGACTACGATTGGCTCCACTTGCATCATGAAGATTTTACCGGGCAATACGGACGGTTCTGGGCTAGCTTCAGGAATGCCACCTGGTACCGTGAGGATGTAAAAAACCAGGAAGCCACTGCGAAGCGCAATGGTTTCAGTAAGGTTTCGCAAATGAAACTGGCAGTCGCTAAACGAATCAAGGAGTTCTGTGCCGGGGGTGGGTTTTTATTCGCCATGTGCTCGGGGACGGACAGTTTCGATATTGCCCTGAGTGCAGAGGGGGTAGACATCTGCGAAAGTATGTTCGATGGCGACGGAGCGGATCCAAAGGCCCAAACAAAAATTGATTACCAGAAAACAGTTGCTTTCAAAGATTTCAGACTAGACATCAATCCATCCAATTATGAGTTTTCAGATATCGATGTGACCCAAAATAGAGTACTAACTGAATCTAATGATTTCTTCACGCTGTTTGACTTTTCAGCAAAGTGGGACCTGGTTCCTTCCATGCTTACCCAGAATCACGATAAGGTGATCAAGGGTTTTATGGGGCAGACTACCGCATTCAAAAAACGACTGGTGAAGCCGAGTATAACCGTTTTGGGAGAAAACAAAGGTGCCGAGGAAGTCAGATACCTTAATGGCGAAATCGGGAAAGGTAGGTTTACATTCTATGGAGGTCATGATCCTGAAGATTATCAACATCAGGTTGGTGATCCACCGACAGACTTAAACCTTCATCCAAATTCTCCTGGATATCGGTTAATTCTTAACAATGTGTTGTTTCCCGCAGCGAAGAAGAAACCACAGAAGACTTAATCGTAGAAGTTCCAGCTAACTCCAAACTTTAGAATGGCGCGGTCTTGCATTGGGTAAGTGTTGACGGTGTTGTATCCTAATAGACCCAAACCCTGATTCACGTAATCGCACTTGACAAACAAGTTTGCCCTGCGCAAACTCGCTTTCACCCAAACATCAAGAATCGGAGTGGTATCGAACTTTTTATTAGACCCTACAAAGAATTGTCCCGCGGCAGCCGAGTAAGAGTAGTTTGAATACGGCGTGTTGTATCGTAAGTCAAATCCAATATTGGTTTTTAACACCTTAAAGAAGGTTTGATCCAGATAAAAGCTATTAAATGAATACACTTCCGGGGTTCTTAATATTCCTGGATTATCCGTCTTCTGGTACACAGCATAAGCATCCAGGTTAAATTTACCGAATTTAAACTTCTTCCCTACGGTGATTTTTAACAGGTTTATCGAGGCACTGGACTGGGCAGGTGAAATTATTAACGAGGTTGCATCGGGTTGAGTAAAGTACAAGTAATTGGTAATTAAATAATATTGAGCACCGGCGTCCAGCCCCAGTTTATCATTCAAGTAATTGAATGAAAAGTTGATGGTTTTTGTTCGATCGAAGTTGTTGTCCCAATTGTAATGATTCCCCACGTATCTGGTGTAAATCTCTTCAGGCGATTTATTCTGGAAATAGGCCCCAAGAATTACCCTACCCACAGACCTGCTCAGCAACACGTTACTCTTCGCTTCATATAAGAAATCGCCGATATTGCGACCCTGAAATATCTGCTGAACATCAACGTTCAAGTCGATCCTATCGCTAAGTCGATATCCCGCATTTCCAAGAAGCGTCGCATTCTGGAAGGATGAATTATAGGCATAATAAGTAGATTTATCTCTAAACAAAGAGAATTGATTGTATTTATAATAATCGTGTTTAATCCCCACATCAAGCTTCAACTCATTTTTGATGAGCGATGAACCTTTTGCCCTTAAGAAAAAACTATAGATAAATTCATTTTGGACGTGGTTATAACGGGTGCTGTCATTGGTAAAAGTAGCATCTGCCACACCTTTTGGTATCGCCGTATTGTCATCAAGCTCATCTTTCCCAAAAGCATACGAATTCGCCTCATACCTGAGTGTGTAAGCGACTTTATTGGTAGGTAATATTTTCTTACCCGCCGCCTCTGTGAGGCTATCAATCCGACCTACAAAATAAGTTTGTTTGAGTATGAAGGCCCGCTGACGGTAAATCCGTCTGGCGGTGCTGAGCCGGGGGGCCTGCGCTTCCCTTTCGATGGTCAAAGTGGGCTTAGTAAATAGGCTATCATTTCTTATCGACCCGTTTTCCTGAGCTTTCAATGTATTGAAAACGACGTTTGTCCATAGGTTGTATCGCTTGTTCGGAGATTGAAACCAGGAAAAGAGTGCAGCGTTGAGGTGATCGCCCCGCTGCCTTGCATAGTTCCCATTCGCACCTATTCTATTAAAGTTGGCACCTATATTTAGGTTTTTATTGATGTTTTGCGAGTGAATTACCTTAAAAACCTGTTCAATCTCACCCGAGTTGACGTAATAAAGGCTCGTAAATGGCGCCCTGGCCTGGTAATATCGCACATCATCATTGGTCAAGGCATAATAATCCAGGGTATGGAAACCAGCATCAAAACCGATTGTTTTCAAAGGTTCAAACAGCATTGGCATAGCCGAGATTCCAAGATTTCCTAAGCCAATGGTAGGTCTTCTAGGCTGCACGAGCACGCTAAAATTGTGAAAACCGTTAAGCGTAGTGTCCAAAGGCAAGGTTTGAATACTGTCTTTAGTTAATTTTAACGTAGTATAACGAATGTATTTGGAGGTGAAAATAACAGAGTCTTTACCCTCATCCTCTAGCTTCCTAAGAGAATCCATCTCCTTATTGTCATTTACCTTAGTTTTCAAATCCTGAGCAATAAGCAGGGATCCACTCAGCAGCGTGAAGCAGAAAACTAGAAGGATTAACTTTTTATACATTATAGCGTCGCGATTAATAGACTTAATATCTTTGTCATTTGAGGCTCTGCAGCTTTCGCTGTTTCAATAATCTCTTCCAGGCTTACGGGTTCCAGCACCTCTGGGAAGCCTTCGTCCGTCAACACAGAGATTGCAAAAACAGGAATACCCATGTGGTTTGCAACGATTACTTCCGGCACCGTGCTCATCCCAACTGCATCTCCCCCTATAATTCTCAGGTAATTGTATTCCGCCTTGGTTTCTAGATTCGGACCGGTTACGGCAATGTAAACGCCCTGATGGCAAACAATGTTGTGGTCTACAGCAAGTTTTAATGCTTGTTTGATTAAGTCTCTTTTATAAGGCTGGCTCATATCAGGGAATCTTGGTCCCATATCTGAATCGTTGCTCCCCCTTAGCGGACTTTCAGGCTGTAGATTGATGTGGTCATTAATCACCATCAGATCACCTTTTTTAAACTCAGGGTTGAGTGAACCCGCAGCGTTTGATACAAAGAGATGCGTAATACCCAACACCTTCATCGTACGAATTGGAAAGGTAATTTGCTGCATACTGTATCCTTCATAGTAATGAAGGCGACCTTGCATAGCCACTACCTTCTTACCTTCAAGTGTACCAAAGATCAGTTTACCAGAGTGAAACTCTAACGTAGAGATCGGGAAATTAGGAATATTTGAATACATGATCTGGTATTCGATCTCGATATCATTTACCAAGCCTCCTAGTCCAGTTCCTAAGACAATCCCAATCTCAGGTTGGAAGTTATTCGTTTTACGCTTTATAAATTCAACGGTCTCGTGTAGTGCTTGAAACATAGTTTAATATCTTTTGATCGAATGTTTGTCTACCCTCTTCAGTAATTACAACTTGGATGGGCAGGTAAAATATTGGCAAATTTAAAAGTAATTCTTTTATCGGAGCATCTAACAACCGCTGCGCATCTTTTTCTGTAGTGATGATTAATTTATCAGCAGCCGGATCAGCATTAAAATCCATAGCGAGTTTTGAAATGTCAGAAATTTTGAAGGGATAATGGTCCGGGAATTTGTGATGGACAACCTCCACTTCCTGCTGTTCTAAGAAAGTCAGCAGGGGTTTTGGATTTGCAATACCTGTAAGCAGGTAAATACGTGATCCTGATTTCAAGGCAGATGGAAGATGCGCATTTGCAAATACCGGTTTTAGTGTATCGTAGCTGATCTGCGAAAAGAATACTTCAGGGTGTGGACCATCAGCGAACTTATTGCGAATCGCAAGGTTGTGACGGGCTTCGACAGGCTCCGGAGACTTTGTGATCACGATGAGGTCTGCACGTTTAAATCCACTAAAGGATTCTCTTAGGTTCCCTGCAGGAAGAAGGAACTGTGGCTTAAAAACACTGGCGTAATCAAATAATAGAATATATAGTCCCGCTTTAACCTTTCGGTGCTGAAAAGCGTCGTCCAGCAAAATAACGTCATGGTCATCTTTCAGCAGATTGATTCCAGTTGTTCTGTCTTCACATACTGCAACCGTAACATGGTTAAACTTGTGAAAATACTGCAATGGCTCATCCCCTATACTTTTCGCTGTGCTTGCCGCATCAGCTAAGATAAAACCTTTAGTTTCCCGACCATAGCCCCGGCTCAGAATGGCGATACGTTTGCCGGGTAATAAATTAACCAAATACTCTGTAACGGGGGTTTTTCCGGATCCACCCACTACTAAATTACCAACACAGATCACGGGCAAATCAAACTTAACTGACTTAAAAATCCCCAGGTCGAATAACTTGTTCCGAACCATAGTCACCAAACCATAGCATAACGAAAAGGGAAGTAATAAGTATCTTAGGTAGGTGCTCATGTACAGTGCTCAAAAATAAGAATTATTACTGATTGTGTAAGGTAAAGGAGGGTAATTAACTATCTTTGCACAACTAACAATAATTATTATGCTGAAAGGATTTTTTAACGTACCAGCACCTGTAAATGAGCCCATTTTGGGTTATGCACCAGGAAGTAAGGAACGTGAACTATTAGAAGCGGCTCTTGCAGACGCACGATCAAAACAAGTCGAAATACCGATGTACATCGGCGGACAAGAGGTACATACTGACAAGAAAGGCAAGCTTAGCCCTCCTCATGATCATCAACACCTTTTAGGAACATATAGTATTGGCGATAAAAACCATGTTACTGGAGCAATAGATGCCGCATTGGCAGCTAAAGCAGATTGGGAAAACCTTTCATGGGAACATCGTGCAGCCATCTTCCTTAAAGCGGCCGACTTAATCGCCGGTCCATATCGTTACAAATTAAATGCAGCAACCATGCTGGGGCAAAGTAAAAATGCTTACCAGGCGGAGATTGATGCGGCTTGTGAGTTTATAGATTTCTTACGTTTCAATGTAAATTACATGACGGAAATCTACAAACAACAACCTCCTGTATCTCCAAAAGGGTCATGGAATAGAGTGGAACAACGTCCTTTAGAAGGATTTGTGTTTGCACTTACCCCATTCAATTTTACCGCTATTGCCGGAAATCTACCTGCTTCTGCAGCCATGATGGGTAACGTAGTGGTTTGGAAAGCTGCCGATACACAAGTATATGCGGCGAACGTAATCATGGAAATCTTTAGAGAAGCAGGTCTTCCTGACGGTGTCATCAACTTAATTTATGTTGACGGTCCTGAAGCTGGAGAAGTAATCTTTAACCATCCTGATTTTGCGGGTATTCACTTCACCGGATCCACAGCGGTATTCCAAAACATCTGGAAGATCATTGGAACAAACATTCATAAGTACAAAACCTACCCACGCATTGTAGGGGAAACTGGTGGTAAAGACTTTATTCTTGTTCATGGTTCTGCTGATGCAGAAGTATCAAGCACCGCAATATTGCGTGGCGCCTTCGAATACCAGGGACAAAAATGCTCTGCAGCATCACGTGTCTATATTGCGGCTAGTAAATGGCCTGCAATTAAAGACTTTATGTTGAGAGACCTTGCTACCTTCAAAATGGGCGGCACCGAAGACTTTAAGAACTTTATCAATGCGGTTATCGATGAGAAATCCTTCGATAAACTTGCCAAATATATTGATGCCGCAAAAGCGGATTCGTCAGTAGAAATCATTGCAGGTGGTAACTACGATAAATCTAAAGGCTGGTTTATTGAACCAACTGTGTTGGTGGTTAAAGATCCAAAGTATACCACAATGTGTGAAGAGTTGTTTGGCCCTGTGCTAACCATCTATATCTACGAAGACAAGGATTTTGATGAGGTGCTAGAGATCATTGATACTACGTCAATTTATGCGTTGACTGGAGCGTTTATATCACAAGACCGTTATTCCATAGAGAAAGCGTCTCATCGTTTGAGAAATGCAGCTGGAAACTTCTACATTAACGACAAATGTACCGGAGCGGTAGTTGGTCAGCAGCCATTTGGCGGCGCACGCGGTTCAGGAACAAATGATAAAGCTGGTTCTATGATTAACTTGCTTCGCTGGGTTTCTCCAAGAACAATTAAGGAAACTTTTGATCCACCTAAGGACTACAGATATCCGTTTTTAGGATAATCACCTATAATTATAGGCTATAAAAAAAGCTCCCTGTTTTTTACGACAGGGAGCTTTTGTATTTAGGAGGCTTTATGAATTACCCTTTTATACGCCATCCATTCTGAATACAGAATCTTGCGCATTGTTGGCATCGCATGTTACGCCCAGATCATTGATCAATCCTGTTTCCAAACTGTAAGCCCAACCGTGAAGGCTTAACTTCTTACCGTTTGTCCATCTGTTTTGAATGATTGATGTTTTGGTCAGATTGAATACACCTTCAATAACATTAAGCTCTACCAATCTCTCTGTTTTCTTTTTCTGATCTGAGATCAGGTCTAGTTCATGGTAATGCAGTCTGTAAGTATCTTTAATATTTCTTAACCAATTGTCGATAATTCCAAATTGTTTGTTGGTCATTGCCGCAGCTACACCACCACATCCATAATGACCGCAAACAATTACATGTTCTACTTCCAATACGTTTACAGCATAATCCAGTACACTTAGCATATTCATATCCGTATGAACGACTACGTTGGCAATGTTGCGGTGAACGAAGATATCTCCTGGGTTGGTATTGGTAATTTGGTTTGCAGGAACCCTGCTATCAGAGCAGCCAATCCATAAAATTGGTGGCTTTTGTCCTCCAGACAAACGTTTGAAATATTCAGGATCTTCTAAGAGGGTTGCAGCAACCCAATCCTTGTTACCCTGTAACAGCCCTTCATATGTAATTTGATCTGTTGGTTGTTTTTCTAATTTTGCGC
>Ga0247814_10001111_pt1 | contig 16782 bp, 16 predicted proteins | sample UWRJL179409R1_FD_179947 | JGI IMG/M metagenome (GOLD analysis project Ga0247814, IMG submission 179947) | Plant litter microbial communities from Arlington Agricultural Research Station in Wisconsin, United States - UWRJ-L179-409R-1 | ecosystem: Environmental > Terrestrial > Plant litter >...
AACAGGGCTTGCTTAAAATACGTAAGGAACTCGGCTTATATGCCAACCTGCGTCCGATAATGCTGTTTGACGAACTGCTGAACGCCTCAAGCATCAAAGCCAGCATCCTTAAAGGTACCGATATCCTGTTTTTCAGGGAACTAACAGGTGATGTGTATTTCGGCGAAAAGACAAGATCAGAAGACAGGAATACTGCATCTGACCTGATGGTTTACCATAAATATGAAGTAGAACGCATTGCTCATAAAGCTTATGAAGCAGCGATGCAGCGTGGCAGAAAGCTTTGTTCTGTAGATAAAGCCAATGTACTGGAAAGCTCAAGGTTATGGAGAGAAACCGTACAGGAGATCTCGAAACAGTATCCTGAGGTAGAAACTACGCATATGTTTATTGACAATGCTGCGATGCAGCTGATTAAAGATCCTAAACAGTTTGATGTGGTACTAACAGCTAACCTGTTTGGCGATATCCTTACGGATGAAGCTTCACAGATCGTGGGCTCAATGGGTATGCTGGCCTCTGCATCGGTGGGCGATGGAACCGGTTTCTTTGAACCTATCCACGGTTCTGCGCACGATATTGCGGGCAAAGACCTGGCCAATCCGCTGGCATCTATCCTTTCGGTAGCGCTGATGCTCGAAATCAGCTTCGGACTAAAAGAGGAAGCCCAATTGATCATTGCAGCAATAGACCAGGTATTAAAAGACGGTTTCAGAACAAACGATATCGCTGACGATGCTACCAGTCCGTATAAAGTACTGGGCACAGAAGAAATGGGCAAGCTGGTCTTAAAATTTATCACTCAAAAAACTTACACTAACTAAACACGTTATGTTACACGATCCAAATAGAGTTTACGTATTCGACACTACCCTTCGCGATGGGGAACAGGTTCCCGGCTGTCAGCTTTCTACACCAGAAAAGATAGAGATTGCCAAGGCACTTGAAGCACTGGGTGTAGATGTGATCGAAGCGGGTTTTCCAATTTCCAGCCCGGGAGATTTCCAGAGTGTGGTAGAATTGTCGAAAGCCGTTCATGAACCTATTATCTGTGCATTAACACGTGCAAATAAAGGCGATATCGATGCGGCTGCCGAAGCATTGAAATATGCAAAACGCCCGCGGATCCATACCGGGATCGGCGCATCGGATATGCACATCAAATACAAGTTTAACAGTACCCGCGAGGATATCCTGGCACGTGCTGTAGACGCGGTAAAATACGCAAAGAAATTTGTAGAGGATATTGAGTTTTATGCAGAAGATGCGGGCCGTGCCGATAATGCGTTTCTTGCGCAGATGGTAGAAGCCGTTATTGCAGCGGGAGCTACGGTAGTCAATATTCCCGATACCAACGGATACTGCCTGCCAGAGCAGTACGGATCTAAAATCCTGTACCTGAAAGAGAATGTAAAAAATATTGACCAGGCAATTATTTCGGTGCATTGCCATAATGACCTGGGGCTTGCAACTGCAAATACCTTAGCGGGTGTAATTAACGGTGCAAGGCAGGTAGAATGTACGATTAATGGAATTGGGGAACGTGCAGGTAATACTGCGTTAGAAGAGATCGTAATGGTCTTAAAAACACATCATGCACTTAACCTGCATACCAATATCAATTCAAAACATTTCAGCCAGATCAGTGCGAGGGTAAGCCGTATGATGCGGATGCCGGTACAACCGAATAAAGCGATCATCGGACAGAATGCTTTTGCACACAGTTCTGGTATCCACCAGGATGGTTTCCTGAAACACCGGGAAAATTATGAGATTATCAATCCCGAAGATGTAGGTATCGATCAGTCTGATATTATTCTTACCGCGAGAAGTGGGCGCCATGCGTTAAAACATCATTTAGAACGGTTAGGTTACGAAATTGACAAGCTAAACCTGGATAAGGTGTACGAAAACTTCCTGTTGCTTGCGGATACAAAAAAAGAGATTTCTGATAACGACCTGCTGTCATTAATGAGTGATGGCGAAGAAGAAAACGTTAAAAACGGATATAAACTGAACTCACTTAAAGTAGTATGCGGCGACGATACCGAGCCTACTGCAACAGTGAAACTGGAATACGAAGGCGTAGAACATGAAGCGGAAGCACAGGGGAATGGTCCTGTAAACGCAACTATCAAAGCGATAGGCAATGTGATCGGTAAGGATATCCAGCTGAAAGAGTTTACCATCCAGGCAATCCATGGAGGAAGTGACGATGTGAGCAAGGTAAACATGCGCGTGTCTTACGAAGATAAATCTTATTTAGGTTATGGTTTCAGCACTGATATTGTAAAAGCATCAGCTAATGCTTATCTCGATGCATTGAATAAATTCTTGTAAAATGGAGGTTAAAAAAGAAGTGGAACTGGATTTTGAAGCTGCCGCTGTCCGCATAGCGGATACGGTAAAACGTACCCTGTTAGAATACAATGAAGGTCTCTCCCAAAAATATAATGCTAAGATCTACCTGAAGCGGGAAGACCTGCAGGTAGTGCGCTCCTACAAACTGCGTGGTGCATACAACATGATCAGCACGCTGGATGCTGAACAGGTGCAGCGTGGTGTAGTTTGTGCAAGTGCAGGAAACCATGCACAGGGAGTAGCCTATTCCTGCAAAAAACTGAACATTAAAGGGGTCATATTTATGCCTGAGATTACACCAAGGCAAAAAATAAAACAAACTGAGATGTTTGGCGGAGATAACATCAAAATCGTATTAGTTGGTGATACTTTTGATGACTGCATGAAGGAAGCACTGATTTACACCGAGCAGCATCAAATGGTATTTGTTCCTCCTTTTGACAACACCAAAATCATTGAAGGCCAGGGAACCGTAGGTGTAGAAATTTACCAGGATTTACCGGAAACTGAAGTGATAGTAATGCCTATTGGGGGCGGCGGACTGGCTTCGGGTGTTGGGAGTTATTTCAAAAATATCAACCCTGCCATCAGGCTGGTTGGTGTAGAACCGGAAGGTGCACCTTCGATGAACCAGGCGCTGAAAAATGGTTCGCCGGTAACACTTGATTATATTGACCGCTTTGTAGACGGTGCAGCGGTAAAACGTGTAGGTAACCTTACTTTTGAATACTGCAGCGAACTGCTGGACCAAATGCTGCTGATCCCCGAAGGGAAAATATGTACAACGATCTTAAAACTGTACAACGAAGATGCAATTGTGGTAGAGCCTGCCGGGGCTTTAGCTGTTGCAGCTCTTGATCAGCTTAAAGATTCCATTGAAGGGAAAACGGTAGTTTGTATCGTAAGCGGTGGCAATAATGATATCGAGCGGATGCAGGAGATCAAAGAAAAATCACTTCTTTTTGAAGGTCTTAAACATTACTTTATTGTAAGGTTCCCTCAGCGTCCGGGAGCATTAAAATCATTTGTAAATAACGTACTGGGCCCTAATGATGACATTACCAGGTTCGAATTTATCAAAAAAACCAACCGTGAGAACGGTCCGGCTTTGGTAGGGATCGAGCTACAGGAAAGCTCAGATTACAAGTCACTGAAACAGCGGATGAACGAGTTCAAGTTTGAGGTGATCGAACTGAATGACGACCGTACACTGTTTGAATACCTGGTTTAAATAAATAGCGCGTGGGACAGTTCGGCTGTCCCACGCTTTCTCTTGCTGCACCTACTCTGGCAGCTTCTTTGATCCCCATTGCGGTACGCTGCCCATACTTTCATATTCCAGTCCGACCTATCAACCCTATCAATAATAATACAGTTAGGCGCAAGGAATAATGCATTAAAATAATTAATATTATATCTCTATTCAGAATATTAGACTGTTTTCTAATATTCTGAATTTATAATTCAATTATTGGCAATACATTTGCTGGTGAACTACAAATAATCAACTATGAAAAAATACCTACTATTGCTTTTATGCACAGTAACCATTGCCTTAACTTCTTGTGAGAAAGAAGTATACGTGCCGAATGACACACTGCCAAATCAGACGATCATAAAGTATGTTAACTCAAACCAATGGATATCATCTACAAACGGACAGGAATTGAGTGTTGATATACCTGTAGGAGAAATTGACAGAGATACTTTCGAGAATGATGATATATCTATCATGATCTCCAGAGGAGATAATGATACCTATGAAAAGATTCCATTTGTTTATGATGCGCAATCCTATAGTTATGAGATCAGACCTGGATTTGTAACCTTATCAATTCAGACCTCTGGCGATACAAATCTAATCCCAGTTCGACCTAGTTCAACTACAAGAGTAAAGATTGTATTGATTACATCGTCACTATAAAGTTTAAAATTCCAGAAAACGACCAATGTTCACCCGAACGTGGTCGTTTTTTTTGTAGGTATCTCTATTGAGCTGGATGGCCCTAATCAGCACACCTTTCCTTTCCAGCAGCAGCTCTTCATAAAAACCTTTATAGTACACATCCTTAACCTCGTACTCATCTCCATCTGTACCATTTGCAAGTTCTACCCATTCCGGGTAAAAAACTACGGATGTACCACTGGCAGCAATGCCTAGTTTTAGTGCATCTGCAGCATTCAGTGCAACCGCATTACCCAGCAGTTGTGCGGTATAGATATGTTCAGGGTGGTTATAAACGAACGACGGATTTCCTTTCTGGATCAGCTTACCTTCTTTAATCAGCAACAGTTCATCTGCAAGAAACAAGCCATCCGCCGGATCATGGGAAACGATGATTACTGTAACACCGGTTTCTGCCGCAATACGTTTTATATCTGCACGCAATTGGTTTTTCAATAAGGCATCTACCTGGCTAAAGGGTTCATCCAGTAATAACAGGCTGGTATCTGTAACCAAAGCCCTTGCAATGGCAACACGCTGCTGCTCCCCTCCACTCAACTCGGTAATCCTTTTATTTCTCAGGTTTTCAATATGCAGGTGCTGCATCATCTTAACCGTTTTTTCATCTTTGGATTTTACATCGGTATTGGACAGTACCGAGGCAATGTTATCGTATACTTTTGCATAGATATTCAGCGAGAAGTCCTGTGTAACGATCTTCATTTCCTTGTGGCCGGGGATTAGCTGCTCATGCGGACCAAGCACGCGTTTTCCATTAAAAAGCACTTCACCGGAATCTGGTTTCAACAAACCGAATATAGATTTCAGGAGTGTTGACTTGCCGCTGCCGCTTTCGCCGATTACCGCAACAATATGCCCCCTTTTAATGTCAAATGTGATATTACTGATGCCTGATACTTGCTCTGTCTGGTACTGCTTGGTTAGCTGCCTAACGCTGATGATATTTTCGTCCACGTGGTAAATATACATTACATCAGTAAATATTCTGTTTATCAGTAAGCTTTATACATAAAAAAACCTCAGTAGCAAGAGCCCTGAGGTTGGTTTGATTTGTGTGTTTGTGTATTTTTAATTCAGTCCGAAGGTTACTCCGAAAGACATATTCCTTAAACCTTTTTGTGGTGCACTGTCAAACATATCGTTGAAAGCATACTTGGTAAATATCCCCAGGCTGCCATAACCCAATCGTAAAGTACCACCAACACGTACTGGCTGGAAAGTATAATCGTCCCTAACTTTCTGTTTACCGTACTCGTCACTCACTTGTTTAACTTTTCCATTTAGCAAAAAGCTAACTTCCGGACCAAGTACAAAGTAAAAGCGTTTTCCCCTGTCATTCTCTTTGGTTCTGAATTCGAAGTTTAAAGGAATATGTACATAACTGCTAGACAAACGGTTTTTCTCATAGTTGATGTCGTCTTGTTTGTAGGTAAGTTCACGCGTGTCAGGAAGAATGGTGATATCCTTTTTCAGACGGATCATTGTCCAGTCGAACCCACCGGCGATATACACTTTAAAATTAGGGTTAAACCTGTAGCCAAAGTAAAGTACATCAAAAGATACGGTACTGGTCTTCGCTCCTTTATAATCCAGGAACTCATTTTTTTCAGAAAGCGAAAAGCTGCCGTTATCAACCAGGCGGGAGAACCCGATATCCAGTCTTGTAAAAGTTATACCGCCCATAAAACGTCCTTTTGGAGCCGCAGAATTTTTAACGCTGTCTTCCTGATCACCGAAAGATACGCTTACTTTATAATTTTTTGATTTTGACCAGCGTTTGGTGCTTGTAGAGTCGTTTTGTGCACTTGCATGCTGAGAGATCATACTGCTCATTCCGATGAGCAGTAATGAAGTTAATAAGATAGATTTCATATTGTCAGTGTTTTTATTTGTGTTTCTTTTGGTTAAACTTGAACATCCCTATATTGAGGCCAATCAGCGAAGAGTTATCATCGTCGTCCGTTTTAAACTGGATAAACTTTTCGTCCCTCTTATCAACTTTGTCTACCACATAGTTTACCAGGTCCCCTACATTTCTAATTCCCTTGCTCTCGGCGTGCCTGTTTTCACTGGCGGCCTCATCACTACCATTCGCAGTAGTTTCGTCTGCAGCCACATCGGCAGCAGCTAACATCACTTCCTGCACTGGCTGTACGACTACTGCCTTCGGCAATTTTACTGCTGCAGCTTTTACGCTTACTTCTTTATACTCCAGATGAGTAATCTTTACAGAAGGTTGCATGGCCAGTAAATCTTTTTGTTCACCGGTTTGAACAGCTGCTTCCGGAATGCTGGTCTGCATTGCAGTAGTGCTGCCTGGCGAAGTAGTATACTCCGATGAAGTTACTGCATACTGATCTTTTGCCTGCTGCGGTAATGCTGTAGCATTAATAGCTGATAACGGCGCGGTACCAACAGCAACTTGGTTATCGGCTTTAACCGGCTCCAACGCACCAACACCTCCATCAGCTTTTTCCTGTGGTGGTGTAATTGCTGTCCCGGTAGCTAGCTGGATTTGATCCGTTGGAATCTTCCCTGTTTGGTCAAAAAGTACACCAGCGGTTACCGCTACCAAAATAGCTGCGGCTGCAGCCCAGTATACCGGAAAAACTCGCTTAGGTTTTGTATCCAGTTTTTCTTCTATCTTACTCCATAAATTTGCTGACGGTTGAATTTCCGCAGATTCGAATCTGCTGCTAAATAGCTCATCAAATTCCTTATCCTGCATATGCTGCATAATTACTGCCCTCCATTTTAATGATCTCCTGTTTTAAAATTGCCCTAGCACGTGATAGTTGTGATTTGCTTGCCCCTTCGGAGATGCCCAGCGCTGCTGCAATCTCTTTATGTGAGTAGCCCTCGATGATATACATATTGAAAACTATGCGATAGCCATCGGCAAGCCCCTGGATGAGCTGAAGAAGGTCTTTCATACCCAGCTGACTAAAATCAAAGCCAGTTGAAGGCTGCTCGTATCCTTCTTCGATTGGCACCAGGTTCAGCGTCCTCAGGTTTTTGCGGTAACTTTCAATGGCTGTATTTACCATGATCTTCCTGATCCAGCCCTCAAAGGAGCCGTCGCCGCGGTATTCGTTTATTTTCTGGAACACTTTGATGTACCCCAGTTGTAAAGAATCCTCCGCTTCCATCTGGTCACGTGCATAACGCATACAAACCGCAAGCATTTTGGCGGCAGTCTGCTTATAAAGCATTTCCTGCACCCTGCGGTTTCCAGCTTTACAGCCTTCCAGTAAATCGTTTATAGTAGTTGATAGCGTCAATTCCTTTTCGTTTATATATAGTAAGATGAATAACTACACTAAAGGTTGCACGCAGTGAAAAATATTTATTTTTTCACTGTAAATAATTTGAAATCCTGTTTATAGGTAAGGAAGAAAGATCCCTGGAACTGTAAAGATTCTTTTCTTAATGTTCCAAGATCGAAATGAGGTTCTATACGGGTATCAAGGTACAGGTTGGGCAATAGCTCTTTTTGATAACAGTAACGCAGCAAAAAGATACTGCGGCTCTTTTCTTTGTACCCAAAATCGTATAAGGTTGTTGATACCGACTGGTATAAAGGCATACCCTTGATAGTTTCGAAATTATTCCCTTTCCAGTAAGATGCAACAATACTTCCGAACCTGGTATCTACACCAGCATTTAACCAGATACCGAAACCACCGTTAAACGGCTCAGTTTTTACGGGAGAGAACTCCTTGTAAACTGCTACGTAATTATCAGTATATACTTCTTTGATGGTGTTGCCACCAATTTCTTTATGCAGTTTTAACCCAGCAGCACCATTAAACAAAGTTTGCAGTGGTATAGATTTTAGCGTATCTACCTGTCCGCCCTTATGATAGGCCATAAATTGTACAGGCACACTCAACTTCCACCCATTACGCTGCAAAATAGTACTTTCGGTAGTAAGCCCCCCAATAATTTGTTCTTTTACCGGAGAAGGGCTGTAAATCATTTTCTGCCAGGCTATCCAGGCATCCAGTTTAAATTTCTCCTTTTCAACGATCAGCTGAGTACCATACTGGATCGGGTCTGTGATCTGTCTTTCAAAATTCCACAGTTGTTCTATATAGCCATGATGGATACCACCTTCGAGGCTACCAAAGTTTAATGTAAGGTCCTTTTTATGATATTTTAAAGTGAACAACGGTTTGGCTTCGTTTACGCCGTTATCTCCAAAATCTTTACGGATGTAAGCCCCCGCAACAATAGCCAGGTTAGGATGGGCAAAATATACCAGTTGCGGCTGCAGTTGGGTACCATATAAGGTATATCCATCATGAAACTGGTTAGCATATTCATAATCCCTTACATAATTGAAGTTGTAGAAATTGAAATGCACTTCACCAACGGCATTACTATCCGGACGGATCCTGTTTTCAATTGCAGTGTTATTAAACTGTGCATAGGTTAGCTGATATCCTGCAATAAAGAAGAATAAAAATAGTAAGGTTCTCTTCATATGATTGGTAATTGATTGGTATACCTATAACATTAGGGCAATAGCAAATGCAATAGTTGGGAATTAAGATTCGTGTTTTTGCCTGTAATTTTTATAGAGTTTTACTGCCGTCATAATTACGCCCGAAAAAATAATTAATCCGCCTAAGCCATAAATCCAGTCTACCGTACTTTTTAACATTACAGTAAATACAATGGCTACCAGTAATATTGTAGCCAGCTCGTTCCATAACCTTAGTTTAAACGAAGTCATCTTAAATACTCCGTTTTTAAGTTGGTTCATGATCCGCTGACAAATAAAATGATAAACCAGCAGCAATACCACAAAGCTCAGTTTAACATGCAGCCAGGGCATACTGAGCAGGCCGGGTCTGATGGCAATCATACTGGCACCTGCCAGTACCGTAAGTACCATGGCAGGTGTAGTAATTATGTTCCAGAGCCTGCGCTCTATTTTAGTAAATTCTTTTTGAAGGATATCCCGTTCCATTTCCGGGCGGTCGTTTGCCTCGGTATGGTAGATAAACAAACGCACACTATAAAATAGTCCCGCCATCCAGCTTACCATAAAGATAATATGTACAGAGACGATATATAGATAGTACTGCTCCATTAATAACGGAATTCTTTGATCACATCAATAGCGTATTTTACGTTGTCAAATGGGATATCCGGCATGATACCATGACCTAGATTAAAGATAAACCCATTCTCACCGCGCATTCGTTCGAACAATTCTATAATTTTTTTCTTAATTACGGCTTTCTCTGCATATAATACAAAAGGATCCAGGTTACCCTGTACAGCTATACCTTTCGGCAGGCTTTGTTTGATATTGAGCAGGTCTGCATTCCAGTCTACCGAAATCACATCCGGCTGTGCCGTAACCATCATTGGTGCAAATACAGAGCTTCCTTTACAGAAGGAAATCACAGGGATATCTTTCCTGTTCAGGTTAGCAATAATTTCTTTGATATAACGGTGTGAGAATTCTTCGTAATCGTTCCACGATAGAGCAAGTGCCCAGCTATCAAAAATCTGTATCGCATTTACTCCGGCAGCAATCTGCAGGTTAAGGTAATCTGCAGTAACTTTTGCAATTTTCGCTAACAGTGCATGCGCCACCTCCGGGTGGTTGTTCATCAGTAATTTGGTGATTTTAAAATCTTTGGTAGAAGCACCTTCAACAAGGTAGCTCATTACGGTAAAAGGTGCACCTGCAAAACCGATCAGCGGGATGCTCCCACCTAAACGCTGCTGGATCACTTTTATCGCATCGGCAACATATTCCAGTTTATCCAGGCAGTCTACATTCAGGTTGTCTACATCCTGCATGGTCCTTACCGGGTTGGCAAAACGCGGACCAACACCTTGTGTAAAGCTCAGCTCGCCACCCATTGCCTCACCTGTTACCAGGATATCGCAAAATAAGATCGCAGCATCTATACCTAAAAGATCAACCGGCAGCATCGTTACATCTGCAGCAATCTCCGGTGTTTTACACATTTCCAGAAATGAATACTTGTTTTTAATCTCCCAATATTCGGGCATAAAACGGCCGGCCTGGCGCATCATCCATACTGGTGGACGTTCTGTTTGTCTGGACCATGCTGCATCTAAAAATAAAGTATTCATCTGTTCTAATTTGTTGTTAACGGGATCAATAAACACCTGTAACAGTGTTTTATCCATACCCAATTTATTTATAAGCTATTTGCTTCTCTTTCTATTTTTCTTATTATTTCTTTCGCCCGTTCTGTAGTAGCCAGTTCCCTTGCTTTTTCGGCATAGGCCAGTGTTCTTTCCCTGTCTTTCTTACGCAAAGCAAGATTAGCAAGGTGGACCATTACAAAAGACTTATCGGTTTTACTGCCCATTGGGAACCTGCTCGCCACCTGGAAATGGTATTCTGCAGCTTCATAGTCTTCCATTTTTAAGGCAATGGTGGCTACCATAAACTCATAGTAACCGCGCCTGTTTTTCGCCAGCCGGTCCGGGTTTGGTACTTCAGACAATAGTTTGTCTGCACGCTGATAATCCCCGTCCTTAAAATACTTGGATGCCATTAATATGGAGCTGCTTTTGTAATGACTCCATACTACGAACAAACCCATTAAAGCTGCAATTGCAGCACCCTGGTGTTCTCCATAAAAAAGGCACACCCCTACTGCGACAGCAAAGATTGCCATCAGGGCATACCTGCCGGTTGCGTTAAACATTAGCTATGGATATCCGTAAATTTATAACCTACACCCCTGATAGAATGAAAATATACCGGGTTTTTCTGATCTGGTTCAAAATACTTACGGAACGTCAGAATAAAGTTATCAATTGTACGTGTAGAAGGATAAACATCATAGTTCCATACGGTTTCAAGGATCTGCTCACGGGAAACTGCTTCATTTTTTCTTTCTATCAGTAACTTAAGCAGCATGGTTTCCTTTTTAGTAAGGGGAACGATTACACCATCATCCTGTTTCAGTTCAAATGAGTTAAAGTAGATAGTTTTTTCTCCGATTTTGTAAGAATTCAATTCTTTTAAATCGTCAGATTTCATGCTCCTTTTTACGAGGATACCTACCCTAAGAATTAATTCTTCGAGGTTGAAAGGTTTAACCAGGTAATCATCTGCACCTTTTTTAAGACCCATAACGCGGTCTTCACTGGTGTTCTTAGCAGTAAGAAATAAAATCGGAACTTCTGTATTTTCCAGACGGATAGTCTCACAAACCTGGAAACCATCCATTTCGGGAAGCATCACATCCAGGATAATGAGGTTAAAACGCTCTTCTTTAAAGATCTTTAAAGCGGTTTTACCATCTTTAACGGCATGGACTTTATATCCTTCCAGTTCCAGATTCAATTTTATAGCGTCTAACAGGTGGTCTTCATCTTCGACCAGTAATATTCTTAATTTCTGTTGCATATTGATCAACTAAATGTAATTTCAAAAATTGTACCCTGGGGTACATTGTCTCTAACACTAATATCGGCATCATGTTTCTGCAAAACTTCTTTTACAATAAACAAGCCCAATCCTGTACCCTTTGCTTTCCTGGTATTTTCTTCACCAACGCGGTAAAACTTGTCAAATATGAGCATTTTTTCCGCATCAGGTATACCCGGTCCACGGTCAGAAACACGCAGGAAAGGATGTCCGTCCTGCATTTCCAGCTCTACACTCACTTCTGCACAGGGCCCTGAGTATTTAACCGCATTTTCTACCAGGTTGGTCACTACCGAAGATAGCGTAAATGGGTCGCCTGTTATCTTAACATTAGGTTCGATAGTAGGATTGATTACCTGCTCACACCCACAGGAGTGGATCTGTAGCCGGTCTGTGATTTTACCTACCAGCTCAGAAAAGTCAAACTCTTCTTTTGGAAAGGAATAAGACCGGTTTTCAATTTTTGTGGCCAGCAGCATATTCTCTACCAGATCATCCAGCCGCTCTATATCCTTCAAAGAATTGCTCAGCAGGGAAGTTTGCCTTGCCTTATCCAAATCGCGTTTAACAATAGTTTGTAAAGACAATTTAATGGCTGCAAGCGGCGATTTGAGTTCGTGGGTAACCGACAGCAAAAAGTTCTGCTGCTGTTCCCGCAGTTTGTCTTCCTTTTTAATGGACTGGTGCAGGAAAAAAGCACCAATACACAGCAGGAATAAGAATACCGACCCCTCTCCCATGACCATAGCCATTCGGGAAGGCTGAAGTTTAACGACAAGCGTTCCCCAGGAGATGAGCTGTACCAGAGAGTACAGCAGCATGAAATAGAATATTATGATCGACTTCTTCAAAACAGTTTAAAACTTTTTAAATATAGTGTTAATTTACTTATTCCTAAAAACAATGTCCAGGGCCTCAAGAATTGCTCTTTTTGCCTTTTCCAATTCTATCTTAGTGTGTGCGGCAGATACAAAACCTACTTCATAACCAGAAGGGCCTAAGTAAATACCCCTGTTCAGCAACTCACGGTGCATCACTTTAAACTTCTCCATGCTTGCAGGATCGATATCATCTGCCGACTGGATCTTGTCTTTATCCGTAAATGCAAACCAGAATATAGATCCTACATTAAACACTTTAAACTTATAGCTCCGGGCCGTCGCAAAACGCTGGATCCCTTCAGCAAATTCTGCAGCCTTACTATTTAATTCTTTATAAAAACCCGAACGCAGCAATTCGGTTAACTGCGCAATTCCCGCTGCCATAGCTACAGGGTTACCTGATAAGGTACCAGCCTGGTAAACACCGCCATCAGGAGAAATATGTCCCATAATCTCTGCAGAAGCGCCATACATACCTACGGGTAAACCGCCACCCAGGATTTTTCCATAAGTAACGATATCCGGTTTAGCACCATAATAACCGGCAGCACCTTCAAAACCTAACCGGAAACCGGTAATCACTTCATCAAAAATCAGCAATGCACTGTTCTCTTTACAAATCTTTTGCAGAAACTCAATGTAAGCAGCGTCCTGGATCAGTAACCCGTTATTAGCAGGAATACCTTCGATAATCACCGCAGCAATCTGATCCTTAAACTGATCAAAAGCCTGTGTTAATGCGGCCGTGTCATTTAATGGAACTACGATCGTTTCTTCGGCAAATGATTTTGGTACACCCAGTGAAGAAGTTTCACCAAAAGTTACCAGTCCCGATCCCGCTTTTACCAGCAATGAATCACTGTGGCCATGATAGCAGCCTTCAAACTTCAGGATTTTATCTTTCCCGGTATAACCTCTTGCGAGGCGAATAGCAGACATCACCGCTTCAGTTCCTGAACTGGTAAAACGGATCTTTTCTACGTGTTTGTTATTTTTAATGATTAGCTCAGCCAGTTCATTTTCCAGTGCCGTTGGTGCACCGAAACTCATACCGCTTTGCATCACTTCAGTTACTTTTTCACGAACCTTAGGATGGTTATGACCTAAAATCAAAGGGCCCCAGCTTCCGCAAAAATCAATAAACTGGTTACCATCGGCATCCCATACAAAACATCCGTCACCTTTCTGTATAAACAGCGGTGTACCGTATACGGATTTAAATGCACGTACAGGAGAATTTACACCACCCGGAAAATAGGTTTTAGCCTTTTCGTATAACTCGGCAGATTTCTCCCTCGAAATATCTGGTTTGCTCCCTGTATTTGCAGGCATATCGCCCTCATTACCAGAAAACATTTTTTTTAATGATTCTAACATATTAAATCCAATTCTTTTCTACCATATCCCTGATATGATAAGTTGTAATTATACTTGCTCCCGCACGTGCAAACGCATACATCGTTTCCATCACAATCTTTTGCTCATCGATCCAGCCTTTTTCTGCAGCAGCTTTAACCATTGCATATTCGCCCGATACATTGTAACATGCAATAGGCAGATCGGCATGCTGCTTCAGGTTATGGATTACATCCATATAGGCTAAGGCAGGTTTTACCATCAGTACATCGGCACCCTCACTCTGGTCTAACAAGGCTTCTCTCAGTGCCTCTTCAGGATTACGGAAATCCATCTGATAAGCTTTCCTGTCGCCTTTACTTGGTGCACAGTCTGCAGCCTCCCTGAAAGGACCATAGTAGGCAGAAGCGAACTTGGTTGCATGCGACATGATCGCTGCATTCACAAAACCGTTCTGATCAAGCAAGCTGCGCATTGCCCCTATCCTGCCATCCATCATATCTGATGGTGCAAACATATCGGCACCTGCTTCTGCATGCGCTAAAGCCATTTTTGCAATTACCTCTACCGTCTGGTCGTTCTGAACATAGTCGTCCTTTAAAATACCACAATGTCCGTGTGTGGTATAAGAACAAACGCAAACATCGGTAACTACATATAAATCATCACCAAAATTTTTCTTTAATTCGCGAACTGCGGTTGGCACCAACGAATGATCGTGGTAGGCAGAACGCGCATCTTCGCTTTTTTCATCACCCACACCGAACAGCATAATCTTATTTACACCAAGCTCCAATCCTTTTTCAACATCCTTTACTAAGGTGTCTATTGAAAAATGATTAACTCCCGGCATGGAATCAATTGCATGTGTTACCCCATTTCCCGGTACAATGAAGTATGGGTACATGAACATATCTTTTGATAGCTTAGTTTCGGCCATCATTTCTCTTACAACTGGGTTCTTTCTTAATCTACGTGGACGGTGCAACATAATCAACCTCTCTTTTTTTATTTAATATCAATTCCGAATACGGCTTCTGCCAAACCTATTTCATCAGGAGAGAATGGCATGGTGTATTGAACACCCATTTCATCAAATTTCTTTCCGGTAGAATTACCGATGGCAATTACCTGCTGACCAGGATCCAGCAGGTTATCGGCAAAGTACGCCTCTACATTAGAGGGACTTGTAAAAATCAATATGTTGGCATAGGTCTGATCTATGTTTTCTTCGATAACAGTTTCATAGATGGGCAGATCGATAATTTTAGTGTCTGCCGACAAAGATTTTTGTATACTGAGCAAAGAATCCTGTGCCCTTGGGAAAAGGACCGTCTGCCCCTTTACCAGCGGTGCAAATTCTTCAGCTACTTCTGCAATATCACCAGTTTCGCCAACAAAATCGGCCAGCTGCCCAAACTTGCGCAGCGCATCTTCAGACCCTCTGCCTACCACTCCGAACTTTACGTTCTTTGGTAATACTGGTTTCAGGTTAAAGAAATACTCTACCCCGTTGCGGCTGCTGAAGAAAATCCAGTCTATATGTTTAAGGTAAAAAGGATCCAGAACGTTCACAATCGGGAATGTACGGATCAGCGACCTGCCTTCAATTTCTATATTATTTTTTTCTAATGCTTTTCTGAAATAGCTGTGTTCACCGATTTCACGCGAGATAAAAACCTTTGCAGGCAACTTCCTGTTTTCATCGAATTTGGCTACAATCTTTTCGGATAAACCTTCCAGCGTATCCGCTCTCAAAAACACGCGGTCCGGGAAATCATCACCAGTTGCGGCTTTGGAAGTCCACACCTCATATTTGCCATTTTCTTTCCTGCAGTAACAGCCCAGCGGCATATGACAGCCACCTTCAAACAAGTTAAGTACTTTACGTTCCACAGCAATCTCTGCTTCGACACCTGCATCATTGATCTGCTGCAGGAGTTCAAACAGTTCGTGGTCGTTTTCCCTGATCTGTATGGCCAGTACACCCTGTGCAGGTGCTGGTATCAGTTCAGTAGGATCGAGTACTTCCAGGTGAAATTCACTTAAATCAAGGTTAAGCCTTGCCACTCCCGCTTTAGCGAGCATAATGGCATCATAATTCTCGTCCCTTAATTTCTGGATGCGGGTATTGATATTTCCGCGAAGGTCTTCAATATTGAGGTCGGCACGGTGGGCAAGCAGCTGCGCTTTGCGCCTGTTGGATGATGTACCTACCTGTGCACCTTTTTTAAGTGAAAGTTTTTGCGTAACATCAACACAATCCTTAAGAATCAATAATAACTCTGATGGGTCTTCACGTTCTGAAACAGCTGCGATAACCAAACCTTCAGGATGGGTAGTTGGCAAGTCTTTATGCGAGTGTACGGCAATGTCAATAGTACCGCCCAATAGTTCTTCTTCCAGCTCTTTGGTAAAAAAACCTTTACCTTCCAGCTTATCGAGCCTCAGGTTGAGTATTTTATCTCCTTGAGTTTTGATTATCTTCAGTTCAGATTCAACACCGATTGCTGCAAGTTTGTCTTTGGTAAAATTGGCTTGCCATAAGGCTAGATCACTGCCTCTTGTACCGATAATAAGTTTTTTCATCAGTAGTATATTTGTTTTTTATAGGTGATGAAGCTATCATAAGCATAATTATAACTGTTTGCAAAATGAATGCTTATTGATGGTTTCATCAGTAGTATATTTGTTTTTTATAGGTGATGAAGCTATCATAAGCATAATTATAATTGTTTGCAAAATGAATGCTTATTGATGGTTTCATCAGTAGTATATTTGTTTTT